>OLPO01000797.1_pt1 | contig 23686 bp, 19 predicted proteins | sample 1672831 | NCBI WGS metagenome assembly OLPO01 (sample SAMEA3136728, study PRJEB25190) | human gut metagenome
CCCTCGCCCTCCCCCCTCGCCGCGGGCGCCCAAGGCGCCACGGCCGCCGAGGCCATCGCGTGCGCGCTGGCCGCGCCGGAGCGCACGGCCGAGGAGGCCGCCGCCCATCCGCTCATCTTAGTGGTGCACGCCTCGGTGGGCTCGGGCCATCGCTCGGCGGCCAACGCCATCGCCGAGGCCCTGGAAGAGGCCGGCGAGGCCGCCCGCGCTGCCGGGGACGACAACTCGCTGGAAGCGCGCTCGGAAGTGCGCGTCCTCGACATCCTCGATTTCGGGCGCATCGTGTTCGACGGCGACAAGACCGCCTCCATGTTCACCGGCTGGACGCGCCCCTTCTACGACCTCACCTGGCGCTACACCCTCACCGGGCGCCTTCTGTGGGGCGGCGGCACCATTTGGGCGCGCCTCATGTACCCGAAGTTCACCGAGTACGTGCGCCGCCTGCGGCCGGCGGCCATCGTCGCCACCCACATCACCGCCGCCAACGTGGCCGTGAGCGCTCGCATGATCACGGGCCAGAGCTTCCCCATCGTCTGCGTGCCCACCGACTACGAGGCCGAGGGGCTGTGGCCCCATCTGCACACCGACCTGTTCTGCGTCGCCAACGAGTCCATGGCCGAGACGCTGCGCCCGCGGCGCGTGCCCGAGGACCGCATCCTCATCACCGGCATCCCCGCCAGCCCCGCCTTCTCGCGAACCTACGACCGCGCTAAGGCCCGCGAGGCCTTCGGACTGCCGCAGGACAAACAGGTGGTGCTGGCGCTCGCCGGCGCGAAGCTCCCCCAGCCCTATGTGCACTTCCGTGCCGCCATCGGGGAGATGCTCCCCTTCATGCACGCGATGCCCTCGATGCAGCTGGTGATCGTCGCCGGGGCCGACGAGGACTACGAGCGCGAGCTGCGGCGCCAGGTGGCCGAATACGGCCTGGCCAACGTCACGGTGCTCGGCTACGTGAACGCCATGGCCGAGCTCATGGAGGCCGCCGACGTGGTCATCTGCAAGCCGGGAGGCCTCACGGTGACTGAGTGTTTATGCGCCCATGCACCCATGATCCTCTTGGGCCGCGCCTACGGCCAGGAGAAGGCCAACGTGCGCATGCTCACCGCCGCCGGCGCCGCCATGGCCGCCACCACGCCTCGCGAGCTCTTGGACACCCTGCGCCACATCAGCGACCACTCCGCGAGCGCCCACGCCATGCTGATGAACGCCTCCATCCTGCGGCGCCCCAACGCCGCCGAGGACATCGCCCGGGCCACCTTCGCCCTCATCCGGCGCGAGCCGCCGCGGGACGCGAAGCTGCGGGCCAAGCACTTCCTGCACTTCTACTGGGGCAAGAAGCCGGCCCACGTCCGCTAGGACCCCCAACCGCTACCGTCACGATCCGAACCACGAAAGAGAGTTTCATGACCACCTTTGCCGAACTCGGCCTTTCCGACGCCGTCCTTGCCGCCGTCGATCATCTCGGCTACACCGAGCCGACCCCCGTTCAAGCCCAGGCCATCCCGCTCGTCCTCCAAGGCCGCGACATCATCGCCGCCGCCAAAACCGGCACGGGCAAAACGGCCGCCTTCTCGCTGCCGAGCCTGGACATCCTCGCCCGCGCCGAGCGCAAGAAGGCACCGGCCATGCTCGTCATCACCCCCACGCGAGAGCTGGCCATGCAGATTCAGGAAGTCTGCCAAACCATCGCCCGCACCCGCGGCCTGCGCGTCGCCAATGTGGTGGGCGGCGTGAAAATCGAGCCGCAGATCGACCGCCTCGCGCGCGGCGTGGACGTGCTCATCGCCACGCCGGGGCGCCTCATCGACCTCATGAACCAGAAGGCCGTCGACCTCTCGCAGGTTCAAGTGCTCGTGCTGGACGAGGCCGACCGCATGCTCGACATGGGATTTCTCCCCTCGGTTCGCCGTATCGTGGAGGCGACGCCGAAAAGCCGCCAGACGCTTCTGTTCTCGGCCACCATCGACAAGGGCGTCCTCGACCAGGTGGACGCCATGCTGAATGATCCGGCCATTGTGCAGATCGCCGCGAAGGGCGAGACGGCCGATACCGTGGAACAGTACATCGCGCACGTGCCCCACACCCTGAAGCCCGACCTTCTGGCGGCGCTCCTGAAAGAGCGGGGACACAAGCGCGTCATCGTCTTCGCCCGCACGCGCCATCGGGCCGACGCCGCCTGCCGCAAGCTGAAGCGGGCCGGCTACCACGCCGAGGCCATCCATTCCGACCGCTCCCAGAACCAGCGCAGACGCGCCCTGGACAACTTCGCCTCCGGCGAGACCGACATCCTCGTGGCCACCGACGTGCTGGCCCGCGGCATCGACGTCGACGAGGTGTCCTACGTGGTGAACTACGACGTGCCCACCCAGGCCGAGGACTACGTGCACCGCATCGGCCGCACGGGCCGCGCCGGAGCCGAGGGCTTCGCGATCACCTTCGTCAGCCCCGAGAACAAAGACGAGCTGGCGGCCATCGAGAAGCTCATCAAGCGCGACATCCCCGAGATCGAGATCGCGGGCTTCAACTTGGAAGAGGCCGCCGAGGCCGCGGCCGAGCGCGCCACGCGGGCCAACGCCCGCCGCGATCCCGAGCTGGCAGCGGCCGCCCGCGAGCTCGCCAAGAAGGAGAAGCGCCGCGCCAAGGAGAAGGAGCGCGCCGAGCAGGCTGCCGCCGAGTCGCGCCAGCGCGGCACGCGCAAGAAGCAGGGCGGCAAGAGCGCCGGTGCCGCGCACAATGCGAAGAAGGGGGCGCCGAAGCCGAAGAGCACCGCTAAGGGCAGCTCTGGACGTCCGAAGAAGGGCGCGGGCTCCCCTACCGGCCCCTCTCGTCCCGCCGGCGACTTCCGCCCCGGCCGCGCCCACCGCGCCGCCGTCGCCGCCAAGCGCAGCGGCGGCAAGCGCCGCAGCTAGCAAAGCGATCGAAGCACCTCAGCGGGAAGATACCCTCCGTTTGCCGTACTCCACATCTGGGAAGGGATTGTTCGGGTATCTTATCGGAAGTATTTCTGGGGAAGGGAATATTGCATGAAGATCGCTGTCGCTTGCGACGGACTTGATATAGCCGTGACTGCTGCAACCTGCTCGAGCTTTGCCTGCTACACCGCGCAAAGCGGCGTCGTCACAGGCTGCAGCAACGTGCCGAACATGGGGATCACCCCACGAGAGAGGGCCTCCATCCTGCAGCAGATGGGCGTCGACGCCCTCATAGCCCGCCAATTCAGCCCCGAAGGCCTCGCGGCTTTGGACGAAGCGGGCATTGAGGCCGTCCTTTCCAACGCCGCCTCCCCGCGCGAGGCGGCGGATCTGTATCTTTACCGCACGCTCATGGGGGAAGAGGGCCTATCGGAGAAGAGCATCAAAGAGGAGCCCTTAGGCGAGCTGGACGACGCCTTCGCCCGCATCGAGCTCAAGCTCGTCGCCCAAAGCGCCTAGCCCCCGCTCGCACTCCCCCAACGAAAAAGGACCCCGAAGGGTCCTTTTCTTATGCGCTCTTTCGAACGAAACAAACTAGGCAACGGCCTTCTTGGCGACTTCCACCAGGGCGGCGAAGGCGTTCGGATCGTTCACGGCCATGTCGGCGAGCACCTTGCGGTCGAGCACGACGCCGGCCTTCTTCAGGCCGTTCATGAACACCGAGTAGGACAGGCCGTTGATGCGGGCCGCGGCGTTGATGCGGGTGATCCACAGACGACGGATCTCGCGCTTCTTGTTGCGGCGGTCGCGGTACATGTACTGAAGCGAATGCTGCACCTGCTCCTTCGCGGCGCGGTAGGAACGGGACTTCGCGCCGTAGTAGCCCTTCGCACGATTGAGGACGGTACGACGCTTCTTGCGGGCATGGACGGAACGCTTTACACGAGGCATATCTTAATCACTCCTTGAAGACGAATGGGACTAGCGAAGGCCGAGCTGGCGCTCGACGACCTTGGTATCCGCCTTGGCGACCTCGGTCTCGTGGCGGAAGTTGCGCTTGCGCTTGGGGCTCTTCTTGGTGAGGATGTGGCTCTTGAACGCCTTGGCGCGCATGAGTTTGCCGGTACCGGTCTTGCGGACGCGCTTGGCCATACCGCGATGGGTCTTCATCTTGGGCATTAGTTGTCCTTTCCTTCGTCGTTCTTGGAATCCTTTTTCTTTTTCGCAGTCGCGGGCAGAGGCGCGATGAGCATGTGCATGTTGCGCCCCTCCATCTTCGGCTGGTTCTCGATGACGGCAACGTCCTTCAGGTCGTCGGCCAATCGCTCGAGAATGGAGAGGCCCTGCTCGGGGTGGGCCATCTCGCGGCCGCGGAACATGATGGTGATCTTCACCTTGTTGCCAGCCTCCAAAAAGCGCAGCACGTGCTTCTTCTTGGTGGTGTAGTCGCCCACGTCGATCTTCGGCCGGAACTTCATCTCCTTGACCTCGATCTTGTTCTGGTTCTTACGAGCCTGCTTGGCCTTGATGGCCTGGTCGTACTTGAACTTCCCGTAGTCCATGATGCGGCACACGGGCGGCGTGGCGTTCGGAGCGATCTCCACCAGATCGAGATTCATGTCGTCAGCGATCTGCTGGGCCTGGTGCGTGGGATACACGCCCATCTGGTTCCCGTCGAAATCGATGAGACGGCACTCGCGCGTGGTGATCTCATCGTTGAGCCGGGGCTCTTGAGCAGCTATCGCGCTCACCTCCCTTTCGTGTTCTCACACATAAAAACCCGCCGGGCCAACGAGGCGCACGGCGGGCTTACACGCAAAGTTTCTATCTGCGGGTACCCATCAGCAACCTTGGAAGGCGCCGAACCAGGTGGAGAGCTTTCGCCCTCGCTTGATTGACAGCTTGCCTAGTATAGCGTTGCCGTCGCTCCCGCGCAAGGGAAATTCTAGGAGTTTACATATATGAAGATCGTCCTCACGGTGTCGGCCAGGTTGTCGGAGGCGTTGGCCATGGAGTAGTCGTAAGAGAGCACCGCCGACCAGGCATGGGGCGCACCGTCGATGTCCACCTCGCCGTTGAAGGAGCAGTACTCCTTGGTGCGGGTCGTGCCGTCGGTGTCGAAGGAGGTGTAGGACTCCGCGTCCTCGGGCAGTTCCACGGCGCCCTCGGGCACCGACACGCCGGCCTCGGCCAGGGTCTTCTCGATGATGTGCTCGGTGCGCACGGCATCGGCGAAGCTGAGGGAGCCGTAGCCGAGCGAGCTGGTGGACGTGGAATAGCCCGCCTGGATGATCTTGCCGTCGGCGTCGAGCCCCAAATACACCGTGGGCGTGCCCGTGCGGCTGTCGGCCGGCTCGGCGGTGAGCGCGACGCGCACCTCGCTCTTGATGGGGTTGCCCTCCTCGTTCACCGCCCGGGGCTCGGCGGCCGTGGCGCCGTGCTGCAGGATGTCGATGGCCTCCTGCTGGGTGTGGCCCAGCAAGCTCACCAGGTCGGGCACCGTCGTCACCTTGGCGGCATCGGCGGAGTCCGTCGCGTCCTCGGAGGCGATGGCGGCGACCTCCTGCTCCGAGGAGAGCGCCTGCTGCACCGCACTGGAGGAGGCCTCCTTGTACAGCTGAACGCCGAAGTAGACCATGGCGGCCAGAATGAGCACGAGCAGGATGATGACCACGATAAGAATGCGGCGCATACGGCGCGACTTGCGCATGTACTCGGGCAGCTCCGCCTTCTTTCGGGTCTTCTCGTTCATCTCGCTCGCGTGCTTGGCATGACGCCCGCGCGAGGCGCCGTCGGCCTTCTTCGCGCCATGGGCGGCCTTACTCGCAGGCTTGGTTGGCGCCGCATCGGCCGTCACCACGCCGAGGGGCACGGCGTCGGGCACGGGCGATGCGTCCGCGGCATCGGCGTCGTCGGCATCCAGCGGACGACCGGCGTAGAAGTCCTCGAAGACCGCCTCATCGGGAAACGACTCGCCGGCGGGCAGGCCCTCGTCGTCGAGCGCTTCCCCATCGCCCAAGTCCACCTCTTCGAAGACGCCCTCCTCGTCGACGACGACATCCTCCTCGATGATGGAGCCGTCGCCCTCGCCCATGGGGGGCATGGCCGTGGTGAAGCCGTCCGCCGATACGGGGTGGAAGGCCTCCGTCAGGCCCATGGCGTTGCCGTCGTCGGCGCTGACATCGCGGTTGCGCTTGCTTCTTCTCACCATGTGCTCGCTGTTCCTCTCGCTTCTCGAAGGCCCACGGGGCTAGTGGGCCAGCAGATACCAGGCCGTAAAGGCGATGACGCCCAGCACGGCCACGACGATGATGGCCTTCTGGGTCGTGGACATCCGGGTCGATTCCAAGTCATCGAGGGTCGTCTCGCGAAAGGAGGCGGCGTCGGCCTTCTCGCGGGCCGTCGGGGCCGTCGGTGTCGTCTCGGAGGACGCCGAGGCCGCCTCGGAGGACGCCGGAACCTCGGCATTGCACCCAGACGCCGACGAGACGTCTTCGGGGGCAGACTCCAAATCCTCTTCCCTTGCGTCGTCGACCTCGGCTGCAGGCGCCTCTTCGACGACCGTCTCTTCCACGGCGCCGGCCTGGATGACCACATCGTCCTCATCGGCCGTGACCGTGATATGGGAGAACTCCTGGGGATTCGCCATGGAAGCTTGCATCCTTTCTGCTTTGGGTCGCCCCATTATAGCCGATGAGGGCCGTCCCGCGCCGCTGCTGCACCAGTTCTGCATCCGGGCGGGGCGAAGGCGACGCCCCCGCCCCGTCCCAAGATGCGCCCGAGCCGTGGGCGCTCGGCGCGCCTAGGCCAGAAGATCGACGACGTTGAAGTCCTCGCCGCTGGCGCGGATGACCTCGCCGTTGCCGAAGGCGCACACGCATCCCGCGCCGGCGATGGCGTCCACCGACGGGGCGAGGGCGCGCACGTCCTCCGTGCGGGCCGCGCGCACCTCCTCGCGCATCCGGGCCCGGTCCGCCAAGGTGGCTCCGGAGAAGTACAGGCCGTCCTGGCGGCGCAGAAGCTCGCGGGCCTTGGCCGGCGCGTCCAGCGAGGCCACCGTGGAGACCACGTAGCCGTCCATCTCAGACTCTGTGGGGCTAAAGACGCCGGCGAGCCAGTCGCCGGCGGTACGGAAGCGCTCGACGGTCTCGTCGATGCGCGGATCGCGGTAGGAGTAGAAGCGGCTCGATCCCGACCGCGTCGTCTGGAAGCCGGCCCCGTAGGCGCCCCCCTTCACGCGCACCTCCGTCCACAGAAAATCGTAGGACAGGATGCGCGAGGCCAAAAGCCACGTACCGCCATAGGGCTCGCCGAGCAGACGGCGGTCCCAGCCGCAGGCGGTGTAGGTGACGTCGCTCGCCACGACGAAGGCCTCGTGCTTGTCCTCGGGGGCCGGCACCGTGAGCACCCGCGCGCCCGCCACGCCGCCGAAAGGCGCCGAGGCTTCCCGATAGGCGTCCAGAGCCCCCTCGCTGCCGCCGAAGGAGAGCGTGCAGCCGCTGTCGGTGAACAGGCGCGCCGCCAGGTCGGCCAGCTTCGCGGTAAGCTCGCCGGCCCGCTCGTCGAAGTGCGCGAGCAGCTCCTTCAAGAAGCGGTAGAAGCCGACGCCGGAGAGTGCCTCGCGCACCACCCCGGCCGGCAAGTAGTAGGAGGCGACCCGCGCCATGGCGGCGCTGTGGCCGGCCGAGGCGAAGGCCTGCTCCATGGCGATGCGCCGCTGGCCCAGGATGTCGCGGATGCGCTCGGTATCGGTGAAGTCGGTCTCGCGCAGCACCTCCGCGGCCAGACGGGCCGCCCAGGGAACTTCCTCGTCGAGGGCGGAGGAGCCCATGACGAACATCGGCCGCAGCCGTTCGCGATCCTCGGCGTTCTCGTGCACTTCCACGGCGAACCCGAGGTTGCCCAGATGGGCCTGGACGAGCGTGTCCAGCTCGGCCGCCGTGTGACGGGCCGTATCCAACTTGCCGAGCACGCAGGCCAGCACCGTGGCGTAGGGCAGCTCGTCGAAGGCGAGGCCGTCCATGGCGAAGTAGCGGTAGGCGTAGGCGATGCCGCGGCAGGGCAGATGATGGCGGATAAGGCACCAGGGCCCGCACTCCCCCACCTCCCACATCGCCTCGGCGGGCGCCTCGCCGATATCGGCCCGGGAAAGCTGCGGGAGCTTTTCCAGAGACTCTGGCGCGTCCGGCGCCTCCTGGGCCTCGCGCAGCGCGCGCACGGCCTCGCGGATGGACGCGGTCTCGTCCTCGGTGAGCTCGGCGGCCGCCTCGCGCTCGGTGGCCGCCTCGGCCTCCTCGGCGGCCTCGTCGCTTTCCGTGGGCACCACTTCGGCGCAGGCGCGGTGGTCGTTGTCCAGGAACAACTCGCGCAAAAGCGTCTCGAAGTACCCCTCCTCCACCTTCTCGCGCAGGCTGGCGAAGACGTCCTCGAAGCGCAGGTAGGCCGCCGGGTCGTCGTCGGCGTACAGCCATCCGGCCATGGCGGACATGGCCAGCACCACGCCGTCGGGGTAGCCGAAATTGCGCTCGCGCATGACGAACTCGGCATGGGAGAGGGCCGCCCGCACCAGCTCGCGATCGAGCCCTCCCTCGGCGAGGCGCCGGGCCTCGGCTTCCACGATGGCGCGCAGCTTCTCGGCGGCACCGGGCCGGGCGCCCCGCAGGGACACCACGGCGAAGGGCTGGGCCACGGAATCGGCCACGTACCCGATGGCATCGTCGGCGATACCCGCGTCGAGCAGCGCCCGTTTCAGGGGCGACTCGTTGGCCCCCATGATGGCGTCCATCAAAATGTCGGCGGCCACGATGCGCTCGCGCTCGGCGGCGCGCCCGATGACGAAGCCCACGGCGGCGCAGGCGTTCTCCGGCGCGGTGGCCATGGGCACGACCACCGGCGCGGGGGCCACGGGAGCCTGCAGCCCAAGGGGGTTGATGTCCAGCGGCCCGCACTCTTTCGCGGCCAAGGGAGCCAGGTACCGCTCGTCCAGAAAGCCGAGGAAGCGGTCGGCATCCAGGTTGCCGTACAGGATGATGTAGGCGTTGTCGGGACGGTAGTGGCGCCGATGGTTCTCGAGGAATCCCTCGTAAGTGAGCGTCGGGATGGCTGCCGGCGTGCCGCCGGACTCGAAGCGGTAGGTCGTGTCCGGGAACAGCGCCGCCGAGAGTCCGTCGTAGAGCACGGAATCCGGCTCGGAGAGCGCGCCCTTCATCTCGTTGTACACCACGCCGTTCACCACAAGGCGCGCATCTTCCCCCTCCCCTTCCAGCTCGCGGTGCCAGCCCTCCTGCTGGAAGATGACGGGGCGCCGGTAGATGTCGGGATGGAAGACCGCGTCCAGGTAGACGTCCATGAGGTTGACGAGATCCTGCTCGTTGGTAGACGCCACCGGGTACATGGTCTTGTCCGGGAAGGTCATGGCGTTTAGAAACGTCTGCATGGAGGTCTTCAGCAGATTGACGAAGGGCTCCTTCACCGGGAACTTCTCCGATCCGCACAGCACCGAGTGCTCCAGAATGTGGAACACGCCGGTGTCGTCGGCGGCCGGGGTCTTGAAGGTGATGGAGAAGGCCTTGTTGGCATCGTCGTTCTCGATGAACATGAGGCGGGCGCCGGAGGCGGTATGATGCATGAGGTGCACCACGCCCTCCACCTCGTTCACCGGCTCGCTTTTCACGGCGGTAAAGCCGTGGGAGGCGGCCACCTGTTCCAAATCGGTCATGGTCTGTCTTCCTTTCGAAGCGTTCCTGCGAAGGGCCCCGCGACCGGCTCTGACGGCCCGGCGCGGAGCAACGAAATGTTCGTGAGTATTCTACCCGTCCGCGCGTCGCCGTTTCCAACCAATATGGTGTCGTTATGATTTCTCCGCGACGGGGGAATTTTCGCTATAATCAGCCCCGAACTATCTAGACGAGACGAGACAGATACGGAGTATCCCATGCTCGAACTTAAGAACCTGGTGTTCGAGGTGCCGGCCGACGACGGGGGCACCAAGCGCATCATCGACGACCTTTCTCTGACCATTCCCGACGACCGTTTCACGGTCATCACCGGCCCCAACGGCGGCGGCAAGTCCACGCTCGCCAAGCTCATCATGGGCATCGAGGAGCCCACGAGCGGCCAGATCCTCTTCAACGGCGAGGACATCACGGACAAATCCATCACCGAGCGCGCCCGCCTCGGCATCGGCTACGGCTTCCAGCAGCCGGCCCGCTTCCGCGGCATGAAGGTGAAGAAGCTGCTCGATATCGCCGCCGGCAAGAAGCTGCCCATGCTCGCCTGCAACGAGTACCTCTCGAAGGTGGGCCTGTGCTCGGCGAGCTACCTCACCCGCGAGGTGGACAAGTCGCTGTCGGGCGGCGAGGTGAAGCGCATCGAGATCGCCACCATTTTAGCCCGCGACCCGAAGCTGGCCATCTACGACGAGCCCGAGGCCGGCATCGACCTGTGGAGCTTCGACCGCCTCACCGAGACGTTCCGCGACATCCACGAGGCCCGCGACGGACGCTCCATCGTCATCATCTCGCACCAGGAGCGCATCATCTCGCTGGCCGACGAGATCGTGCTTCTGCGCGACGGCCAGGTGGCCGAGACGGGCACGCCGGCCGAGCTCATGCCGCGGCTCGGGTTCGCGGCCCGCAGCCTGGACGATCACGGCTGCCCGCTTTCCACCCCCACCGAACTGCACCTGACCGAGATCCCCACCACCTGCTAAACGTCACCAATGCGGGCGGACTGCCGGGTATTCCGATTCGCTCAGACAGTCCTCGCTTTGGGGAAGTGTCCACTGGACACTTCCCGTCGCTGCGGAACTCGCTCGGTCGGAACACCCGCCATCCCGCCCGCCGCACGTCTTTTCTAGTTGCAAAAGGAGACAACTATGACCGTTGATCTTTCCCCCATCGACGAGAACCTGCTCGCCGAGATCGCCAATATGCACGGCATGCCGAAGGGCGCCTTCAACGTGCGCAAGGACGGCGAGCTGGTCGAGCGCCATTCCTCGGCCTACATTGACATTTCCACCAAGACCGACAACCCCGGCATCGACATCCGCATCGCGGACGGCACCAAGGGCGAGACGGTGTACATCCCCGTCATCGTGACGAAGTCGGGCTTGAAGGACGTCGTGTACAACACCTTCTACGTGGGCGAGAACTGCGACATCACCATCATCGCCGGCTGCGGCATCCACAACGATTCCCACGACGCCTCCGAGCACGACGGCATCCACAGCTTCTATCTGGGGAAGAACAGCCGCGTGCGCTACGTGGAGAAGCACTACGGCGAGGGCGAGGGCACCGGCGAGCGCATCCTGAACCCCACCACCAACGTGTACATGGAGGAGGGCTCCTCCTGCGAGATGGAGATGGTGCAGCTGCGCGGCGTGACGAGCACGGTGCGCGACACGAACGCCGAGCTGGGCGCGAACGCCAAGCTGGTGCTCACCGAGAAGCTGCTCACCCACGGCAACCAGACCGCCATTTCCAACATGAAGGTGGAATTGAAGGGCGAGGGCTCTTCCGTGCAGGTGATCTCCCGCTCGGTGGCCCAGGACGACTCCGTGCAGGTGTTCAACCCGCTCGTCATCGGCGAGTGCGCCTGCCGCGGGCACGTGCAGTGCGACGCCATCATCATGGGCAACGCCAAGGTGAAGGCTATCCCCGGCATCGAGGCCGCCAGCGAGGACGCCATGCTCGTGCACGAAGCCGCCATCGGCAAGATCGCCGGCGACCAGATCGTGAAGCTCATGACGCTGGGCCTCACCGAGGAAGAGGCCGAAGCCGAGATCCTGGACGACTTCCTGAGCTAGGCTCCAGCTAAACTCGACAAGCCCGCAAAGCAAGCGGTCCGACGGAACTTGCCGTCGGACCGCTTTTGTGTTGAGAGGATGAGGCGGATCGCTACTCGGTCGCGTCCTCTTCGCCGGAACTGCCGGAGTCGCCTGCATCGCCGGAGTCCTCGCTGCCGGAGTCGTCGCCGGCGCCGGTATCGCCGGACTCATCGGAGCTGTCCGACGAGTCGCCGGAGCCGGTGTCTTCGGAGCCTGTGTCTCCCGAGTCGCCGGAATCGCCGGAGCCTGCGTCGCCCGAATCGCCCGCATCCTCGCTATCGGATCCCGTGGCGGCGTCGGCGGCGGAAGCCGTTAGATCGCTGACCACCGTGAGGTCGCCCAGGGCCACGGTGGTGCCGAGCCACTTGCGCTCGATGACGTTGATGGTGCCGTCGCTCACCAGGCGCGCGAGCACGTCGCCGGCGGCCATCTGTAGGTCGACGTTCTCGTTCGAGACGCCCATGCAATAGCCGGTCGGCGACATGAGCATGGCGACGATGGACACGTCGAGCCCCTGGCCATGGGCCGCGTACAGACCGATGACGGCGTCGGCGGCCACGTACTGCACGCTTCCAGCCTCAAGTGCCTCGAAGGCCTCCTTCAGGCTGTCGGTGGGCGTGAGGCTGGACTCGCCGAACCCGTTGGAGACGGCCCAGGCGCTCTTCGAGGAAACCTGGGCGGCGAAGGTGGCGCCGGAATCCTGCGTGGGAATGCCCGCGTCGGGGCTCAGCGCGAACAGGGCGATGCCCGTGGGCAGGTAGGAGGCCGAGCGCCAGAAATCGCCGTCGCTCGCGGAGTCGTCGATGCCGAGCACCACGTCCACCGTGCCGTTGACGAGCGCCCCGGCCGGATCGCTGCCCACGTCCACCACCGACAGCTTCAGCCCCAGCTCGTCGGCGAGAGCCGCGGCGATGTCCACGTCGATGCCGATGATCTTGCCGCTGCCCATGCCGGCCAGAGGCGGGTTCTCGGTGTTGACGCCCACGCGCAGGGTGCCCTCCTCGCCGATGACCGGGGGCGCCACCTCGGCGGACTTCAGCTCCGGCTGGTAGGTGCCCGATCCAGTGCATCCGGCCAGGCCGAACAGGCCGACCGCGAGCAGCGCCGCAAAGGCAACCGCAACGAACGAACGCTTTCTCACATCATCCTCCGTCTAATTCAATCGGTACGTTGCCTCTTTCGACTGACCTAGTCTTTGACCCCACACTCGCGCACCGGGGCGTTCGCTTGCGCTAGTAGCCCTCTCGCCCGTCGCGGCGTCCGTGCCGCGAAAATGTCAGCGGGCGGTGCGACTTACCTCTAGGATACGCCATGCTCACGGCGGGCAATGCCCACGCGCTTACGTGGATCCTTTCGACCGCATCTGCCATGGACTTGGAAAGACGTCGCGCCTTTCCGCAACTACAGACCCGAAAGAAGCATCGCTAAGTGTAGCAGAAGTGGGCTTAGACGGGGCAAAGCCCCGCAGAACCTCCGAAGTGCGAAAGCCGTGCGGTTGGCGCGGGGCGCGGGATGGGACGCGAACGCGGTCGGCGCGGGGAGCGAAACGGGACATTCCCGCGTCATTGCCACGGTCGTGCGCGCGTAGACTGCCCCCATGAAGCCGATGAAAGGACAGATGGCGCTCTTCGATGAGCGAAAACCGGCGAAGAGCCGTCGGGAGGGCGCGGCCGCGAAACACGCCGCTCCCTCCCGCCGCCTGCGCGCGGACTGGCGCGCCGTACGCGATTTCGCCGCCGACATGGTGACCGAGACGCTCTACCCCACCCGCTGCGCGGTGTGCGATAAGCCCGGCGCGGTGCTGTGCGGTTCCTGCGCCGCAGCGCTCCCCTACATCGACGCGCTGACGGCCTGCCCGCGCTGCGGCGCGCCCTTCGGCGTCGTGCAGTGCTCGGAGTGCACGTCCGTGCTGATGGAGCCCTTCGGCTACAAGGAGCCGCCCTACGACGAGATGGCGAGCGCCCTCGTGCTTACCGAGGCCGTCCGCCGCATCGTAACGGTGTACAAGGACCAGAACGAGCGCGGCCTGGCACGGCCCATGGCCCAGATCATGGCCCGCTACCTGCCGCCCCGCTGGATGGGCGCAGCGCCGGTCGTCACCTTCGTGCCCGCCACGGCCGCCGCCCGGCGCCGGCGCGGCTTCGACCACGCCGAACATCTGGCCCGCGAGTTGTCGTTCATCGCCGGGCTGGACTTCGCCCCTCTGCTCGTGGCCGCCCGCAGCCGCGACCAGCGGAAGCTGGGGCGGACGGGGCGCATCGGCAACATGAGGCACTCGCTCACCGCGTTGGCCGGCGCCAGCATGCCCGGCGCCGTCATCGTCGTGGACGACGTGTGCACCACCGGCGCCACCCTGTTCGCCGCCACCGAGGCCCTGCGCGCCGCCGGCGCCAAGATCGTCCGGTGCCTCACGTTCGCGCGAACCTAGGGCACAGCCTTTCGCCCCGAGGATGCGCGAGATGCATCCTCGGGGCGGGGAGCTGGCCGACCCCGCCCGTTTCGCTACTTTAGGCAACGGGAGAAAGGCAGGCAAATGGACCTTTGCGATTGGGTTCGTTTTGCGGCTTGCTTGCTGAACCTGATGGCTCGGATCAGCGGGGACGCGGATTCGAGCCGAAAGGCAAGGCGGGCACGTCATGCAAGACGGCCCAAATAACAAACGGTTCAGGGGAGATTTCACTGGCCAGTGGCTCCCCTCGAGCCTGCCTTATATTCTAGCAAGCATCGCTAGAAAATGAAAGGAGCTATTTCGAGGAGAGACGGACACCCTCGGCCTCGGAGAACTCGGCGACATCCACCGAGATGGAATGGCGGATGGGCTTCCACGCCGCCTTCTTCACCAGAGCGATGAGCGCGATGGGGATGTAGGTGAGCATGAAGAAGGGGAAGGTGAACATGTAGCGGATCTTCTTCGCCGTGGTGGTGCGGATGGAGTCCCATTCCACGAAGGTGGTGAGCACGCCGAAGACGAACATGAACACGATGTAGTTGCACAGGCAGAACACGACCGAGGTCACCGAGCTCGCGATGGCCACGCCCGTGGACATGACCCCTGTGGCCGCCAGCACGATGATGATGGTGTTGAACAGAATGGAGATGATGGAGAGCAGCATGCCCGGAGCGATGGTCATGAGCATGTCGTAGCAGGCGAAGCGGTAACCGCGCGGGTTGGTCAGCGTGCCTTTCACCAGGCCGCCCGCGTAGTGAGCGAACACCTGGTAGAAGCCCTTGGCCCAACGGAAGCGCTGGTTCCACGAGTCGCGGAAGGTGATGGGCTGCTCGTCGTAGAGCACCGCCGTCGGGCAGTAGGAGATGCGCACGCCGTCGATGATGGAGGCGGCGGAAAACTCAATGTCCTCGGTGAGCAGGTGCCACTTCCAGCCGCCGGCGGCCTTCAGAATGTCGGCGGCGATGAAGAAGCCCGTGCCCGACACGGCGCAGGAGGTGTTCAGCGTGAGACGCGCCTGGTTCAAGAACTTCGCCTCACGCAGGAACCATACGCCGTAGCCGGCCGAGATCCAGTTGCTGCCGAAGTTCTTGGAGTTGCGGTAGGAAGTGGAGGCCTTCGCACCGTTATCGAAGGTGGCGTTCATCTCGCGGAAGTAGTTCACATCCAGCACGTTGTCGGCGTCGAAGACGAAGAACGCCTCGTAATCGCGGTCGGCGTACTGCTCCCAAATGGCCTTCAGACCGTAATCGAGCGCATAGCCCTTCCCCACCAGCTTGTCGTTGCTGCGGGGGAACACGATGGCGCCGGCCTCGCGGGCCACGTCGGCCGTGTTGTCGGTGCAGTTGTCGGCGATGACGAAGATGTCGATGAGCTCGGCGGGATAGTTCTGCACCTTGATGGAGTGGATGAGGTCGGCGATGACCGTCTCCTCGTTGCGCGCCGCCACCATGACCGCATAGCGGTGGTTGGCGCGCGCCACCTTCTTCGGCGCCCGGCGCGTCAGCACCACGAGCACGTAGAAGAGCTGGTAGGTATAGCAAATAGTGAAGGTAAGAAACACGCAGAAATTGAAGATGTCGACGAAGGACAACGCCGACACTTGCGATGCTACGGTATCGAACACCTTGAGGCTCCTAGGACATGACATGCGCCCGCACGGTCAGTGGCGTGGGCGCGGCTGCACAAACGGCTGAAAGTATAGCCCTTTCGAGCCAAGTTGGCAGCGCCAGTTGGGCCACGACGGCCGAAATGGGGGCAATCGAGGCCAAAGTGTTCCTTTTCGCCGCATTTGCGCCACATCCCCTCCATACCTGTAAGGGAAGCGTAAGGTTTGGCGGGCCGGGGATCGGCGAGGGGGCACGTGCTCAAGCAATGGCTCGCTTGGTGGAACAGCCCACTGGGCTGTTCCAGTCGCTGCGCAACCTGCGCGCGAGCCCCCTCGCCGATCCCCGGCCCGCCGCACGCGTCCTGTAGGTGTCCCAGCGTTTGAGCACGTGCCCCACCGACCCGCGGCAGGACGACCCCTAAAGCTTCTAGAAATTCCAAGAGTTCATATAGGCGATCTGCTCCTCGGTGAGGGTGTCGATCTCTATCCCTAAGGTCTCCAGCTTCACGCGGGCCACGTCGTCGTCGATGGCGGCGGGCACGTCGTAAACCTTGTCCTCAAGCTCGGAGGCGTGCTTGTAGAGGTACTCGGCGGCGAGGGCCTGGTTGGCGAAGCTCATGTCCATAACCGAGGCCGGGTGCCCCTCGGCGCAGGCGAGGTTCACAAGGCGCCCCTCGGCGAGCACAGTGATGGTGCGCCCGTCGGGCAGCGTGTACTCCTCCACAAGCGGCTTCAGCTCCTCCATCTTCACGGCGTTCGCGCGCAGCCATTTCATGTTGATCTCGGAGTCGAAATGGCCGGAGTTGCAGATGATGGCGCCGTCCTTCATGTTCTTGAAGGCCGGCTCGTCAATGACGTTGCAGTCGCCGGTGACGGTGACCCACACGTCGGCGAAGCGGGCGGCGTCCTCCGCCTTCATCACGCGGTAGCCCTCCATGTGGGCCTCAAGCGCCTTCAGGGGGTCGACCTCGCAGACGATGACGTCCATGCCCATGCCCTTCGCGCGCTGGGCCAGACCGCTCCCGCAGTAGCCATAACCGGACACCACCATGGTGCGGCCGCACAGAAGGCGGTTCGTGGCGCGCACGATGCCGTCCAAGGTGGACTGGCCCGTGCCGTAGTGGTTGTCGAAGCAGTGCTTGGTGTTGGCGTCGTTGATGTTGAAGACCGGGTAGCGCAGCGCGCCGTCCTTCGCCATGGCCATAAGGCGCACCACACCGGTGGTGGTCTCCTCGGTGCCGCCGATCACGCCTTCCAGCTTCTCGGGGAACTTCGTGTGCAGGGCGGTGTCCAGATCGGCGCCGTCGTCCATGATGATCTGCGGGTTGGTGGCCACCACCTCGGCAATGTGGCGCTCATAGGTTTCCGCGTCCTCGCCGGCGATGGCATACACGCGCACGCCGTAGTCGCGCACGAGCGAGGCAGCGGTGTCGTCCTGGGTGGACAGCGGATTGGAGGCACAGAGCGTCACCTCCGCGCCCGAAGCCACGAGCGTGCGCATGAGGTTCGCCGTCTCGGTGGTCACGTGCATGCAGGCGCCGATGCGCACGCCCTCGAGCGGGCGCTCCTCGGCGAAGCGCTCGCGGATGCGAGCGAGCACCGGCATATCGCGGTCGGCCCACAGAATGCGCTTCTGCCCCTCGTCGGCCAGGTTGATGTCCAAAATATCGCAGGCTTGGCTCACGGATTGCTTCCTTTCGTAACGTTCGTCTCTCCGGGTCGGATGACGTCCGGGGAATGTGCACGGGCAACAGGGTAGCACAGCACCCGTGCCCGCACGGCGCTGTTTCGGGAACCTCCCCACAGGTTGGACAATCGGCGGCGCATCCTCGCCGAGACACGGCCACTTCAGGTATCATGATCGCGCAGGATTCACAGCGCGCCCGTGGCTTTTACGCCGGCGTGGTGCCTCTTCGAGAAAGGACTCCCCCATGATCGTCACCACCACCCCCACCGTGGAGGGCTACCGCATCACCGGCTACTATGGCATCGTGTTCGGCGAAGTCATCACGGGCATCAACTTTTTGAAAGACTTCGGCGCTGGCATCCGCAACCTCGTGGGCGGAAGGTCCGCCGGCTACGAGGAGGAGCTGATGGTGGCCCGTACCCAGGCCTTGGAGGAGCTGCAGCAGCGCGCCGCGGCCCTGGGCGCCCACGCCATCGTCGGGGTCGACATGGACTATGAGGTGCTCGGCCAGGGCAACATGCTCATGGTCACCGCCTCCGGCACCGCCGTTACTGTGGAAGCGGTCTAAAGCAAACGTCCTCGTTTCAGCGCAACCTCCAACTGCAGAGGCCAACGCCTGCGGCGTCGAACAACTCTAGGCATCAGATAAGACAACATGCTGGGACGGCATTCGAAAAAGAGGCCCGAAAGCGCAGAGGGAGGAGGCGCTTTCGGGCCGAGCTATGATTATCCGGCTAATCAAGGCAACAGCAACGAGGATAAATCATCCTCCACTTGGCGTAAGGCAGCCTCCACTAGCGCGGCATAACCGCAATAGAAATCGTTCGACGAGTGGCGATGCACCGTATCGCGCCATTGCGGCACCCAACTAAGAGGGTGGCACACCGTGAACGAGACTGCATCTACGAGAGTTTCGCGCATTTTTCCAGACTCACCTTGTTCAAAGAAACCAACTCCTCTCGCGAGCAGATGACCCAAAAACATTAGCTCGTAAGCCAAATGATCGTCGGGTTCGCGAGAAATCAGATCAACTTCCAAGCCATGTTTCGCATACATGGCCCTTACCTCAAAAGTTTGATGCTGGAACACCATGCGCTCCTTGTTGAAGTACACCGATTCCCAAGGGGGCGCCAAAACCCTTTTCGTTCCAACAAACAAACGCGTATACTCGGCCCTTAGATCATGGTAGTCTTTCTCCGAAAAGCCAACGTCGCAGCTGCGAGCCCAAGCCAGCAATCGTCGCTGCGCATTTTGCGCATCATTCCCGGCAACATAGGGTATATCCTCAAAAACTTGCTGCTCGACCAATTCGGCAAAAAGGCTCCGATCGGGAATACCGTGAAATATGCGACCGAGCAGCACAAACAGAGCGGCAGCGGCCTCCAATTGGTCCCGAAACTCCATCGACGCTTTCCCGCAGTTGTCGTTCATGCCCACATTCCCCTACTGCCCCAACGATAACATACGATAACTGCCATCTTCCTTCATTCTCGCATTTCGATGGGGCACAACGACAATGTTTGGCGAGGTATACTCCGATGATGGCAATGGTTGTATGTCAGCGCATGTCCCATAGGCGGCGCGAAGCTCATCGATGTCTCCCACCTTGAGCGCCCGCTGCGGGCACAAGGCAACACAAGCTGGTTCTTCCCCTTGCTCTCGAAGTCCCTGGCATAAGTCGCACTTCCGAACTACGCCCTCGTCTTTCACCAACTGCGGAGCTCCATAGGGGCACGCTTCGACACAGGATCCGCATCCTATGCAAACCTCGGCGTCAACAGTGACGAGCCCTGTTTCCGGATCTTTGGCATGAGCTCCCGTAGGGCAGACCGACACGCAAGCCGGGTTGTCACAGTGGCCACATGAGAAAGTCACCGCATAAGCAAACACATTGGACGGCACGCAAGCGCCCGTGACGTCGTCCACAGACCAATCGCCGCCGCAAACCTCGTATACGCGACGCGTCCGAGGCCCGATGTCAAAACTATGCAGATCCTTGCAGGCCAACTCGCATGCTTTGCATCCAATACAGTCCTCGGTATTGATCAGAAAACCTTGCTGCCCCATACTTTAATCCTCCTCGAAAACTTCGCGCGAGTCCCATAGATAGTCGGGAGTAAGCGGCTCCCCATTCCATTTCTCCACATTGCAAATGCAGGTATTCCATGCCTGGTACCCCGTTGTCGTCACATTGGGACCGCAAAGAACATTCATGCAACCAGCCTTATCGATACCAGTTTCTTCGTCAATTTCCACCCAAGCTCCCTGGCCCATCGCAAGGACGCCAGGCATGATGGTCTCGGTTACCAGCAAAGGACGTAGGCATTGACCCCACTTTGAAGTGATGAGCACCGTCTCGCCCGTTTCCATGCCCAATCGATCAGCATCAAGCGTATTCATGTAAAGAGGATGGTCGAAAGCTTCTCTCATTTTGGGAACGTTTGCAAAGTTCGAGTGGATGTGCCGCGGAATATGGAGACTGTATATTTGGAAGGGATAGTCTCCCTTGATTTTTTCATCCCAATTCGAAAATGTCTCTTCATATCCTTCCACCGGCGGGACATAGCGAGGACTTGGTGCAATCTCTTTGAAGCCAAACGCATGGATCTTATCCACGGCAGCTTGGCAGTAAATCTCCAGTTTCCCAGAGGCCGTCTTGCGAGGATTTGCCTCGGGATCATCCCGGAATGACTTGAGCGCGACGCTTGTATAGTTATCTCCCTCCGAACGTTCAAGGGAGTAAATGCCCTCGCGCTTGAAATCGAGAATGGGAATGCGTCCTTCTTGAGGAGTACCTTCCACCCCCAAGGTCGCCAAATCGTCTTCAGTAATACTTACGAGATTCTCGAAGTCTGTTCCATCCTCCTTGATGACTTGAGCTGCGGCCACCAAATCGATAACCATCTGCTTTTCAGTCTTAGGTTGGAGAACCTGGCGATCAACACCGATCCGATCAGCAAGCTCTGCTGCAATTTCGGCATCACTCTTGCATTCGAAAAGGGGGTCGACTACTTGGCTAAACCACAAGAGTGATTCGCGCATGCCTTTCGTTACGTCGCCATATCTTTCCCATGGACTTGTAACGGGAAGAACAATATCGGCATATTTGCAGGTTGTAGTCATAACAAGATTCTGAGCCACTACCGTATCCATCATCCGATACGCCTCAATGCCCTTCATAGTGGCAGGACCTTGATTGAGGAAGTTTTCCTGACGGTCATAGATCATGTGCACTTTGTTTTCGTAGATGTTTCCGTCAAGTCCGACATAATTGCGGTCATCCACAATCGAAGTCCACATTTGGTTAACGTTAACCTTGCGATTCTCCAGAGGATTGTTTATCCACTCAATGGGGCATCCGAACGTTTCTCTGCGCAAATGCGCATGCTGCTGACCACCCTTTAACAACGAATAGGATAGCCCTTGGAAACCAGCATGACCGCCATCAGAAGCGCAGCAGCAGCCCGGCTTTCCGATGAGGCCCGCCATAGCGCCAAATGTCATAAGATTCTGACAAAGCTCGGCACCACTTCCCGTCCGAGCAGGTGCCGACGACATGATTACCGAAGCCCGTTCCGTACTTCCCAGCAAGACCGCCAGTCGCTCAATGTCTTTTGCGGGAGTGCCGCATATTTCCGACGCCCACTCCGGCGTTTTAGGCACACCGTCATAAGTACCGAGAACGTAGTCCTTGTAATTGTCTTTCGGATCGGCTCCTTCAGGCATATGGTCTGCGTCGAAACCGATAGTGCAGCGCTCGAGAAAATCCCAATCGATAAGAGGATTGGTCGAGGGGTCGTCTTGTGAAATAAGCACATAGGCCATGCCCAGGAGCATGGCGCTGTCCGTACCGGGCCGAATAGGAATGTAATCATCTGTCAGCGCACGCGCCGTGGGCGTATAGAATGGGTCGACGCAAATAAACTTCACTCCTGCGTCTCGACATTGCAGGTATTGGTAATTGGGCAACCCCGCACGACTCCAAGCAGGATTCGACGCCCAGAGCACAATGACATCGCTCGACCTCATATCCATGCGATCATTCTGCTCTTCCGGCATGCCAATGAGCTTTGCCATCTCCGTCCATGCCCCAGATGACACTGCGCCAGTCTGCTCCAGGCATCCGCCCTTGATATACATGAGGCGCCCAATCTCCACATCACCCATGCGCTGAGGGACGCCGCCAGGCAGAAGGATGCCCTCATTTCCATAGGTATCGAGAATTCGCTCAATTTCCCCTGCAATCAAGTCCAGAGCTTCGTCCCAGCTAATGCGCTCCCACTCATCACGACCACGCAACTCGCCATGAGCAGCTTCCCCTCCGCCCGGCTGCCAGTTTTTTCGCTTCATAGGGTATTTGATCCGGTCGGCCCCGAATATCATGCCACGAAGTGAACGTCCGCGAGCACAGCCACGTAACTGCGGACAGTCGGGAGAATCCTCGTGCGACTTATCGGTGCCGAGGCGTACCACCTCGCCATTTTTAACCAGCGCCTTATTGAACCCTTTGCTGCCGCAATCAACCCAGCAGCTGCATGGAATCCACTCACCAGGATTCTCGTCCACATCGCCCGTATCGCTTATCGGCGTTTTCTCATTGAAACCGACACAGCCTGTCGCACCAAGCGCAGCAGAGCCGACCGTGGCCAATCCCGCCCATTTCAGCAGGCTTCGCCTACTCATCCCCCTCTCAAGGGCCGATGATTTCATCTCCTCCATTGCACCCTACTCCTTTCATATGACATGTATGAGCACTCGAACGAGATGCTCTCGCTGGATCATTATCTTCAAAGGAATAGCAGGTGCTTCTCGGGCAGAGTCCTTATTTGCATTAATCGTTTTTGTAGAATTCCCCCCTATCTCCTTGTTTGCGAAAATTTGAAAACTGATATAGCGACAGCATTGATCGCATCCCCGATCGCCTTCTCCGTTATAATAAATAAGTTTCCAAATAGCCAGGGAGGGGGTAACGTGGGACTTAAGACGTCGTTCGACAGAAGCGAACTGCCGCAAGACCTTGCAGCCATTACGCACTTCCCTCCAGTATCCGATCGCCTCACACCCCCTGCTCAACAAGCAAATTCACACTACGCTCCCTTTCCCCTCACTACCCGCAAGATTATATTGAGCGACGAAACCCTCGGCGAGGCAGCACGATTCGAAATGCTTGCATCAAGGTACGACTGTATTATCGGTTCTTCCCCATATATCAATTCACTTGTTCGTATCGTTAGCCGGATCAATGGCATATCCCTCGCAGCTCGCGAGGGAAAGCAAGCCAGCTATCAGCTATGTTGCTATAACGATTTTCTCAACGAGAGCGCCCCCCCCCCACGACCAACAAAGGCACTGTCGGCATTTCTCGTCTTGAATCGTTTGGACTCAACGAAATAAACCGGGATGTCTTCAACGCTTCGCGATGCGCCTGTCAGATGGCAAACATCGAAACCAAGCTGCTCGATTCAGGGTTGCCCAGCACCATTACCCCCAGTTTTATCCTGTCGCTCCACTCCACTTTAAGCGCTATATACAATCCAGGCGTATCCGCAGGTCTTCGAAATCACGATTTTTCGGCTCCTCGCTCCATTCAGGAAGAGAGCATCTATCGTCCACCTTCGCCATTAGAACTGCCTGTATTTCTAAAAGACCTTGCCGCTTTCATCAACGATTCAAAACTCAGCCCCTCAATCAAGGGCGCCCTCGTCCATTATCAAACGGAAGCAACGAAAATGTTTTCCTCCAGCACCGAACAACTTAATTGCGCCCTGTTGATAGGCCTTTGGCAAAACGCAGGATTAATAAGGCGCCTCATACTCCCAATAGCTGTAACACCAGCCCTCGAGACAAGCAAACGGGAAAAAGTCCTGCAACCTTATCGGTTCTCGCCCCTTAAAACCGAAGTGCAAATGATTGACGACTGGATTTACCACACTGCCCGAGCTTCGCAAAATGCCATGCAGATCGAATACGGGATATTTTCAATTATTGGGAAAATAGTAGACAAGTGGGAGGCCCTCCTCGCTTCATCGGAAGTTCATCTGACAAAAACAATGCGCAAACTTCTTATTGCCATCCTTGGAGCCCCAGTCTTTTCCATCGCCTCCCTTGCACATGCAACTGAGGCAAGCTATACAACTGTCTCCAATATAATTAGGCTCTTCGGTGGTTTCTGTGGGAGAGATTCCGGCATAGGCCCAGCTCAGCG
>OLPO01000814.1_pt1 | contig 23358 bp, 20 predicted proteins | sample 1672831 | NCBI WGS metagenome assembly OLPO01 (sample SAMEA3136728, study PRJEB25190) | human gut metagenome
ATTATATAAACTAAAAACCATACCTTTAAAGGTATGGTTTTTAGTTTATATAATATGGTATAAAGTATAAAGAACTAGCGATTTATACATTTTAATAGGTAATAAAAGTAAGATATAAAAATTTAATGTAAGTCAAAAGTTCTAAAAAGAACAAGAACATTATATTACAGAACAGTATAAGATTATATTAAGGGATATTTTATAGCAATATTATCATAAATTCAAATTGTCATATCTAAATAACATTTCTTATGAAAATTAAATATTCCATATAGTCATAGCAAATAATATTTTACATTAAATGATTTGTATAAAACTCTTTAAGATAGATATATAGCATAAAACATAAATAGCATTTCTAATCTTATACTAACTATGTTAACAATTTAGAATGTATGGAGGGGAATTGACTGTGGGTATAAATGTAACTAGTGAAATAAAATCATTAAAAAAAGTATTACTTCATAGGCCAGGAAAAGAAATAGAAAATTTGACACCAGAATATTTAGAGAGACTTTTATTTGATGACATTCCATTTTTAGAAGCTGCACAAAAAGAACATGATACATTTGCAGATACATTGAGAAATAATGGAGTAGAAGTTATTTATCTACACGAACTAATAACTCAAGTTATAGAAGATGAAAATATAAAGGAAAAATTTATCAAGCAATTTATAGATGAAGCTCAAATAATAAGTAAAGAAATGAAAAAAGTTGTATACGAATATTTAAAAGGATTTGAAAATAATGAAGAGCTGATAAGAAAGACTATGGCAGGTATTAAAAAAAATGAATTACCAGTTTTAAATAAAAAGAGTTTATCTGAGTTAGTAGAAGGAGATTATCCATTTATTGCTGATCCAATGCCAAATTTATATTTTACGAGAGATCCATTTGCAAGTATTGGCAATGGTATTAGTTTAAATAAAATGTATTCTGTTACTAGAAATAGAGAAACTATATATGCAGATTATATCTTCAAATACCACCCAGATTTTAGAGACAAAGTTGAAAGATTTTATGATAGAGATTTTGAGTACCATATAGAAGGTGGAGACATACTTAATCTAACTGAAAATACAATAGCTATAGGTATATCTCAAAGAACGGAAGCGAATGCTATAGAAAAAATAGCTAAGCAAATTTTTTTCCATAGTAAAAATAAAAATATAAATACCATACTTGCATTTAATATACCAAATACAAGAGCATTTATGCATTTAGATACTGTATTTACTCAAATCGATTATGATAAGTTCACTATACATCCAGGAATACAAGGTCCATTACAAGTATTTGAAATAACTAAAGGTGATAAATTAGATGAATTAAACATAAAAGAAGTTAATTCTAAACTAGAAGATATATTAGCAAAGCATATAGGAGTAGAAAAAGTGACCTTAATTCAATGTGGTGGAGGAGATAAAGTTATATCTGATAGAGAACAATGGAATGATGGCTCAAATACACTTTGCATAAAACCTGGTGAAGTTATAGTTTATGCTAGAAACTATGTTACGAATAAAATCCTACAAGAACATGGCATAATAACTCATATTATACCATCAAGTGAATTGTCAAGAGGTCGTGGAGGCCCAAGATGCATGTCTATGCCACTAGAAAGAGAAGTATAAGTAGAAAATAAATGTATTTATAAAAATAAATTAAATTTAGGAGGGTTTAAAAATGGGCATTAATCTAAGGGGTCGTTCTTTTTTAAAGCTATTAGATTTTACAAGTGAGGAAATAAGATATTTATTAGATTTATCTAAAGATTATAAAGCTTTGAAGAGAGCCGGGATAAAGCATAAAAATTTAGAAGGTAAAAATATTGCTATATTATTTGAAAAAGATTCAACAAGAACAAGATGTGCTTTTGAAGTCGGTGCAATGGATTTAGGTATGGGTGTAACATATTTAGGTCCTACTGGTTCTCAAATGGGAAAAAAAGAATCAATAGCAGATACAGCAAGAGTTTTAGGAAGAATGTATGATGGTATAGAATATAGAGGATTCTCTCAAAGTATAGTTGAAGAATTAGCAGATTATGCTGGTGTTCCGGTTTGGAATGGATTAACTGATGAATTTCATCCAACTCAAATTTTAGCAGATTTATTAACTATAGAAGAAAAATTTGGAAAGTTAAAAGGCATAAATTTTGTATATATGGGAGATGCAAGAAACAACATGGGTAACTCTTTAATGGTTGCTTGTGCTAAGATGGGACTAAATTTTACATCATGTGCTCCTAAAGAATTATTTCCATCACAAGAGTTAATATCTAAATGCAAAGAAATATCAGACAAAAATGGATGTACAATAACTTTGACAGAAGATGTTATGGAAGGAACTAAAAATGCAGATGTAATATATACAGATGTTTGGGTTTCTATGGGAGAGCCTGATGAAGTTTGGGAGGATAGAATAAAACAACTAAAACCATATCAAGTTAATGCAGATATTATGAAAAATGCAAATTCACAGGCAATATTTATGCACTGTTTACCATCATTCCATGATTTAAAAACTAAAATAGGTGCAGAGATGGGTGAAAAATTTGGAATAACTGAAATGGAAGTTACAAATGAAGTATTTGAATCTAAGAAATCAGTTGTATTTGATGAAGCTGAAAATAGAATGCATACTATAAAAGCTATAATGGCAGCTACTATAGGTCAATAATCTATATAAGACGTAAATTTAATTTAAACCCCCATATTGTTGTTAAAAATATTATGGAGTATTTACTTGTCTAAAAATTTAATTTAGAGGTGTAAATTTATGAAAAGATTAGTTATAGCACTCGGTGGAAATGCATTAGGAAGCAACCCTCAAGAGCAGTTAGAGTTAGTTAAACATACAGCTAAAACAATAGTTAATCTTTCTAATGAAGGTTATAACATAGTAGTTACACATGGAAATGGACCTCAAGTAGGGATGATAAACTTAGCCATGGATTTTGCCGCTAACAAAGGAGCAAATACTCCTAGTATGCCATTTGCAGAGTGTGGCTCAATGAGTCAAGGGTATATAGGATATCACTTACAACAATCTATAGAAAATGAATTAAAATCTAGAAAAGTAGATAAAAATGTTGCTACAGTTATTACTCAAGTTATAGTAGATAAAAATGATGAAGCATTTAAATATTTAACAAAACCTGTAGGTATGTTTTACACAAAAGAGGAATCAGAAAAAATAGCAAAAGAAAAGGGATTTACATTTGTAGAGGATGCAGGAAGAGGATATAGAAGAGTAGTTGCATCGCCACAACCTATCAAAATAGTAGAGTTAGATACAGTTAAACAATTGGCTGACAGTGGAACTATAGTGATTACTGTTGGAGGTGGAGGAATACCTGTGATAGATAAAGGAGAAGGAATATTACAAGGTGTAGATGCTGTTATAGATAAAGATAAATCAAGTGCAAAATTAGCAAAAGATTTAGAGGCTGATATGCTAGTAATACTGACAGCTGTTGAAAAAGTTTATATAAATTTTAATAAGGATAATCAACAAGGATTAGACTTTATGAATTTGAAAGATGCGTCAAAGTATATAAATGAAGGTCATTTTGCTAAAGGTTCTATGCTACCTAAAATTGAAGCCTGTATAGATTTTGTAAATTCATCTACTAATAAAAAAGCATTAATAACTTCATTAGAAAAAGCAAAAGATGCTATAGAAGGTAAAACGGGAACTTTAATTTATAATGATTGATTTGTAAAAAGGATTCTAAATATAATGATTATTTGAATTATATTTAGAATCTTTTTTATGTATAAGCAAGGATATATTTTTAATCATTTAAAATAGAAATTTAATTATTAGAATGTTATATAAATTAACAAAATAAATAATTATATATCTTAATAGAAATACTATTAATATTGTTAAAAGTAATTATAAAGGAGAATGCTTATGAAGAAGGTTCTTGTAGTTGGAGCAGGAATAGGAGGTCTTTGCACAGCAATAAGATTATTAAATAAGGGTTATGATGTAACAATATTAGAAAAAGAAAATCGAGTAGGAGGAAAAGTTAATATTAAGATTAAAAATGGAGCTAGATTTGATTTAACAGCATCCGTATTAATGACTCCTAAAATATATACTGATATATTTTCTGAAGTAGGAAAAGATTATAGAGATTACTTTGAAATGATAAAAATAGATCCTATATATAAAGTAAATTATTATGATAAAAACAGTTATAAATATTATAGTGAATTAGGCAAAATGGTAGAGGAACTTGAAAATTTAGAAGAAGGTTTATCAATTCATTATCTTGAATTTTTATATAAATCTTTTGAAAAATATTTAAACAGTAAAAAGTATTTTCTGGACAAGCCTATGATAAATAAAGAGGAAATACTTAAATTAAAAACTATTACTAAGTTTTTAGAATCAAATCCATTTATAACAACAAGTGATTATTTAAAAAGTATTATAAAAAATCAATATTTATTAAATTACTTGATATTTCAATCTATGTATATAGGTGTTAACCCTTATAAAAATTCAAGTCTGTATACTTTAATTCCTGCAATATCCCATATATATGGATTATGGTATATAAAAGGTGGATTTTATAATTACATTGAAGCATTAAAAAAATTAATTTTAGAATTAGGCGGAAAAATATATGTTAATACAGAAGTAGAAAAAATAGTAATAAATAAAGGGAAAGTTATAGGAGTAAGAACTAATAGAGGAAATTATAAATCGGATATAATAGTGTGTAATGCAGATTATCCATATGCTATAAAGAATCTAATCAGAAATAAAGACTATAAAGAAATAGAAAAACAAGACTATTCATGTTCAGTATTTATAATGTATTTAGGGCTTAATAAAAAATATAAAGATTTACAAGTTCATAATATTTATATAAACAAAAATTTCAAAAAAAGTATACAAGATGCATTTAAAGGTAAATTACCTAAATATCCTTCTTTATATTTATATTATCCAAGTAAAATAGATGAAACTATTTCTGGTAAATTTGCTAGTATTTTAAATGTAATGGTTAGGGTGCCAAATTTAAAAGATAGCAATATAATATGGAACAAAGATACAGTACAGAAGTTTAGAAATAGAATTATAAAAGAGTTAAAGAATATAGATGGATTGGAAAATATAGAAAATGATATACTGTATGAATCTTATTTAACACCAATTCATTTAAAACACAAGTTTTATGCACACAATGGAACAGCATTTGGATTAAGCCATAAATTAAATCAAACAGCTTACTTCAGACATCATATTAAAGATGACAATATAAAAGGATTATATTATATTGGTTCATCTACACATCCAGGAAATGGAGTTTCAGTGATAATAGATGGAAGTAAGATAGTAGCAGATGAAATATGCAAAGGATAAGATGAATTTATTTAATAAAGTATCATTTTGTAAAAAATAAGGATAAAATTATTTAATTTTATCCTTATCCCATATAAATAGTTTTTCACTATTATTTAAAGCACCAAATATATTTTTCTTAACACCAGGCATAGTACTATTTAATTGAGCTAAAAGTTCTTTAACATCTTGTCTTTTTGTACTACCATTAGCAGGACAAGGGTTAACTATAACTGGATAATTAAATTCTTTAGTTGCTTTTTTAGTCATATATTCTTCGATGTAAACCATAGGTCTTATCACTGTTATATCTTGTTTATCTAGATATGTTTTTGGTGAGAAACAATTTACTCTTCCTTCATAGAATAAAGACATGATAAATGTTTCTATTGCATCATCTTTGTGATGTCCAAGGGCAACTTTAGTACAACCTAATTTCTTAGCTGTATCATTTAATGCACCTCTTCTTAAATTAGCACATAATGAACATGGATTTTTTTCTTTTCTTATATCAAAAACTATTTCTTTTATATCTGTTTGCACTTCATGGAATTCTATGTCTAAATCCTTACATAGTTTATATAAAGGAGAATTATCTACTCCACCAGGGTTTAAAGTTATAGCGATAAGTTCAAATTTCTGAGGAGAAAATCTTTGATAGTTTTTTAGTATATGAAGTAATGTTAAACTATCCTTTCCACCAGAAAGACCTACTGCTATTTTATCATTTTCTTGTATCATATCAAAATCTTGTATAGCTTTACGAGCTTTACTAAGAAGTTTTTGCATAGTCATATTATGTCCTCCAACTAAAATGTAAGTAAAAATAACTCAAAACATTATAACAAACTTATTTAAAGGAAACAATGAAAATAAATAGAATAAAATATAAATATTGAAATAAGATTAAAATAAGCATAACTATGTAAAACGTGAAACATAAAATAATCTGTAGATTGGTTTAAAAAAAGGGAAAATATATTTTAAAAAAATTAGGAGGAAGATAAAATGCAAAAAGTAGAAAGTTTTAAATTAGACCATACAAAAGTAAAAGCCCCTTATATAAGAAAATGTTGTGAGCTTAAAGGAGCTAATGGTGATATAGTTACAAAGTTTGATTTAAGATTTTTACAACCAAATGAAGAAACTTTTGGAACAGCAGCTATACATGGATTAGAGCATTTATTAGCTACATATCTAAGAGAAACTTTAGACGGTATAATTGATTTATCACCAATGGGATGTAGAACAGGTTTTTATTTAATTATGTGGGGTGAAGTTGAACCACAAACAGTTAAAGATGGACTAGAAAAGGCATTAAAAATGGTTTTAGAAGCAACTGAAATACCAGCAGCTACTAAAGTAGAATGTGGAAATTACAAGGATTTATCTTTATTTGGTGCTAAAGAATATGCAAAAGAAGCTCTAGAAAAGGGATTCTCTCTTAATATATACGGAGATTAATTAAATTGGAAAAAAACTTTGCTAATTTAATAGAAATAGATAAAAATGAAGTTTTAAGATATTTAGAATATAATGGTCAATATATAGATGAAAAGTTAGACCATATAATAGATGAGTGTATAAAAATAACCAAACAGAAAATAAACCCTCGATATACTTTGGGGGTTTATTCTATATTAAAAGAGAAGATAGATGATAGCTACCAAATAAAATTTAAAGATAGTAACATATCTATAAAGAGCAAAGACTTATATAAACTATTAGATGGTTGTAGTCAATGCATTTTACTATCAACTACTTTAGGGATAGACATAGAAAAGCAAATCAAAATAAATTCATACTCAAATCTTACAAAAAGCATTATAATCGATGCCTGTGCAACCACAGCAATAGAAGAATTTTGTGATATACTACAAAGTAATATAGAAGATGAACTAAGAAAAGAAGGCAAGTATATAACTAATAGATATAGTCCAGGATATGGAGATTTACCAATAGATATAAATGAAGATATTATAAACTTACTAAATACATCGAATAAAATAGGCTTAACTATAACTAAAGATAAAATAATGATACCTAGAAAATCAGTGGTCGCAATAATAGGTATATCAGAAAATAAATCAACATATAAACAAAAATCATGTTTAGAATGTTCAAACTATAATACCTGTAAATATAAAAAAGGGGATGATAATTATGGATGTAAGGGAATACATAAAAAATAATATACTAATATTTGATGGTGCTATGGGAACTATGCTACAGCAAAAAGGTCTTCAGATAGGTGAAAATCCAGAGGTATTTGGATTAAAAAATCCAGATAAGCTTATTGAAATACATAAATTATATTTAGAAGCAGGTTCAAATGTAATAACAACTAATACGTTTGGAGCTAATGAGCTTAAGTTAGATAAATTAGGATATACAGTTGAAGAAGTAGTAGATAATGCTATAAATATGGCTAAGAAAGCTATAGAAGAATCAGATAAATCCAAGCCTAGATTTGTAGCTCTAGATTTAGGTCCTATAGGAGAAATGTTAGAGCCAATTGGTACTTTAAGTTTTGATAGAGCATATGAAATATTTAAAAGACAAGCTATACAAGGAGAAAAATCAGGTGCAAATTTAATTATTATAGAAACTATGATGGATTTGTATGAAGCTAAAGCTGCTGTTTTAGCTGCAAAAGAAAATACAAACTTACCAGTATTTTGTACCATGACTTTTGATGAAAATGGAAGAAGCTTTACTGGTTGTATGCCGGAAAGCATGGTTGCAACTATAGAGGGATTAGGTGTAGATGCTATTGGAGTAAACTGCTCATTAGGGCCAAAACAACTAATACCTATAGTAGAAAAGATATCAAAAATGGCTACAGTTCCAGTAATAGTACAAGCTAATGCAGGACTTCCTGATATAGTTAATGGCCAAGCAATATATAATGTAGATTCAGAAGAGTTTTTTATTGGAGTGGAGAAGTTTGTTCAATTAGGCGCATCTATAATAGGTGGATGTTGTGGAACTAACCCAGAATTTATAAAGAAAATTTCAGATAATATATCAATATTAAAAAAAGTAGAAATAGAAAAAAATAATAGTTGTGTAGTATGTTCTCCATCAAAATTTGTAGAAATAAAAGCACCAACAGTTATAGGTGAAAGATTAAATCCAACAGGTAGAAAGCTTCTAAAGGAGTCTATTATAAATGAAAATCTTGATTACATAATAAATTTAGGATTAGAGCAAATAGAAGGTGGAGCTGATATTTTAAATGTTAATGTAGGATTGCCTGATATAGATGAAAAGAAAATGATGCCAAAGGTTATAAAGGAAATGCAGTCAGTTATGGATGTTCCATTACAGGTGGATTCTTCAAATATAGAGGCATTGGAGCAAGGTTTAAGATATTATAATGGAAAAACTATAGCAAACTCTGTAAATGGAAAAGAAGAATCACTTAATGCTATATTACCTATAGTAAAAAAATATGGAGCCTGTATAGTTGGACTTACTTTAGATGAAAAAGGTATACCAAGTACGGCAGAAGGTAGATTTAAAATTGCAGAAAAAATAGTAAACAAAGCATTATTTTATGGAATAAAAAAAGAGGATATATTTATAGATTGTCTTTCATTAACAGTTTCAGCTCAACAAGAAGAAGCATTAGAAACTTTGAAATGCATTAAGATGGTAAAAGAAAAATTAGGAGTAAAAACTATATTAGGAGTATCGAATATATCGTTTGGTGTTCCAAATAGAAAAGCTTTAAATAATACATATTTAAATTTAGCTTTATCTGCAGGATTAGATTTGCCAATAATAAATCCTAATGAAGAGGGTATAATGGAAACTATAAATGCATTTAAAGTTATAAATAATATAGATAAAGGTTGTGTAAAATACATAGAGAAATATAGTGGTTACAAGAAGAATAATATTATTAAAACAACTAATGATAGAAAACATGATTTATCTTTAGAGAGTATAGTAGAGCATGGTTTAAAAGAAAATGCAAAAGAGGCTACATTAAATCTTTTAAAAAAGTATGATGAAAACTATGTATTAGATGAAATTTTAATTCCATCTTTAGATGTAGTAGGAAAAAAATATGATAAAGGTGAAATATTTTTACCTCAATTAATACAATCAGCAGAAACTGTAAAAGTTTCTTTAAATACAATAAAAGATAGTTTAGCAAAGAATAATACTAATACAGTATCAAAAGGAAAAATAATAGTAGCAACTGTAAAAGGAGATATTCACGACATAGGTAAAAATATAGTAAAGATAATGTTAGAAAACTATGGATACGAAGTAATTGATTTAGGCAAAGATGTACCCATAGAAGAAGTTGTAAATCACTCAAAGAAAAATAATATACAGTTAGTAGGGTTGAGTGCACTAATGACTACAACAGTTCATAGTATGAAAGAAACTATAGATGCATTAAGAAAAGCAGGATTAAATACAAAAATATTTGTAGGGGGAGCTGTACTTACTGAAGAATATGCAAAAGCTATTGGTGCTGATTATTATTCAAAAGATGCAAAATCAGCAGTAGAAATAGCAAAATTGAATTTTAATTAAAAAATAGGGAATTTTCCCTATTTTTTTGTAACGAAAATACACGTAGCGGTAGCAAATATGCATCGTTGATATATGAATAAAGTAAATTTTCTGTAAAAATCTGTATAAATAATATTAATGTATAAAATATATAGAAAAAACTAATAAGAATGTGATAAAATAGGAAGGTGATTCTTAGGGAGGGTAGACAACGATGACTGAAAATAGACAGCCTTATGCATTAGTTTTTGGAGTATCAGTTTTTGATATTTGTGGTTTTACAGATAGAAATTATAGATGCAATGATTCTAATCCTGGTAAAGTAAAGACTTCTTTTGGAGGCGTTTGTAGAAATATCGCTGAATGTATGGCAAGAGTAGGTGTTAATACTAAATTTATATCTATTCTAGGTGATGATGAAACTGGAAACAGAATGATGGAACATTCTAAAATAATGAATTATGATATGAGTGAATCTTTAATAGTTAAGGGTGGGCATACACCTACTTATATGGCTATTTTAGATGAGCAAGGTGAAATGGTATCTGCTGTAGTTGATATGAAGATAATAGATATGTTTACTACAGATTTTATAGATTCAAAATCTGAAATAATAAAAAATGCAGAATATATGATATTAGATTCAGACAGACCTGATATCGTTGAATATCTAATAAAAACATTTAGTGAAAATACTAAATTTATACTAGATCCAGTATCAGCTGCTAAAGCAAAAAATATAAAGCATTTAATTAAATATTTCCATACTATAAAGCCAAACAGATATGAAGCTGAAATAATGTGCGGATTTGAAATTAAAAATGATGAAGATTTAAGAAAAGCAGGTAAATACTTTATAGATTTAGGAATAAAAAATGTATTTATAACATTAGATGAAGACGGAATATACTATAATAATGGTATAGAAGAAGGAAAAATAAAAGCTAAAGAAGTATCTGTAGTTAATGTTACAGGTGCAGGTGATTCTTTTGTTGCAGGTATAGCTAATGGATATATGAATAATACAAATATAGTAGACACTGTAAAATATGCAATATCTATGTCAACAATAACTATATCTACAGAAGAAACAATACATACAGACATGTCTCATGAATTAGTTAAAGAATATATGGACAAGATAGAGTGGATAGAAGTAAATTATAATAAATAAAAATTTACTATATGGAAGAAATTATGTATAATATAATAAAGCTATAGATTAATCTGAAATAGGTTAATTCATATAAATTAAAATTTGTCGTCAACATTAAAAAGACTGAAAGTATATACTTTCAGTCTTTTTTTTCTTTTAAAATGCCCAGTTTCCATCCTTAAATACTTGAACTTCTTCACCTTGATGAGTTATACCCACTATATTCATATCATTAGAACCTATCATGAAGTCAACGTGAGTTAAACTATTGTTTACTCCATATTTATCTAATTCTTCATCTTTTATATCATCGCCATTTTTTATACAAGTTTTGTAAGCAGAGCCTATAGCAAAGTGGCAAGATGCATTTTCATCAAATAAAGTATTAAAGAAGACTATATTTGTATCTGATATAGGAGATTTAAATGGAACTAAAGCAACCTCACCTAAGTAGTGAGAGCCTTCATCTGTATCAATAAGCTTTCCTAGTGTTTCAGCACCTTTTTCAGCTGTAAAATCAACTATTTTTCCGTCTTTAAATGTTAAAGCGAAGTCATCTATCACATTACCGCCGTATACTAAAGGCTTAGTACTATGAACTATACCATTAACTTTAAATTTATGAGGCATAGAGAAGACCTCTTCAGTTGGCATATTTGCATTAAAATCAACACCATTAGGGTCCTTAGAAGCACCACTTAACCATATATGACCTTCAGGTAATTCCATAGTTAAATCAGTTTTAGAAGATTTAAATTTTAAAGTTTTGAAGTTCTTATCATTTAAGAAGTCCATTCTTAATTTTAAATCAGCATTATGCTTTCTCCAAGCATCTACAGGATCTTCATTATCTACTCTAGTACATTTAAATATAGCATCCCAAAGTTTATTTACAGCTTCATCAGTAGACACGTTAGGGAATACTTTAGTAGCCCACGCTTTAGTTGGAATTGAAACTATACTCCATTTACATTTATCTGATAAAGTGTAAGAACGCCATTCTTTTAAAGCTACACCAGAAGCCTTTTGGAAGTTTGCAACTCTTTGAGGATCAACATTTTTAAGTAAATCTGGATTTTGAGCGTAAACAGTTAAGAAAGCTCCACCTTCTTTTGCTATATCTACATATTGGTCAGATATCCATCTAGGAAACTCATTAAATGTTTTATCTGGAGCGTGTAAATATTTTAATAAAGTACATTCTTCATCAGACCATTCTATATGTACATTTTTAGCACCTGCTTCATAAGCGTGTTTAACAACTTTTCTAACAAAAGGAGCACATTCTATTGGCGATCTAACAAGTAAAGTTTGGCCTTCTTGTATATTTACGCCAACTTTAATTGCTAATTTTGCGTATTTATCTAGATTTTTTTCAAATGACATAACATAACCTCCTTGATATTGAATTTTTAATCATTTTTAAACCTAATTATATTTTAATACATATAAGTTATAAAAATACTTAATAAATAAAAATAAATGGTTATTTTTGTAATAATACTCTATACATTCATAGACTAATTAAATTGAATAAATATAATAATAATAAAATATAGAGTTATTAAACTAATATAATAAAAAATAAATAAAATGTATTGATAAATATTAAAATGTTGCAAAATAGCATATTTTATCATAAAACATATACAAAAAATAAAAAAAGAATTTATAATATAATGTAGACACATAAAGAGATTTAATTAGGAGGAAGTAAATGGAGCTATATGATGCCATTTTTTATAGAAAATCAACTAGAAAATACTCTAATAAAAAGGTAAAAGAGGGTTTATTAGAAGAAGTTAAAAATGTATGTTCACAAATTACCTATTTAAATAAAGAATTAGATATAAAAGCACATGTTGTAGATAGAGGCCATTTAGTACATTTTTTAATGGGGAAAAAGTGTAAGGTAAAAGCACCTCATTATATAATAGTAACATCTAATAAAGGAAATGATTATTTACAGAATATCGGATTTGCTATGGAGGAGGTAGTTTTAAAACTAACTACTTTAGGACTAGCTACATGTTGGTTAGAATGTAATATAAAAAGAGAAGATATTTTAGAATTTGTACAACTAAAAGACTCAGATGAAGAAAAAAATGATACGATAGTAGAATCAGAAGAAAAAAACGAAGAGTCAAAAAACGTAAATTTAGAACAGCCATATTCAATAATTGCATTTGGTTATCCAGATGAAGATGAAAAATTATTTAGGACTAATAAGGATGTAGATCGAAAGCGTATAAGTCATGTTTGTAGAAAATTAGATAAAAATTTAGAAAAAATTGTAGAAGCACTTAGATGGGCACCATCTGTGAAAAATTCTCAACCTTGGATATTATATAATAACTCAAATATGGTTCATTTATATGAAGAAAAACAAAAGAAAAATATTAAAGATAATAAAATAAGTATGGGTATAGCGCTTAGACATTTTGATATAGCATGTAATAAATTTGGATTAGAAGTTGATTATTCTAAAATAGATGTTAAAAAAAGAATGGCAAAAGAGTATTATATAACTGCTACTTTAAAGTAATAAATATATTTAACCTTAAAATATATGTTGACATTAAAAGTTAAAAGTGTGATAATTATACACAAAGATAAACTTTAAATTATCCCAGAGAGGATATTAAGTATATTTTCAAATAATAAATTTATAATCAATAAAATCCTTAAAAGTAGTCCAGAGAGGCTAAAAAGGTTAAATATTTTATATTATTTAAACTTGTATTTTCAACCTCTAACTGGATTAGTTAGAGGTTTTTTAATATAAAAATAAAATATAATAAAGTCTTTTAAACTAGTCCAGAGAGGCTGGGAAAGATATCTGTAATAGATAAAATCCTTATACCTCATTTTGGTGTAAGGATTTTTTTTTAGGCTTTATTAAAGAGGGAGAGTTCATAATGGTAAATGGAAAAGAAAAATTAATAGTAGCAATAGACACAAATGAATTTGATAAAGCTAAAGAATTGATAGATAAGCTAGAAGATAGTGTAGACATATTTAAAGTAGGGTTAGAGCAATATGTAGCTACAAGGGGAAAAACAGTTGATTATTTAAAAGAAAAAGGTAAGAAAATTTTCTTAGACCTTAAGTTTCACGATATACCAAATACAATGCAAAGTGCAGTAAGAGCAGCAGTAAGAGATAATGTATGGTTAATGACGATACATGTATCAGATATGGAAGGTATGAGACAGTGTGCAGTAGCAGCTAAAGAAGAGGCTGAGAAATTAGGTATAGAAAAACCAATAATAGTAGGGGTTACTGTTTTAACATCATTAAGCAATCAAGATTTACAAGATATAGGATGTAATATGACAACTGAAGAACTAGCTATAAAAAGAGCTAAACTGGCTAAAGAAGCTGGAATAGATGGAATAGTTTGTTCAGCACAAGAAGTAGATAAAATAGTTGAAGCTTGTGGTAAGGATTTCGTTACAGTATGTCCAGGAATAAGACCAGCAAATGCTTCTGTAGGAGATCAAAAAAGGGTAGTTACTCCTAAGGATGCTATAAATAAAGGTGCTCATTACTTAGTAGTTGGAAGACCTATAACTAAAGCTGAAAACCCAAGTGAAGCAGCAATTAATATAGTAAAAGAAATAGAAAATGCATAGGGGGTAGGTCAAATGAAGGGGAAATTAATATTAGAAGATGGAACAATTTTTGAAGGAAAAGCATTTGGATACTTAGGAGATAGTATAGGTGAAGTAGTATTCAATACTTCTATGACAGGATATCAAGAAGTATTAACAGACCCATCATACTATGGTCAAATAGTAACAATGACTTATCCATTAGTAGGGAATTATGGAATAAATTTAGAAGATATGGAATCAAATAAATCTCACGTAAAAGGGTTTATAGTTAGAGAAAAAAGTAATGATCCAAATAACTTTAGATGTGAGATGGATTTAGATACATACTTAAAGCAAAATAAGGTTATAGGACTTGAAGGCATAGATACAAGAGCATTAACTAAAATACTAAGAAATAATGGAACAATGAAAGGTATAATAACTTTAGAAAATGCATCTTTAGAAGATGTAAAATCAAAGTTAGAAGCTTTCACAAATACTGAAGCAGTAAGAACTGTAACAAGAAAAGAAATAGAGCATATAAAAGGTGAAGGTGCTAAGGTTGCTGTTATGGATTTTGGAGTTAAGCAAAACATATTAAGATCTTTTGCTAAGAGAGATTGTGATATAACAGTATTCCCAGCAACTACTAAGCCAGAAGAAATTTTAGGAATAAATCCTGATTTAATATTCTTATCAAATGGACCTGGAGATCCAGAAGATTTAGAAGATGTTATAGAAAATATAAGAGAATTAATTGGAAAAAAACCTATAGTAGGAATATGTTTAGGACATCAATTATTAGCTTTAACATTAGGTGGAAAAACATCTAAATTAAAGTTTGGACATAGAGGTGGAAACCATCCAGTTAAAGATTTAGAGGAGAATAAAATATTTATAACATCTCAAAACCACGGTTACTACGTATCTGAAATGCCAGAAAATATGGAAGTAACACATATAAACTTAAATGATAATACTGTAGAAGGAATGAGACATAAAGAGTTACCTATATACAGTGTTCAATATCATCCAGAAGCTTGTCCAGGACCAAAAGACAACGATTATATATTCGACAAGTTCTTAGAGTTAGTATAGAAAATTATAAAAATCGTTAATTAGATAAGGAGAAAAGATTATGCCTAAAATAGATAGTATAAAAAAGACTTTAGTACTAGGTTCAGGACCTATAATAATAGGGCAAGCAGCAGAATTTGATTATTCTGGAACACAAGCTTGCCAAGCTTTAAAAGAAGAAGGAATAGAAGTTGTATTAGTAAATAGTAACCCAGCTACTATAATGACTGATAAAGAAGTAGCGGATAAAATATATATAGAACCATTAACAATAGAATTTATAGAAAAAATAATAGAAAAAGAAAGACCGGACAGTTTATTAGCTGGAATGGGTGGTCAAACAGGTCTTAACTTAGCTGTTGAACTTCATGATGCCGGAATATTAGATAAATATGGAGTTAAGATAATAGGTACTTCAGTAGAGTCTATAAAAAAAGGTGAAGATAGAGATACATTCAGAGAAGTAATGAGACAAATAAACCAACCAGTAGTAGTTAGTGATATAGTAACTAACTTAGAAGATGGTTTAGAATTTGCAGGAAAAATAGGATACCCAGTAGTTGTAAGACCAGCCTATACATTAGGAGGAACTGGAGGAGGTATAGCTGAAACTGTAGAAGAGTTAACAGAGATACTTACTCAAGGATTACAACTAAGTCCAGTTAGCCAAGTGTTACTTGAAAAAAGTATAAAAGGTTGGAAAGAAATAGAGTATGAAGTAATAAGAGATGGCAATGGTAACTGTATAACTGTATGTAACATGGAAAACATAGACCCTGTTGGTGTTCATACAGGAGATAGTATAGTTGTAGCACCAAGTCAAACTTTAAGTGATAAAGAATACCAAATGTTAAGAAAAGCATCTATAGATATAATAAATGCTATAGAAGTTAAGGGTGGATGTAATGTTCAGATAGCATTAAATCCAGATAGCTTAGAATATGCAATAATAGAAATAAACCCAAGGGTTTCTAGATCTTCTGCTCTTGCATCAAAAGCTACAGGATACCCAATAGCAAAGGTTGCAGCGAAAATTGCTTTAGGTTACACATTAGATGAAATAGAAAATGCAGTAACTAAGAAGACTTATGCATGTTTCGAACCAACACTTGACTATGTAGTAGTTAAGATACCAAAGTGGCCATTTGATAAATTCAAGCAAGCAAACAGAAAATTAGGAACTAAAATGATGGCAACAGGAGAAATAATGAGTATAGGAAGCAACTTTGAAGCAGCTATACTTAAAGGTATAAGATCTCTTGAAATAGGAAAATATTCTTTAGTTCATGCTCCTTCTGAAGAAAAGAGTATAGAAGAATTAAAGAAGAGCATAGTAGTTCCTGATGATGAAAGACTATTTGACTTAGCTGAAATGATAAGAAGAGGCTACAAAGTAGAAATGATAGAACAAATCACTGGAGTAGATAAGTGGTTTATAAATAAATTTAAGTGGATAGTAGAGCAAGAAGAAAAGTTAAAGGGAATGAAAATAGAAGATTTAAATAAGGAATACTTATTAGAATTAAAGAAAAAAGGATTCTCTGATAAAGGTATAGCTGACTTAATGAGAATAAGTCCAGAAAGATTATGTGAATTAAGAAAGTTATACAACATAAAACCAGCATACAAAATGGTCGATACTTGTGGAGGAGAATTTGATGCATTATCTCCATACTACTACTCAACTTATGAACAATATGACGAAGTAGAAATAAGTGATAAGAAAAAAGTTGTAGTTTTAGGTTCTGGTCCTATAAGAATAGGTCAAGGTATAGAGTTTGACTATTGTTCAGTTCACTGTGTAAAATCATTAAGAAACATGGGAATAGAAACTATAATAGTAAACAACAACCCAGAAACTGTAAGTACAGACTTTGATACATCAGACAAATTATACTTCGAACCATTAACAGAAGAAGAAGTATTAAACATAATAGAAAAAGAAAATCCAGATGGAGTGATACTACAATTTGGTGGTCAAACAGCTATAAAGTTAGCTAAGTTCTTACACGAAAAGAATATAAAGATATTAGGAACTGACTTTGAAGATATAGATGCTGCTGAAGACAGAGAAAAATTCGAAGAATTATTAGAAAAATTAGATATAAATAGACCAAAAGGAAAGGCTATATGGTCAGTTAAAGAAGGGATAAAAGAAGCTGAAAAGCTAGGATATCCAGTTTTAGTTAGACCATCTTATGTACTTGGAGGTCAAGGTATGGAAATAACTTATGATGAAGCTAAGTTATCTAAATACTTAGAAAGTGCATTCCAAAGAGACTCTAAAAACCCAGTACTTATAGACAAGTACTTAACAGGTAGAGAAATAGAAGTTGATGCAATATGTGATGGTAAGGATATATTAATACCAGGTATAATGGAACACTTAGAGAGAGCTGGAGTTCACTCTGGAGATAGTATAACAATGTATCCAAGTCAAAATGTAACTGATGAAATAAAAGCTAAAATACTTGATTACACTAAGAAAATAGCATTAGAACTAAACGTACTTGGAATGGTTAATATACAATTTATAGAATTCCAAAATGAATTATATGTAATAGAAGTTAACCCAAGAGCAAGTAGAACAGTACCATATATAAGTAAGGTAAGTAATGTACCAATAGTAGACCTAGCAACTAGATGTATGTTAGGAGAAAAGTTAGCTGATTTAGGATATGGAACAGGAGTATACAAAGAACCTAAATTAGTATCGGTTAAAGTTCCAGTATTCTCAATGTCAAAACTTGCTAGAGTTGATGTAAGCTTAGGACCTGAAATGAAATCTACAGGAGAAGTTTTAGGTGTAGGTGAAAATTTAGAAGAAGCTTTATATAAAGGATTTTTAGCAGCAGGAAAGACTATGTCTGATAAGAGAGGCGTAGTATTAGCTACTATAAATAATTACGATAAAGAAGAGTTTATAGAAATAGCAAGAGATATGAAAGAATTAGGATATACTTTCGTTGCTACAGAAGGAACAGCAAAAACCCTAAAAGATAATGGAATAGATGCTGATATAGTTAACAGAGTAGAAGAAGCAAGACCTAATATATTAGATGCTATAAGAAATAAGCAAGTTGATATAGTAATAAATACTCCAACTAAAGGAAATGATTCTACAAGAGATGGATTTAAGATAAGAAGAACAGCAACGGAGTTTTCAACAGAAGTTATGACATCTTTAGATACATTAAAGGCTTTAGTAGAGGTTAAGAAAAAAGAAATAAAAGATGCAGGATTAGAAGTATATAACATAGCTGAATAATAATAAAGGGATAAAACTTAATGTTTTATCCCTTTATCCTTTATATTATCTTCTATAATTTGATTTTAGTCTCATAGCTGTATAAATATTTTCAGGAGTGCAGTAAAATCTAGGGTTTATATATGGAGCAAATTTCTTATATTCCATTGTAAATCTTGGAATACCAAATTCCTTAGGTGCAATTTCATCTACTCCGAAATAAATTACTATTCCTACATCAGTTAAGTAAAAAGCTTGATCTTCAGGAATATCTACAACTACATCCTTATAATATAATTCTTTATTTTGACTTATTTTATAATTGACATAATTAGTTATAACTTTTAAATAATCAACATTAGGATTAAACACATTTCCAATAGTAAACATATTTCCAGTTAATAAATCAAAGTTATAATTGTTTAATTCATTGTATTCAATTTTTTCATCAACAAAGGCCATAAGATTAACTATAGTGCTTAATATATGGTTTTTACTAAATGTATTAGCATAGTTTGTAATTACTCTATACTTAACTTCTGGGTTATTGTTTTTATTATTATCATCATTTACCTGTATTTCTTCATCTATTAATCCATTTTTAAATGTAAATACATCAGATTTTATTGTTGAGTTTATATTATTAAGTACATTTTGGCTTACATTAAAATAAGAATTTCTTAATGTAAAAAAAGAAGGATATTGTAATGAAGAAGAAAAAGTACTTCCTATACTTAAATCTTCATTAAATTTTACATGTATAGGATTATATAAGCAGTTATCAGACCTTTCATAATAATTCATATTAAATTACCTCCTGTTATAGAAAATCAATTAGAATATAGTATGCTAGTTTATAAAAATAGCAAATAAGTTTATACTATAAACTTATTTATAATATATAATTTTAGAACCCTTAAATAATTAATAACTAGGAATATAAAGTATATAAAATACCGAAAATATTAAGTAATTATATGGTATAATACATAAATTGATAGAATTAATTTAGGAGGAATTCAATGTTATTATTAGCAGATAAATGGAAAGACTACGAGCTTATAGATATGGGTAACGGAGAAAAATTAGAGCGTTGGGGAGATATAGTATTAAGAAGACCAGATCCTCAAGTTATGTGGCCTATACCAAATGAAAGTGGATTATGGAAAAATCCTCACGGACATTACCACAGAAGTAACAGAGGTGGAGGACAATGGGAACATAAAAAGAAATATCCTGAAAGATGGACAATAAGCTATAAAAATTTAAAGTTCAATATAAGTCCAACAGGATTTAAACATACTGGATTATTCCCAGAACAAGCAGCAAACTGGGATTGGGCAATGGATAAGATAGAAAATGCTAAAAGACCTATAAAAGTATTAAACCTTTTCGCATACACTGGTGGTGCTACAGTAGCTTGTGCAGCAGCAGGAGCAGAGGTATGTCATGTAGATGCATCTAAAGGTATGGTTACTTGGGCTAAGGAAAATTTACATACATCAGGATTAGGAGACAGAAAAGTAAGATTTATAGTTGATGATGTTGTTAAATTTGTTGAGAGAGAAATAAGAAGAGGAAACAAATACGATGCTATAATAATGGACCCACCTTCTTACGGAAGAGGACCTAAAGGTGAAGTTTGGCAAATAGAAGAAAAATTATATGGTTTAGTTGAATTATGTACAAAGGTATTATCAGATGAACCTTTATTCTTCTTAATAAACTCATACACAACTGGATTATCTCCAATAATACTTGAGCATATATTAGATGCTACTGTAGCTAAAAAAGCTAAAGGTGGAAAAATATACGGTGGAGAAATCGGTATACCAACATCTAGAGATGGTAAAGTTCTTCCATGTGGTATATTTGGAAGATGGGAGTCTAAATAATGATTAAAATCATATTTGAAGATAACCATCTTTTAGTTGTAGAAAAGCCTGTAAATATACTTTCTCAAGGTGATGATACTAATGATAAAGATATGGTCAACTTACTTAAACAATATGTAAAGGAAAAGTATAATAAACCAGGTAATGTATATATTGGTTTAGTTCATAGATTGGATAGACCTGTAGGTGGAATTATGGTATTTGCAAAGACTTCTAAAGCTGCATCTAGACTATCTGACCAAGTTAGGACTAAAACCTTTAAAAAGACTTATAGAGCTGTTATACACGGTGATATGAATAAGAAAGAAGATACTCTTAAAGATTATCTTTATAAGAATAAAAAGACTAACATGGTAAGTGTAGTTAATAAGGATCATAAAGAAGCAAAAAATGCAGAGTTAAGTTATAAGACTTTAGACAGAAGAGATGGATTTAGCCTTGTTGAAATAGATTTAAAAACAGGAAGACCTCACCAAATAAGAGTTCAATTTGCAAGTAGAAAGCATCCTTTATTTGGAGATCAAAGATATGGACAAAATGTTAATAAAGTTGGTCAACAAATAGCACTATGGTCTTATAAACTAGAAATAATACACCCTACAACTAAAGAAAAAATGGAGTTTACATGCGAACCACCTAAGGAATATCCATGGAACTTATTTTAATAGTTAAGAGGAATTAGTATGGATAAATATATAGGATTTTATATAGATAAGCCTATTGGTAATAATATATTTTCATATGAAGATAGAGAAAATAAAAAAATATATGTACCAAAACTTATAGAAGGAACTTTAGATGATGTTTCAGTTGGAGAAGAAATAGTATTCAATGAAATTGATGAGGATATTGAAATAAAGGCTAAGGGACTTAAGAATATGATTATATATAAGTATCAAGATAAAGATGTATATATATTTGATAATCATAACCATGCCTTTTATTTTTGGATAAAAAGTTTGAAAAAGGGAAACTTTACTAAAGGGTGTAAATTAGTCCATGTAGATCAACACAAAGATACAAGAGAACCTGAAAATTATAATGTAGATATAGATAATATTGATGATGTATTTAAGTATACTAATGAAACTTTAAATGTAGGAAGTTTTATTAAGCCTGCTTTAAAACATGATATATTTTCTGAGGTAATTATAATAGATAGTTCTTATGGATTTAATTTAGATATAGAAGGAGAATATGTACTAGATATAGATTTAGATATATTCTCAAAGGACATGGATTATATTCCTTATGATTTAAAAGTTTCAAAAATAAAAGATTTAATAAAAAAAGCAAAAGTAATAACAATAGCATCTAGTCCATTTTTTATAGAACAAGACTATGCTATAAAAGTATTAAAAGAATTATTTAATTATGATATAATATAATAGTTAGTTTAACGTATTTAATAAATACATAATTAATTTTTAATATAAAAATATATTAAATATAACTAGGAGGACAAAGGTATGAGTTTATATACTGAATGGAGAAATTTAAGTGATAATCATGAAAGCCAAGAAGCAGAAGTAAAGTTTTGGGAAGCATACTTACAAGCAGAAGCTTCAATATACAATGAATTATTAAATAACAAGCAAGAAGTTATAGAAGGTAAAGTTAGTGAATTAGCTGCTAAATATAATGTTTCAGTTGAATATTTCATGGGATTCATAGATGGAATAAGCGAAAGTTTAAAGGAAGATATAACTTTAGAAACTATAGAAGCTAATGGAACTATAAAATTAGATATAGATTTCGAAAAATTATACTATAACATGGTAGAAGTAGAAGCTCATTGGTTATATAACTTACCAGGTTGGGAGACTATATTACCAGCTGCAAAGAGAAAAGAATTACAAAAAGCATATAAAACTTCTAAGACAGTAGTTAAAGAAGAAAAAGTAGGAAGAAACGATGCTTGTCCATGTGGAAGTGGAAAGAAATACAAGAAGTGTTGTGGAAAATAAGGTAATGTTATGTTTATTTTAAGATTTATTAATGATGATGATGACTTATCAGTAAAAGAATTTGTATCTTTAGCTGATTTAAAAGAATATATAAATCAAAAGAATCTAGAAAAAACATGGCATCAAATAGAAGAAGTAAAAAAAGTAATACCAAATCTTAAAGAAGATTAAAAATTATGAAAATAATAAATTTAAGTTAAATATATATTTGAATTTCTTAAATGTATAATATAAATTATATCATTATTTAATTTATTTATTTTAGTTTTTAAATTGCTTAGTAATATATTTTTAATGATATTATAATTTGAATTTTATAAGTTTAGATACACAAGATATTATACCTATAATTAAAAGATTATTTACATATAAATAATCTTTTAATTATAGGATTTTTTATATAAACATACACTTGTTTAACTAAATATAATTTAATAGATTTATCATTTAATGATTTTTATAGTAATCGAACTTAAAAAAGTTCGTAAATAGATTCTTCAAGGCTCTTGTTATTTTTAGTT
>OLPO01000819.1_pt1 | contig 23220 bp, 14 predicted proteins | sample 1672831 | NCBI WGS metagenome assembly OLPO01 (sample SAMEA3136728, study PRJEB25190) | human gut metagenome
CACAATTTGTGGGAGATTTCGCCCGGATGAGGGCGCCGTAGTGGGCTACGGCAACTGAATTCGGGTGAAATCTCCCGCAAAGTGGGGCGTGCAGATTGTGGGAATGATTTTTCAAACAGGCTCTAGCTCGTTGTCTGCATAAATTAAGTGAATACTGTCGGCGATCTCCGGCAAATGATAAATATAAATAAGATAAAAATTAGTGATTATGAAACGTCCGCTATTCCGAAGCGCGATTGAAAAAGCTTCGAATCAGACATTTAAGAATGTAATTAGAATTATAACATTTAAAGTCCACTGTGAAAAGCACTTTATAAAAATTTTATAAGTGCTTTTCACAATCTCAGATTAAATCTGAATCGTCCTTCCCAGTTCTGCGGACGTTCTATGTGAAATGGAAATAACGGTACGATCCTTTGCCACACGTTTCAATGCGGCCAGAACAGCCTTCTCTGTCTCCGCATCCAGGTTTGCAGTGATCTCATCTAGAAGAAGCAGTTTGGGCTCTGCTACTGCTGCCCTGGCGATGGATAGCAGCTGCCACTGTCCCTGGGAAAAAATCTCCATGGTGCAATAAGTATCGTAACCATTTTCCAGACTCTCAATCACCTCTTTTAAACCTGTAAGCTCTGCAACAGCCTTTACCTGACGATCAGAGATCCGGTCATCATATAATGTAATCTGGTCGCGTACGGTTCCCGACACCATGTGAAAAGTCTGCTCTACGTATCCAAAGAGTTTCCGTCGTTCTCCAGCCCTCACAGCCGTTGCCGGAATGCCGTGGAGCAGTACCTGTCCCTGATCCGGCTCATAAAGTCCAAGAAGCAGCTTCAATATCGTACTCTTTCCTGCACCAGTTCGTCCAAGGAGAGTCACCTGATCGGTATCCATCACCTTGAAATTCAGATGCTCCAGCACCACATGCTCATCGTAGCCGAAGGTTACATTCCGGAATTCTACAAACGGCAAACTATTACTGTCAGAAGCTCCCAGTCTGTGCCTTTCTTCCATATCAGCCATCGCTTCCTTTCGGCTAATCTTTTCATTTTTGTTTTCTTCTATTTTTGTTGCCGGATTATTCCAGGTTTTCTCGGTATCTCCATTCTCCTGTACGCCATTTTCTTTCTCCTCCAGCCCAAAGAATTCATTAATCCTATGGATTCCAGCTACCGCGGACTGGATGGTCTGAATCTCCATTCCAAGACTTTCCATCGGCGAAAAAATCTGTGAAATATAGTTGATCACAGCCACTGCAGTTCCCGCAGACATTCCAAAAAACGTGAGCACCATCTTATTTCCAGATGCTGAAAGCAGCATCACAGCTGCAACCACGACTGCATTTAAAATCAAGATCACCGGTGAATATACTGCATCATAAAAATTGGTTCTCTCCATTGCCTGGTAACTTTCACCGATATAAGTATCGTAACGCTCTTCCATATATTTTTCCCTGGCAAGGCAATGGATGGTACGGATATTATGAAGGGTTTCCGGCACATGGCCAGAGGCTCTTCCCACAGCCTTACGATTTTCAATCTGGGCTGCCAGCATGTTTTTCTGCACATGTCTGGTAAACCAGAAAAGAAATGGCAGCATTACAAGAAGCACCACAGTGAGTCCCTTATTTTCAAACCAGATCACCACCAGAATACTGATAATCTTGCAGGCGTCAGCAAACATGCTGATGATCCCTGAGGTAAAAAGATTTTCCACAGTATCTACATCACCAACAAAGCGTGAAGCCAGAGTTCCAGGTTCCAGCCCTGTCAGTTTGTCAGAAGTAAGGCATATGAATTTTTCCATAAGGCTGCTTCTAAGTGCATGTGTGATTTTCTGCCCAAATACGGTAAGCAGACCTTCCCTGGCAGATTCCATGAATCCGGTAAGTGCAAGCATTGCAAAATAAAGGAAAATCACCCAGAATGTCACGGCTTTTCCCGCTGTGACTGTATCTACGATTTTTGCCAGGATCAGCGGCGGGATAAGAGCCGTTAACACTGCGCCTGCTACAGCAAAGACAATACCCATAGACAGCCATTTTTGCTGCAGAACTGTTTTCCAGATCACACCTTTTACCTGTCTTTTTTTCGCTTTTGCAAATTTCCCTTTGCCTCTGTTTTCTACCGGAAAAACATTTGCATCTGACCTTCTGCTCTTTTTCAAAATCATATTTTCTTCTGATTTCAAGTTGTTCTTATTTCTGTCTGTCTTCACTCTCTGCACCTCCTTCCTCAGTAAATAATTTCTTATATTCCGGTACCTTCTCAAGCAATTCTTCATGCGTACCCACCACTGTTTTTCCATCTTCCATCCAGATGATCTGATCCATCTGCGGAAACAGATACAGACGGTGGGAAATCAGCAGCACAATATTCTCTTTCGACTGTGCTTTTAAATTGGCAAAAATCTGTCTCTCTGTGCTCTTATCCAAAGCCGAAAAAGGATCATCCAGAATCAGAACCGTTTTTTTGTGGCAAAGAGTTCTTGCAAGAGCCAGACGTTTTCCCTGTCCGCCCGAAAGACGTACGCCACCATTTCCTACCAGAGTCTGTAAACCATCATCCATCTCATTTACTTCTTCTGCCATGCAAACCATTTTCAGGAAATCCTCTGTCTTTTTCTGTTCACCCATAAGCACATTGTTTTCCACGCTGTCGTTAAACAGTTCCGGATCATGACCAAGATAGCCTATGATATTCGTCTGCCAAGATGGGGGCATATTCTGAAGCTCTTTGCCATCCACAAGAATCTGACCTTCATATGGATACTCGCACAAAAATACTTTTCCCAAAGTAGACTTTCCGCAGGCCACTGGTCCGGTAATTCCGATTATCTGCCCTTTTTCAGCTTTGAAGGAAATATCCTTCAGAATCTGTTTCCCATCCGGATAAGCAAAATTCAGATGACGGACCTGCAATTGTTTTACGTTCCTGTAACGAATTTCTGACTGGGCTATCTCTAGCTGAGATAGTTCCTTCTGCGACAATGTTTCTTCTGCATGTTTAGCAGACACATTTTCGATCTTTTCCACTTTCCCATTTTCCAGAATTCCAGACACATTTTTCTCACTCTTTGGAATTTCTTCCTGCTTTGTCAAAAGCGGCTTAATACGCTTCCAGGAAACCTGCGCCTTGTGCACTGCATTAAACAGCTTCGCTGCACTGGAAGATTTCACTGACAGCTTCACAAAGCATGCCAGGAAAGTGGTAAAAGATGCAATGTTCCATGTGCTCCAGCCAGTTCCCAGAACATTTTTCTGCCCAAAATACAGGATAAACAGCACACCAGCCATGGAGATGATCCGGTACAGCGGAGGCATGATGGAATTCCAGATATTCGCCTTTATGGCTGACTTTTCGTAGGAAGTAAGATTCTCTTCATATGCCTTTCGGCGCTCCTCTTCACATCCAAAAACACGGTATGTAATAGCATTTTCTGCCCGGTCAAGAATAGCTGTACTTAAATATCCTGACTGCTCTTTGTATGCAGCGCCAGTTCTCTGGATCATCTTTTTCATCTTCTCCGCCGTCATATAGGAAATCGGCGGAAAGATCATGCAAAGCAGGGCAAGCCTGAAATCATACCACAAAAGCATTCCTGCATAAGCACCCAGGGCAACTCCTGTATCAAAAATCTCCGTAGTGAATTTACGCATTCCCTCCACGCAGTCATCCACATCCAGGATTGCCTTGGTCATAATGCTTCCCTCGCCCTCTTCCCGAAGGCTTGCACGACTTTTCCGCACCAGACTGGCGTACAGGATTTCTTTCATTCTGCGATTTACATTGTTGGCAAAACGCCGCACATAAAACCGCTTGATATATCTGGCAGTCTGGACAATTGCAATGGCGGTCACATAGCCCAGTACCAGAACCAGCATATCCGAAAACTGGTCTGCCCCTTTCAGGATATCCACCAGGCAACCGGTCATTTTCCCCTCAAACCAGGGACCTGCCAGAAGGCCGATATTATAGATCAAACCGGATATAGCCACTGCCAGAAGCACTTTCCATTCTTTCAGAAAATAGGAAAACACCCTGTCCGGCTGAAAATTTGTATGATGTTTCGCTTTCATCTGACATTTCCTTTCTGCCTTAGAGCGTGTTTGAAAAAGCATAACGATACAAAAAAGGAGCCGCTCACTTCCAACTTTTCCAGAAAGTGCCGCAGCTCCATACCACAGACTATAGCATATTTCAAGCACGCTCTAGCCCCTCATAATCTGCTTATTATTTTATTACATCTTATCCGGTGCCTCGAATCCAAGCAGATCAATACTTGTCTCAAGCACTCTCTTGGTCAGCTGCAGAAGACGGATATAGGATTCCTTCTGCGCCTGATTCTCTTCGCTGAGGATCTTGGTCTCATGATAAAAGCTGTTGAATGCATTGGAAACCTCATAAATATATGCACAGATTTTATGCGGAGCTTTTTCCTCAAATGCACTCTCGATCATGCTTCCAAATCCACTGAGCTGAAGCATCAGGTTCTTCTCGCTGCCGTTAGATGCCGGAAGTATCTCACCTGCTTCAAGGTTTCCGCCTGCTTCCACATAACGGTTCAGGATGGATTTGATACGAACGATTGTATAAAGGATGTACGGACCTGTATTTCCCTCGAAAGAGGTGAAGCGGTCTACATCAAAAATATAATCCTTGGTAGCCTGATTGGAAAGATCGCCATATTTAATTGCTGCCAGACCTACAATCTTAGCAGTATCTCTTGCATCTTTATCACGGACACTTCTGTTCTCTACGATCTTTGTGAACATTTCCTCATCAATATCGGCAATCAGGTTCTCAAGGCGCATAACACCGCCCTCTCTTGTTTTGAACGGTTTGCCATCTTTTCCATTCATAGTACCGAAGCCAAGGAAGGAAAGCCTTGTGTCTTCTTTCACAAGACCGGTCTTTCTTGCGCAGCGGAAGACCTGGATAAAATGAAGCTCCTGACGTTTGTCAACAACGTAAAGGATCTCATCTGGCTGGAACAGCTTCATACGTTCTACAATTGTGGCAAGGTCTGTAGTAGTATAAAGAGATGCTCCATCTGATTTCAGAAGCATACATGGCGGGATTTCCTTGGTATCGGTCTCTTCTTTAACGTCTACAACAAGCGCTCCCTGATCCTCATATGCAAAGCCTTTTTCCTTCATCATCTCTACCATGTCCGGAATGTAAGGCTGCGCATCAGACTCTTTTTTCCACAGATCAAAGGATACGTTCAGATTCGCATAGTTTCTCTTAAGGTCTGTAACAGAAACACTCATAATGTGGTTCCAGAGAGCCATGTACCCCGGCTTACCCTGCTGAAGAAGATGAGTTGCCTCCAGTGCTTCCTGACGGTATGCCTCATCCTCCTTGGATTTGCCGCTTGCACATGGATAAATCTCCTCAAGCTCACTGATGGTAAAAGGTGCCTCTGCAGGATATTCACCTGTATAGCTGTCATCAAAATATACAAGCTCCGGCTGTCTGTGCTTCAGCTCTGTAATGATCAGTCCCATCTGAAGTCCCCAGTCACCAAGATGAACATCACCGATCACCTTATGGCCTACGAAACGACCGATTCTCTTAATACTTTCACCAATAATTGCAGAACGGAGATGACCTACATGAAGAGGTTTTGCAACATTCGGTCCGCCGTAATCGATTACGATGGTCTTCGGCTCTTTGGCTGTGTCTGCACCAAGCTTCTCATCTTTCTCCATCTCTTTCAGATAATCTGCAAGAAACTCTTCACTGACTTTCAGATTGATAAATCCGGGCTTTACCATTTCTTTCATGGAAAATACTTTGGAATCTGTCAGATTGCCCACTACGTCATCTGCAATCATAAATGGTGCTTTCTTATATGCCTTGGCTCCAGCCATGGCACCATTGCACTGGTATTCGCAAAGGTCAGGACGATTGGAAACGCCTACTTTACCGTAGGATGAATCGTATCCTGCTTTTTCAAATGCAGCAGAAAGCTCTTCTGCCATGTAGTCTGTAAGTTTTTTCATAAATCCTCCTAAATTTCCTTCTCAGAGAGAATACTTCTATTTTCTTCTGAATTCATTCCGAAATTATAAATTCTATTTCGGAATCTTTTCTAAAAAAATCAATTCTTTTCAATTACTTTCTATAGGTAACAACTATTTCTTAGCTTCTATGCAGTCACTTTCTTAGAACATGCAATTGCGAGAGAACCATATCCGATATGACAGGCTACGCTCAGAGACAGCGGATCCATATGAATTCCCATTCCCGGAAATGCTTCCTGTATCTCCTTCTTCCACTCTTCTGCCTCTTCCGGATTACCTGTGTAAGCTGCCTGAAGACACATTTCTCCATTCTGGACAAACGGTGCAAAGCGTCCCTCAAGATCTGCCTTCATAGCCTTTAGCATAGTACGTCTGGCCTGCTTCTTGCCTCTTACCTTGGCAAATGCATCCAGCTTCTCACCCTGGATCTGCAGTACCGGCTTCAGATTCAAAACGGTACCGATTGCAGCTGCAGCAGGTGTGATCCTGCCGCCCTTTTTCAGATATTTCAGGGTTTCCAAAGTAATATAAATACTGGAATTAAATTTCTCTTCTTCCAGGATCTTCTTAATTTCAGCTCCGCTCTTACCTGCATCACGAAGGGCAATCGCATCCTCCACAGACTGACACTGAGTTACGGAAATTCTCTGATTATCTACCACGTGCACCCTGCCCTCATACTCCTGGGCAAGTCCCATAGCAGTAGCGCAGGTAGCGCTAAGTCCGCTTGACATGGGAATCTGTACGATCTCATCATATTCCTTCAAAAGATTATCCCACAATCCCATAGTCTCTCCCGGACTTGGCTGGGAAGTGGAAATAGAAGCATCCGACTTCAGCCACTGATAAAATTCATCCTGGCTCAGGGTAATTCCCTCCAGGTACATTTTCTCATTAATAAAAAAAGGCATAGGAATAACAGACACTCCAAGTCTGCGTCCTTCCTCCTGTGTAATGCCGCTGTTACTGTCCGTTACAATGGCAATTTTACTCATTCAATCTCTCCTTATCTCATAAAAACTCATGTTACTGTTCACTTCGTTCACAGCAACACGCTTCGCGAACCATACCAATGAACAGTAACAAACTTGCCGCTGTCCTGCCTTTTCTTCTGGCAGCTGGTTCTTTTTCCCCTGTAAACAGCGACTGTAAATCTTCTTTCCCTATTCAGGGTCTTAAAGTCTATTATAATACCTGCGCTCCAGTCTGGCAAACACTTTAAAGAAAAGTCTCGAAAAAAATGTACCAAAATATTTCTTCATCTGTAAAATTCTTTTGGCAAAAAAGAAAAAAAGACAGCCTACACCGCCCCTATAAGCAGTGCTGCTGCCCCACATTTTATAATACAGCCAATTCCGCCTATCAGCCGCTCCGCCTGCGCCATAGTTTTCGGGAACATGATGTACCAGCGAAAAGCTTCCATTGTTTTCCGGAGCTTCGCAGGCCAGAAAGAGAAATCTGACCATTTGTCCGGCAGCCAGCTCTGGGGAATATGGGATAAAAGCCTTACGCCAAAAAAGAGACCGATTCCCCACAGTAAAATTCTAATAACAAAGCAGCTGCATTTTCTAAAATCAGTTTTCTTTTCTCTATTTCTTTGAATTCCATTTTCCCAGGTTCCGCGCTCCATCTCATGCAGCCACCTGGAAATAGTTATTATAAGCATTACAAGAAAAGTCACTGGAAACCAGGGCAAAATCACTTCCAGCCAGCTGTCATCCACTAATATTCCGGATAGTCCGTTTCCCACGAGAAAATCAGATGCAGCACCCTCCAGATTCTGACCTTTTTTCCCTCTGATCAGAACCTGAGTACAAACCTGATTTTTTTGTGACGGACGGATAAGCATCGTATGCTGATTCCAGGATACCACGCCTCGCACTTCGTAAATCTGCTCTCCCACAGTCAACTGACTTCCCGCACAATTTTCACTGCCGAAAAGCTCCAGGGCTGTGTCTTTATCGATCACGCATCCGGTTTCATCATTCTCTTCTAATAAAGTGGCCTGTCGATCGTACAAGGCAGCCACTCCCACAACGCCTGTCACCCGGGCATTTGTCTGTCTGAAATCTTCTAGATTCGTAACCACCTGAACTCCTCCATTCCACACAAAACAAAAATCTGTAATCTCATCACCACTTTGATAATTTTCCCAGATCTGCTTTGCCTGGTTTACTGTGGGATAATTTCCATACAGTTCAACCACCGCTGTGTCTGTTTTTCCCACCTTCACATAATCTTTCATTCCCGAATAAAATAAAGCCACAGCCAGCAATGCTGCCATAACAATCTTCAGATATTTAAAACAGTAATTCTTCTTTTCACTTTCCATGCTAATTTTCAGAAATCCTCACCCTGCTTCCATCCTTCAGTTCCCTGTCTGCCTGGACGATCACAGCCTGATCCGTAGAAAGGCTTCCCTCACCCAATGCAGCAGTTGTCTGGTTTCTATCCTGCACAGTAACTTCCACTTTTCTTGCAACCATTACCGTTCCAAGCACTGTATTTTCTGTGTCTGTAACATACACATAAACCTTCCCATTCTCCTGGTACAGCGCTGAAAGCGGAACGCAGCAGGAATAAGGTCCAGCATCTTTTGATATGGAAAAATCTCCGCTCTGACCGATGGACAGACTGTTCGCCGGCATTATGATGGACAGGTCACGAATATCATTCTCCTCATTATTTTCTGTTATATTTTCCACTGTTGCTCCAGAAATATCATTATTGTTATTATCTGTGATTTTCACATCTGCGCCGGCAGATACATATTTTACATTTTCTTTTGAGATGGTACCAGTCATTCGAAGAGCACCATCGGCTGAATATAAAACTACTGCTGCAGTCTGTCCTGTAAGGTCTCCGGTTTGCACGGACAGACTTTTGATCACACCGTCAGAAGGAGACGAAATCACTCCCTCTGTACTTTGAAGCACTGTAACCTTTTCCATATCTGCTCTGGCATTTTCCAATTCTCTTTGTACGTTCTCCAAGGTACTGTCTGAAGCCTCCGGCGTACTGGCATCGGACACCGCTTTTCCGGCACTTGCCAGAGTCTGGTTTCTTCCCGCGATCACTTCATTTAATGCTTCCTGTCTGGCTCGCAGATCATCCTGAAGGGCAGTTTCTGTGGCGGAATCGTCCTCCTGTGTTACAATGGTCTCACCATCATAAACCCCTTCCTCTCCATCTGTGAAACCACTTAAATCGTCCCCGGAAGTCTTTGCTTCCTTTTCCCTGTAAAATTCATCAAGTCTCTGTTGGGCTATCTGAACTTCCGCCCTTGCATTATCCACGGAAACATTTCCGCTTTGCACAGCCAGATCGTAAGAGTTTCCAGCCCATGCCTGCTCCGCTGCACGCTTCTGGCTGTTCACCTTTTTCTGACTTTCCAGATCCTTTGCCTGCCCTTCCAGAGTTTTTATTTTATCATCCAGATTCTTCAAAGCCGCCTGAATGCTGTTCTGGGATAGCTTCAATAAAATATCCCTTTTTTTCACAGTCTGCCCTGCATGTACCATCACCTGCTCCACCTGCAGATTTTCCAGTACAAACACCGCCACTTCCTGACTGCCCTCCACCTTTCCAGAGCCTTTCACCTCATGAGTGATCATCTGATTTGACGGGTTCTTAGTCTGGATCTGTATCACATTTACAGAATCCGAAACTCTTGACAATATGGTAAAAATCAGCATCATTACAAAAAACAGGCAAGTTGCCTGAATTAATTTTTTCTTCATGTCAAACTCCCATTCTGTTCCTGAACATATTTGTAAAACACTCTGCATTCTAACTATTTCTTTTAAATTCCATTGACAACATATTTTATCAAACTGTCATTTTTTATCGTCACTTTCCAGTTGTTTCTCTTTTTATTCTTTTACCGCCGTAGAGACAATTCCCTGCTCCAGATAGTCCTGTCCGGACAAAAATACCAGAACTGCCGGGGCCAGTGCCACCACAGAGGCCGCAAATGCAAACCCTGCCTGTTTCAACTCAATATTAGGCAGATACAAAGACAACGGCCACAATTCTTTTGTTTTCAAAAATGCCATCGGCTGTTCGATCAGATTCCAGTATTCCAGAAATCCAAGTACAATGGCAGAAATGACGCCAGGTGAGCCCAAGGGGATGGCAACTATAAAAAACAGTTTAAGCTCACCTGCACCGTCAAGTCTTGCCGCTTCCAGAAACGCCAGAGGAATCCCTTTGAAAAAGCGGTACATAATAAATATGGGGAATGTAGAAAAAACCGCCGGGAAAATAATCCCCAAAAGCGAGTCAAGAAGCCCAATTTTATCCAACACCAGATAATTGCCAAGAAGCATAACCTGAAACGGCATCATCATCAGTGCAATATACAAAGTAAACAATATATTTTTCCCTGGAAAATCAAATTTGGCAAATCCCCATGCAGCAGGCATTCCAACCAGAAGCCCGCCAGCGAGGGCACCAGCCGTAATCTTCACCGAGTTCCAGAACATCACGAAAAAATCCGGTGAATCCAGCAGTACTTCCACATAATGTTTCAGAGTCGGATATTCCGGAAACAGCTTCCAGGAAGCATATCCTTTCGCCCCCTCCTGCAGCACTGGAAACAGCAGATCTGTAAGCTCATTTTTTCCCATAAGAGAACTAACTACCAGAAATAAAACAGGAAATATAAAGACCAAAGCTAAAAGTACAAGAAAAAAACAAGTTATCTTTTTCACTTCTTAATCCTCTCTTTCCCATGCTTTTTGCAGTAAAAGTACCAGAACCATGATCGCAATTCCAGTAACCACTGCCGCAGCCGCCATCTTATCCATGGCCAGGTCTCTGTACCAGTTATTGAACAGATGCTGTAGAAGATACATGTTCTCCTGTGGATAATCTCCTGCGACCAGATAAGCCTCCCGGAATACTTTGAAGCCGTTCAGCAGCGACAGAACTACAATGGTAAAAAGAGAGGGTAAAAGATTGGGACAGGTAATCCTGGTAAAGCATTTCCAGGCACCTGCTCCATCCACCTTTGCTGCCTCATAAAGAGATTCCGAAATTGTGGAAAGGCCTGCCAGCCACAGTACAATGTCATACCCTAAATTTCTCCAAATATAACTGATCACCAGCACCCAGAAGGAAGCCTTTGTATTCAACCAGTCTATACTTTTCAACGACAACATTTCCAGAAAATGGTTCAAAAACCCCTGTCCATTAAAGAGTACTTTCCATAAAATTGCCACAGAAGCAACTGGAATGGCCATTGGAAGCAGAAATGCGGTTTTCATCAGCTGCTTCTGATTTTTCCCAAGTCCATTTAGCAGGACAGCAGCTGCCAGTGACAAAACCACCAGTAACGGAATACAGATTCCGAAAAACCGCAAAGTATTTTTTCCGGCAAGAAGAAATGCCTGATTGGAAAATATCATCTGATAATTCATAAACCCAACAAACACTCCATTTACGGCTCCCAAAAAAGATCTGCGGATCACATCCATGTAGGGAAACAGCCAGAACATACAGACTCCAGCAAAGCTTGGGAGAATAAATAAAATCCCTTTCAGGGCATGTTTCCTTTTCAAAAAAATTTCCTCTTTTCTATCTTTCATTCAACATCATAAAAATAGCAGAGGAATCTTTATTTTTTCTCTAAAGCGTGTTTGAAAAAGGCTTTAAAATTAATTAGAGAAATTTTAGAGATTTGCGTATATAATGGATAACAGATTATAAAAAGAGGAGTTTCTTATGAGAATCTTAATAATAGAAGATGACAAAGATCTGGCGCAGCTTACAAAGCTTGCACTTGAAAAAGAAAATTTTACGGTAGATATGTGTCTGGATGGTGCGGAAGGTCTTTACTATATGCAGGAAAATATGTATGATCTGGTACTTCTGGATCGCATGCTTCCTTCCATGGATGGAACTCAGGTTTTGAAAGAAGCCAGACAGTCCAACATCTCAACCCCTGTTATTTTCCTTACGGCACTTGGCGAATTACAGGACAAGGTCAACGGATTGAACTGCGGAGCAGATGATTACATGGTAAAGCCCTTCGCCTTTGAAGAGCTTCTTGCAAGAATCCACAGCATTATGCGCCGTCCCGGAAAATGGGGTGACTTAAATCTTCTGAAGCTGGGAGATATTGCTTTTGATCCTGAATGCGGGCGCCTTACCAAGGGTGTAAAAGAATGCACTCTTTCCGGCCGCGAAAGTGCCCTTCTGGAAGTATTTCTCCGAAATCCCGGTCAGGTTCTTCCCAGAAACCTTCTTCTCTCCCGCGTATGGGGCATGGAATCCGACGTAGAAGAGGGAAATCTTGACAACTACATACATTTTCTCCGTCGCCGCCTGAAATCTGTGGAAAGCACACTGGTTCTCAAAACCATACGCGGAATAGGTTATCAGTTGGAAGTCTGTCAGTAAACAGTATTCTCGTTTTATTTCGGTAATCTTATCACAAATGTACTGCCGCCACCCGGAGTATCCAGAATATGGATACTCCCTTTATGTAACGTCACGATTTCCCTGGCAATACAAAGTCCAAGTCCAAAATGCTGTTTCTCCTTTCTGGCCGGATCGGCCCTGTAAAATCTTCGGAATACAGCCTCCTTATTCTCATCCGGAATTCCCGGACCATTATCCTGTACATAAAGCTGAAAATATTTTTCATTTTCTTTTACTCCCATTTCCATCCTGCCACCAGCCGACACATAGCTTGCCCCGTTATCCAAAAGGATTTCCAGTACCTGACTGATTCTGGCACTGTCACACTTACAGATAGAAAGAGGCTCCTCTGGCAGAACTACTTTCAGGGAAATCTTTTTCCCATGCAGAATAGGCTGGTATTTCTCATATGTATCCAGAAGCAAGGTGTCAAGCTCACAATCTGTCTTCATAATACTCCAGGATTTATTGTCAGCATTTGCAAGAGAAAGCATGTCCCCGATAAGCCGGGACATCCTGTCGCCCTCACTTTTTATGGTTTTCAAAAATCTGCCGGCATTTTCCCAGTCAGATTCCATTGCCTGTACACTTGACAATATCACAGCCAGTGGAGATCTCAGTTCATGGGATGCCGAAGCAATAAACTGGGTTTGTTTCCTTTGATTCTCTTCCAGAGGGCGAAGCATTTTTCCTGTAAAAAACCAGGAAAATGTAACCAAAGCCAGAACTGCAAACAGCACCATACCTCCAAACAAGACTCTTTGATGAAAGATCTGTGTTTTCAACCCATTAAGAGGATATACCAGTACCAGGCTTAACACGCCGCTTCCCTTAGGAATCAAGGCTGTACATGCATAAAAATCTGAAGTTTCAAAATAAACCGTTTTGGAAAGAGAGAGGCTTCCCATATAGTCCAAATCAAGCCCCTGCTCTTCCCGGGAAATTCTGGCAGCCTCTGTCAGCATATTTCCTACAGTGCTCAAATCATCTTCCTTTTTATCCTGATTCCGGCTTTCTGTATCCAGCCTATCAAAATACAGCTTTTTTCCGTTATTCAGAATGCGAAATTCCACTTTGTATTCCTGCTTTGCTTCCAGTATCCACTTGTGAGAAAGCACAGTCTGATTTTCCAGATAAGCCACACAGGAATTTCCATTATTTAAAAATCTCTCGTAAGTATTATGGGTAAGCCCCCTCTCTGAGATCACAAGACAGGAAACAGCCATCAGGATCAGTATTCCGCTTGTGATCAGTGATGCAAATATAGTCATTTGCCTGTGAAGCTTTTTAAACATCTCTTACTCCTTCTATTCTGCCAGATACAGGTTCACCTGCTGCATGACTGCATTCGCAGCCTCATCAAGGCTGATTTCTCCATTCAGGTAACGCACTCCGTTTTCACAGACAGCACTGGTAATGATTGTGTTATCCAAAACCGGAGTTGTAAGCATTTTTCCAAGCTGTTTTAATTCATTCACCTTATCAGCTGACGGAACTTTTATACTGTATACCAATTCCTGACCGTTCTCGCTGTTACTGCTGCCACCAGTAACTAACACGTTTCCAGACTCTCCCTGATTCCAGTAGTCCTCTCCATTGTAAACAGATTCCACTACAGGGAAACCATCTTCTCTGGAAAGCATCTGTCCTTCCTCGGAAAATAAATATTCCACGAATTTCTCAGCAGCAGCTTTCTGGGAAGCTCTAGCGCTGATTCCGATTCGGTTGACCGGAATGAAACAATTTGCAATCTGCCCATTCCAAAGTGCATAGGCCAAGGAAGTATCTATCTCTGCCATAGAATTTACAAATGCAAAATCCAAAAGCGAAAAAATATCACCTAAAGCAAATTCACAGTTTCGGGAAAGCAGCACGGCAGTTTCTCCCGAAATACTGCCAGCTCTTTCATATACTGGCTGTTCACTGTCATCAAAAGCCTGTGGATAAGCAGCCTTTAATTCATCCATAGCATCCTTTCCAGCCTGATAAATTCTTTCGGACTGTTCCAGAAATTCTTTAATCTTTTCTTCATCCAAAGTTCCATTCTCTTTCATCCATGCTGCGGAATTGTTATCTGCCAGTTTTTCCAGAAGTAACTGTGGATACATGGAATAAAGTAAGGGCAGCTTATAGATGTTTTCCGAAGTCAGTCCATATTCATCCTTGTGCTTCGTGAGCACATCAGCAAGAGAAGCCAGATCTGTCACTGCCTGCACATCCTCCTTGTTTCCCTCTATCATAGGAATTCCAAATTTCACTGGCATCTCATAGATACTTCCATCCTCTTTTGTATAAGCACTTTCTATGTTGCCCAGCAATCCTGCCTCTTTCAGAATTCCACTTAAATCCTCCAGCATTCCCTGTTCTGCATAGGTTTCGGAAGAAATTCCGTCCAGAATCAGAATATCCGGTCCTTTTCCTGCCATAATCTCCGTATTCAGTGTTTTTAACGCATCTGTACGTGTTACACCATCGTTTCCAGACATTCCGGTTTCCAGTGTGAGATAAATATCCGGATATTTCTTCTGAAACATAACAACAGCCTGTCGAATACCGGAATTCTCTTCCAGGGAATATATGGTGAGCTCTGTATCCGGTACAGTTGGAGTATCTGCAGAATACTTATAAGAAACCAGCCTTCCACCATTTAAACCGGAGCTGTAATCAATTTCACCAATGTAAAATACTCCTTCCGAATCCATTGCCATACAGTTAAATGCCTTATTCGAAGAGCTTATGGAATTCAGGCTTCCATCAATTACCTGCTCAATTACATTGCCACCAAATGCATAGCGGTATAAACCAGTCTGATCCACATAGAATATGGTATCTTTCTCATCACCCTCCAAAAACAGTAAAGCAGTACCGGAGGAATTTCCAAATTCCAGATTTGCAGGAGTCTTTTTCAGCTGCGCAGTCAGTGCATCGCCTCCACCTGCCGGCTTGCCGGAAGCCACATCATAATAATGCACATCTCCATCTGCAATCACAATCAGATACTCTGCGGTCACACACATATAATCTGTGGATTTTCCTTTCTCATACTCATGAACCACAGCCCCGTCAACAGGATTGATTTCCCAGATTCCATTTCCTGAAATCTGCAAAAACAGGTTGCCATTTTCCCCAATATCTATACTCCAGGCCATGGTTTCATCCAAAGCTTCTCCGATTTCAACCTTCTTTCCTTCACCGTCAGCAGGACAATAATAATATTCCATACTTCCCATGCTGTTCTCATCTTCAGATTCTATATACACGCCAATCAGAATACTTCCGTCTCTTCCAAGCGCTGCTTTATAAATGGATTCCCCTTCCACACCGAAAAAACCGGCAACCTTCTTCCCTTCTTCCCAGGTCTTGCCCTTGTCAGAGGACTGGTAGAGCATCAATTCGTAGTCACTGTTTCTTGCAAGCATTTTCAGGCTTCCCTCTTTCATAACCTGCAAATCCACAATCTCCATACATCCTTCCGGCACAGACAGTTCATTCTCCAGATACCGTCCCATTGCTTTGGATTCCACGGAATCTGCCTTGTCCTTCCCTCTGCCAGTACTGCCGCAGCCAATCAAGCTTCCCGCTCCCGCAATGCATAGACATACTGCTGTAGAAACAGACAGAACTTGTTTCCATTTTTTATATTTTTGCATATTAAAATTCTCCTTCCAGTGGTATGCAATAATCCTACCAAAGGAATCTCTATGTAATCTCTAAACAAGTATATCATGTTTCCCCTTATATTTTGCAAAATTTTAACTGGCGAAACATAACATTCTCTATAGCCTGTCCCAGAAGCATTTCCACAATCTGCACTCTTCACTTTACGCGAATAACTCAAAAAACATACTTTGACATATGAATTGACTCATAAAAAAAGAACAGCTGCCAACACAAATCATCTGATCCATGCTTTCAGCCGTTCATTTTTATAACAATATTAACATTTACTGCAAATATTAACCATTACTCACTTCTAAGTGCATCAATCGGATTCAGGTTGGCCGCCTTAACAGAAGGAAGCAGACCAAAGATGATACCGATCAGCATAGAGAATACTACAGAGCCTATAATCGCCGGAACGCTGATGGCTGTAGGTGAGCCAGCCACCTTGGATACTACTTTTGAAAGTCCGATTCCAAGAACAACTCCGATAATACCTCCAACACTGGTAAGTACTGCTGCCTCCGTCAGGAACTGTCCCAGAATAACCTTCTTTCTGGCACCAATTGCTTTCTTCAGACCAATCTCCTTGGTACGCTCGGTTACAGATACCAGCATGATATTCATAACACCAATACCTCCAACCAGAAGAGAAATACTTGCGATCCAGATCAGCTGGGAGTTGGTGCTCTCACTTAAATCCTGAAGATCCTTTACCCGCTGCATAACATCATCTGCTTTATACTTGAAGCCGCTGCTTCCACTGCCAGTGCTGCTGATAGATTTATTCAGGATTTTCGCCACAGCTGAACCTGTTTCACTCATGTTGTCCGTGCTGTCTACTTTGACAATCGCATTCTCAGGCTCATCAAATTTGTAAGAAATCGGCCAGCATTTATTTGGAATCATTACGGTTCCAATTACATTTTCATAATAGCTGTCGAAATCACTCGGTGTATCCATGTTGGGCAAGCTGTCAGCCGACTGACGTACAACTCCTACAACTGTATAAGGTTCAGAACCGATCTCAATGATTTTTCCCACTGGATCAGCTCCCGGAAACATGGTATCAGCAGCATAGCTGTCCACCAGTGCCACCTTGCGGAAATTATCATAGTCAGCCTGTACAAATCCCCTTCCGGAACGAACCTGATAACCGCAGGTATTCAGATAATTGGTATCAATGCCATAGACCTTGCCGCCGGAAAAACTGCTGCTCTCATAGTAAACACTGCTGTTGTAGTCTGTTCTGCTGTAAAAAAATGTTGCATTCTCCACATGGTCTGTTTTTAACACTTCATCCTTCAGACTCTGACTGAGGATCGGTGTAGAGCCGGAAGAACTGCCATCATAATAATCCACACTGTAAGCACTGTCACCCTGTGACAAAGTTACATTTACCGTGTTATTTCCAGAACCGATCAGGTTATCCTTAATCTGCTCACTCGTTCCCTTAATCGTGGAAACAATGGCAATAATAGATGCAATACCGATAATAATACCCAGCATTGTAAGGAAAGATCTCATCTTGTGTGACCAGATTCCCTGGAATGCCAGACGTATATTTTCAAACATGAAATCCCTCCTTAACCAAGACCGCCATATGATGTGGAGTCATATCCCATAAACGTATCCAGCGATCCTTCCTTTGTCTTCATACCCTCTTTGATGGATTTCGAATAAGGGAATGCAATCTTGTCATCCATGGACAAGCCACCGCTTACCAATACATAAGCACCACCGTTTACATTCTCTTTTACCTTAACGATCTGTTTCTTCAACACGCCATTGTCATCCTTATACACGTAGCTTACGCCGTCTTCCGTACGGACAAAAGCCTTGGAAAGAACAATGCCATCCGTACTCTGTGCCTGCTGCTCCAGCTGGATATCCACCCAGTCTCCAACACTTACCTGCACGGTGTCATCTGTGATCTTGGCAGTAAAATTATAAGAAGAAACATTTGGATTGCTGTCTCCATAGTAATAATAGGAGCTGTCTCCATCAACTGCATAATCGGAAACCTGGATCACCTCAGCCTCAAAATTCATATATCCATTCTCACCATAAGAATTACAGTTCAAAATTGTACCTTCCTTCACCTGGTCAAGCATAAGTTCCCCTACAGTTCCCTGTACGTAATAGCCGTCTTTGCTCTTAACGATCATAAAGGAATCAGATTCTGAATTGGTACCTGTAGCTGCATCTCCCACAGTGGTTACAATACCATCCAGCTTACTGGTGATCAGCTGTCTGTCAGCTTTCTTCTGAAGCTTACTGATACTGATCTCACTCTCCTGCACATCCAGTTCCAGACTGGCAATCCGTTTCTTCTGGATCTTAATGGCCTCTGAACGGGACAGGGAAGCGCTTCCACCGCCTCCACCGCCTCCACCATCAGGAATATCCGGCTCGTCATCTCCATTATCATACTGCATAGCTCCGTCAAGGGTAAAATCCATTTCCGCAAAACGGTCAACCGGATTGCGGAGCATATTTCCATCGACCAGATAGTATCCGGTACAGGATCTTTTTCTGTTGGTATAATCAGCAATGGTATCCTTCTGATGGAATTCCAGCAGATACCAGTATCCGCCCGGATGAAGAAGAATGGTTCCGTCAGCATTATAGCCAGCCATCTTGTTCAGAAAAGCCCCGGTTACATTTACCTTGCCTTTTGCACTGGAACAAAGATACAGATAAGGATCTTCTTCGGTTCCTGTTCCCTGGTAAGGTTCTGTATCATAATCCAAAGTCAGGTAAAAAGGTTCCTCTCCATCTACAAATCCGTCATTTCCAATGGTAGCATTATTCTGTGAGGAACCAGAATTGCTTCCATCTGAAAATCCTCCCTGATTCGTGTCTGAAATATCACTGCTAAACCCATCACTGGAAGGTTCATCATAAAATCCGGAAGCAGTACCCGGATCGCCGGTGCTATCCTCTGAATCGTATTCAGAATCATCTCCGGAATCAGCTTCTGTATCAGCAGAAATATCTCCTGTGTCACCGCTTGTCATTTCATCTGCAGAACCAATATCTTCGCTTCCCACTTCCTGGGTATCTGTAGAAGTAATTTCCCCATTTCCAACTGCCTGAGCGTCTGCAAATCCATCTGTCACAGCAGCCAGAAGCATTGGCTGCAAAACAGCTGCCAGATAATGATCAGAAGCGGTTACTGCGGAAGACAGTTCATCATCTCCCGTAAGATCGGAACTGTCATCTTCTGTAGAATCCTCTCCTGAATCAATCAGATTGTCTGCAGAGGAAGAATCGGAATCAAGAATCGGTCCGCCATTTTGCAGACTGGCAAGTCTTTTCTTTGCAGCAGCAAGATCCTGCTGCTGTTTCTGAAGCTTCAGCTTGGCAATGTTCAGTTCCATTTCCACAAGCGTCATATCAAAGGATATCAGCTTGTCTCCCGGCTTTACCTCATCCCCTTTGCTCACATAAACTTCCTGGATGATCATGTCTTTCTCTACGGAAATCCTCTGTGTTGCATTGGCATATACAGTTCCACTCAATGTAGCATCGGAATCATATCTCTCACCTGCCAGATCACTGACGCTTGCCACCAGCACTTCCTTCTGGCTTCCCTTTCGTACATACATCAGTCCGCCGCAAATACCAGTTCCTACAAGGGCTGTGACTACCACACCTATTATAATTTTCTTCGCTTTTCCCATAGGATCACCTCTTTTCCTGAAGCTCACCGTCACGGATCATAACTACCCGCTTGGCATGTGCTGCAATATCCGGATCATGAGTGATCATAAGAACAGAAACGCCTTCATCATTCAGCTTCTGGAAAAGCTCCATAACCTGTCTGCCAGACTTACTGTCCAGTGCACCGGTAGGCTCATCAGCCAGTAGAAGTCTTGGATTATTTACAATGGCACGGGCGATGGCAACTCGCTGCATCTGTCCACCTGAGAGCTGATTGGGTCTGAAATCCACACGGTCTGCAAGCCCCACCCTGTCAAGTGCTGCAAAAGCGCGCTCACGTCGCTCCTTCTTCGGCACATGAGCATAGTTCAGCGGCATTTCCACATTGGAAATAGCAGACTGTCTCGGCAGAAGATGAAAGCTCTGAAATACAAATCCAATTTTGTTCAGACGGATATCTGACATCTCATTCTCAGAACATTTGCTGATGTCCTGCCCATCCAGGAAAAAAGTTCCCTTGGTTGCCTGATCCAGACAACCGATTATATTCATCAATGTAGATTTACCAGAACCGGAAGGTCCCATGATGGCTACATATTCGCCCTCTTCCATGGAGAAATTGACATCTTTGAGTACCGGCACGCTCATTTTGCCCTGCTGATAGTTTTTATATATGCCTTTTAATTCAAGAATCATTCCGAATCCTCCATATCCTCCTGATCCGATATGAGATTTTCATCCATCATACTTTCATCATCGGAGGTATCATCCGAAATCTGATCTCCCATCGCATCCGGGTCATCAATCACTGTGCTGTCACCGTCTGACTCATATTCATCTTCGAAATCCTCATCTTCATCATCGATGCTCCAGTCATCCGCATTCCAGTCATCTTCAGAATCAGAAGAATCCTCAATGGCATCTGCATCTTCACTGTCAAGATTATCAGCCCCAAGTTCATCCACCGGCTGCATATCTACAGAACCGGTATCCATTGCTTCATCAATATTCGTCGTTGTAGCCATACCCTCTTCAAGGACATCCGAAGGGAATGCAATACTGTCGTCTTTTGTAAGTCCATCTGCAATCTCATATTCGCCAAGTTCCTCATCATATTGTCCAAGAATTACACTTCGTTTTTCGAGTTTGCCATTTTTATTGGCGGCCCAGACATACGGACTGCCTGTATCTGCATCTACAATATAGGCTTCGCTGATCCAGACCCCAACTTTCTGCGTATCCTGCCCCTCGTCCATTTCTATGTAGACATGCTGTCCAAGCATCAATCCATCAGAAGAATCCAGGTTCACATAAAACGGATATGTACTGGTACTCGTCTGCGAATCTCCGCTGCTATCCATCATTCCAGAATTTGAATTATTGCTACTACTAGTTGCACTTTCGCGGTCAATTGTCCCCATAGTTCCCTTCCATGTCTGGCTGCTATCCACACGGGAACGGATAATGACCGGATCTCCTTCAATGATATTCTGGACATTCATTTCATTGACAGTGCCTTTGATACGATATGCACCTGTGCTCAGAATCGTAATAAAAGCATTTCCACTGCTGCTGTCACCCGAATAAGAAGCTGTATCTGAATCATCTGAGCTGTCATCCACACTACTATTATCATCCGAAGCCAGCTTTGAAGTATCAATCTTCTGAATCACACCGTCAATACTGCTTCGTACCTCCGTATTCCCCGTTGCACTCTGCAGCTTGTCAATTTCAGCCTGTTTACTTTTTTGGCTGTATTCATTCTTTTTGAGATTCATTTTGTTTGTCTCAATCTCAATTGTATAAGAAAGCTGATTGTCCTGCGTTGCCTGCTTCTTTTCTTTTTCCAGGGTTGCAATCTGTTCTGTCAGACTGCTTGCTTCATTTTTGAGTCTGTCCAGATCAAGCTGCGCTTCCTCCAGACTTTCCTGAATACTGCTCAGATCATATTCAAAAAGAAGTTGTCCTTTTTTGACCTGATCACCTGTCTTGACCTTAACTTCCTTAACCGTCCTTCCGCTTTCCAGTTCAACCGATACGGTCTCCTGCGGTTCAACAACGCCCGCATAACGGTTGGATACTCCGGATGCCTGATCCGTCAGATCACTGATCTTCGTTACATAGACTGCGTCACCGCTGGTCTGCTGCTGGTTTCCAATGATTCCCGTCTTCCAGCATACTCCTGCTGCTCCGCCGCCAATTATCAATATCCCAAGAAGGATCAATATACGTTTTTTCATTAAGCTGTGTTCCTCCTAACTTCGTAAAAGGTACTTTTAATTCCTATATCATAGCAATTTTCTTTTCTAACCCTGTAAAAGGTATTTTTTAACTTAATTATCATAGCAGATTCTGAAATAAAATAAAAGAGCTGTGGAAAATCCGTAACTGTTTCACATTTTTTTCACGAATTGTTTCGAAATCCGACGTAATTTTACCGTTTTTTGACTTTTATACGTTTATCTGGTAAAATATAAGGGATTATTTTTGAAAGGAAAGATACCTATGAAGATCGCAAAAGGTCTGATGCCTTTTCTCCTTTTTATCCTTATGTCTGTCGCATTTCTGGCAGGCTGTTCCCACGTGGATAAAACGGATGTAGAGGCAGTAATTACCAACGAACTGAATCTGCTGAAAAATCTGGATTCTGATACGACCCAGAAATACGTATCCTATAAAGAACTTTTTCCTGACACGACACAGGAGATAGAATTATCCAAAGAAGTTAAAGAAGTTTTTTCTCTCTTTTTCCGGGATTTTGATTACAAAATCCGGAATGTTGATGTCGACAACGATACAAAAGAAGCCAGCGTTTCCCTGCAGCTTTCTACACTGGATGCCAGGACACTTGCCAAAGACTATGCACAGGCATCTCTTGAAACTGCCATTTTAAAAGCAGCCGCCTCTGATACCTCTGCAACAGAGGAGACAACCGATTCCCTTGAGGAACGTTATCTTATCATAGATAGTCTGCTCAAAAAAAGCAAATATGAAACGGTGACACGAGACTGTACCATGACGCTCCAAAATACCGGAACCGATCATGATGAATGGGAAATTCAAAGATCACATTCCCTTGAAAATGATCTTGTCGGCGGTCTTATAAGTTATCTCTCTGATAACAATCTGCTCTCACCCGAAGAAACATTAACCATTTATCTAAACACCCTGAAATCCATGAATACCGAACAGATGGGAGATTATCTGGGCATTGAAAGTCTGCTCAACACTTCCGATTCTGACAAGAATTCCATTGCTTCTGCACTTGTTGAACAGGTACACCAAAATTTTGATTTCAAAATCACAAGTTGCGAAGAGCAGGGATATACTGCAACCATCAGCACGGAAATCACGACTTTTGACAGTTCCGCAATTCTCAATACTTTCAGTGAGGAACAGGATGCTTATTTAAGCTCTGCGGATGCTGTAATAGACGGTTCGGAAAA
>OLPO01000825.1_pt1 | contig 23130 bp, 19 predicted proteins | sample 1672831 | NCBI WGS metagenome assembly OLPO01 (sample SAMEA3136728, study PRJEB25190) | human gut metagenome
GAATCAAGCAAGTCCCCTGCTTCAATTGCGCAAAGCAATAAGCAGTGGGTTGGGAATCTCCGTTAGCTCAGAATTCCGACCGTTCGCTTTGTTTTGCAGTGCGATATTCCCTGGGACTCATACCATATGCCTCTTTGAATTTGCGATAAAAGAAGCTGCTGTTTTCATAGCCGACGGAATGAAAAATCGATTCGGTCGGAAGATCTGTCTTGGCTAACAGATAGGCAGCCTGTGAGAGCTTCTGCTCCATCAGCAGTTCTTTGAATGTGTGGGAGGTATGCTGTTTAATCAGACGGCTGATTGTATATGCTTTCTGGTGAACGGTCTCGCAAAATGCTTCAAGCGTACCATTCTTATAATTTGCTTTGATGTATTTGAGTGCAGAAAATACGAGTACCGGCGTCAGGCCATCAGGGGATTCACGTTCAATGGTGTCGGCGTGATCTGCAAGGTGCAAAAACAGCAGTCCCATAGAAATCTGATTGATCGTGTGGAAGGGCTGGTTTTTATGAAGCAGGTTCCAGATCAGATTTTCGATCAGGTTCTGTACCGGAAGGATGTCCTGGACATGAAAATGCAGGTGTCCGGAGATTCCGTTCTCAGCGGCGAGCGTCTGTGTGAAAAAACGAAACAGTACGTCACTTTCATCAACCATATGGATTGCCTGTGTAAAAAATTCCGGAAGAATCAGAAAATTGACGGCGACATCGTTCATACCGGCAGGGAGAATTTCGTGTGCAGCATTTTGATTTAGTAGCAGGATTTCCCCCTCCCGCAAAACGATGCGTTCACAGTCATTGATAATATGAGTCGTACTTCCGGAACACATATAGATCATTTCAACGTAATTGTGCCTGTGCTTTGGAAAATGGATGAAGCGTGTGTGGGTGCGGAACGTGATCAGCTTATTCTGCGCAAGCAGACGATGGCTGTCAAAGACGGCACTGTCATCCGTGGTATAGAGCTCTTGCTGGATTTGTGTGGAACCGCTCAAAATAGCCTGTTCTTCCTCTGTAATTTCCGAAAGGTGTGTGAGTAATGTCTGGTCCATGCTATCCTCCGATGACTGCCTGTCGTTTAAGTCCGGATTTTTTTGGAATCTTATGGCTCTATTTTACCAGTTAATTGAAAAAAAGAAAAGAAAATTCAGCAAATCAGGAGAAATTTTCGGAGCAGGGAGGATTGATTGTAATGCAAATAACGTCCGAAAAAGTGTACGCTTACGACCTGAATTTTTTTGGGAAAACATGTTAGGATAAAAGCCGGAAATGCAGGAGTCGGACGAGACGGATATTACAAAGGGAAAACGGCAGGAAGGAAGGTGTGGTATGCAATATTATCTTGCAATTGATATTGGAGCATCCAGCGGACGGCATGTGCTTGGCTGGATTGAGGATGGGAAGCTTCGGCTGGAAGAGGTGTATCGATTTGAGAACGGGCTGCAGAAGAGAGACGGACATCTCATATGGGATACGCAGAGGCTGTTTGCCGAGATTTTGACGGGAATGAAGCGCTGCGGGGAGATCGGAAAAATTCCGGCGAGCGTCGGAGTCGATACATGGGCGTTGGACTATGTGCTGCTCGATGAGGATAATCAGCTGCTCGGTGAGACATATGGTTATCGGGACAGTCGCACACAGGGAATGGACGAGCTGGTGTATCAGCATGTCCCGGAAGCGGAACTGTATGCCATCACCGGGATTCAGAAGCAGCTGTTTAATACAATTTATCAACTGATGGCGGTAAAGCAGCAGCATCCGGAATATCTAAAACAGGCAAAGACGTTTTTGATGCTTCCGGATTATTTTCATTTTCTGTTGACGGGCAAGAAGGTGCAAGAGTATACGAATGCCACATCGACCCAGCTTGTAAATGTGAGGACGAAGGAGTGGGACCGGGAGCTTTTGGAACGGCTGGGATATCCGGAAAAGCTTTTTGAGGCGCTTGCGATGCCGGGCACAGAGGTCGGTCGGTTGACAAAAGAGATCGAACAGGAAGTCGGCTATTCCTGCCAGGTCGTGCTTCCGGCAACGCATGACACGGGGTCGGCGGTACTGGCCGTACCGTCGTTAAAGGAGAATACGCTATACATCAGCTCCGGTACCTGGTCGCTGCTTGGCGTGGAGCAAAAAGAGCCGATCTGTACGGAGGAAAGCCGACAGGCGAACTTCACAAATGAAGGCGGCTATGCATATCGGTATCGCTATCTGAAAAATATCATGGGACTGTGGATGATCCAGTCGGTGCGGCGGGAACTGCCGGAGCACTATTCGTTTTCGGAGCTTTGTGATCTGGCGAGGGAAAGTCAGGCATTTCCATCACGGGTGGATGTCAATGCGGATGTATTTCTCGCACCGGAGTCAATGATCAATGCGATTCAGCTGGAATGTGCACGTACCATACAGCCGGTGCCGCAGACGCCGGGAGAGCTGGCAGAGGTCATTTATCAGAGTCTGGCGGAGAGCTATGCAAAGGCGATCAAAGAGCTGGAGCGGCTGACCGGGATTCCATACGATGAGATTCACATTGTAGGCGGAGGAAGCAATGCGGAATATCTGAATGAGCTGACGGCAGAAAAATCCGGTCTGCGCGTACTGGCAGGCCCGGCAGAGGCGACGGCGATCGGCAATCTGGCGGCGCAGATGATTGCGGCGGGAGTGTTTGCGGATTACCGGGAAGCGCGGACGTGTATTTTACAGTCTTGTGAAGTGAAGTGTTACTCCCGTACTTCAATTACGTGAACGCAGAGCTGCAGGGATGGATTGCGAATGTCCGCTTTACGCAATAAGCAGTGGGGGCTTGCGTGTATCAGGAGAGAAGAATCAGTGAACATTGCAGATATAAAAAAGAAAGCGAGGACAGGTGTGATGACAACAACCGAACGCTACAAAGCGGCAAAGGAACTTTACAGGGAGATTGGCGTTGATACCGATGCGGCGCTGAAAATATTGAAAAAAATTCCGATCTCCCTGCACTGCTGGCAGGGAGATGATGTCGGCGGATTTGACCGGAGGGGGCCTCTGACCGGCGGTATTCAGGCGACCGGAAATTATCCGGGGAAGGCGCGGACACCGGAAGAGCTGATGGCAGACATCGATGAAGTGCTGGCACTTGCACCGGGGGCGGCCAAACTGAATCTGCATGCTTCCTATGCGATTTTTGAGGAGGGGAAATTTGCAGACCGGGATACACTGCAGCCGGAGCATTTTTCAAAATGGGTGGAGTTTGCACGTGAGCGGGGACTTGGGCTCGATTTTAATCCGACGCTGTTTTCTCATCCGATGGTAAAGGACAATCTGACCTTATCCAGTCCGGATGAAGAGGTGCGTGCATTCTGGATTCGGCACTGTCAGGCATGCATCCGAATCTCGGAATATTTTGCAGAGGAGCTGGGGCAGCCCTGCCTGATGAATATCTGGATTCCGGATGGCTACAAGGATATTCCGGCGGATCGTCTGTCACCGAGAAAAAGGTTCAAAGCTGCACTTGATCAGATCCTGGAGATGCCTTATGATAAAGAAAAGGTGCTCGTCAGTCTTGAATCGAAGGTATTTGGCATCGGACTGGAGTCCTATACAGTCGGTTCTGCCGAATTTACGGTTAATTATGCGGCGAGCCGTGGGATCCTGCCGCTGATGGACAATGGCCACTATCATCCGACAGAGGTCGTATCAGATAAAATTTCTTCGATGCTGCTGTTTTTCCCGAAGCTGGCCTTACATGTCACACGCCCGGTGCGCTGGGATTCGGATCATGTTGTACTGTTTGACGATGAGACAAAGGAGATCGCAAAAGAGATCGTGCGGAATGATGCATTGGACCGGGTGCTGATCGGACTGGACTTCTTTGATGCGGGTATCAACCGGATTGCGGCGTGGACGATCGGCATGCGCAGTATGAGAAAAGCACTGCTTTATGCGCTGCTTTGTCCGAATGAACATCTGGCAGCGCTTCAGCAGGAAGGAAAGCTGACTGAGGTGCTGATGCTGCAGGAAGAATTAAAGACGATGCCGTTTGCAGCAGTGTGGGATCAGTTCTGCGAAAGCTGCGGCGCGCCGGTGCGCAATGCATGGTATGAAAAGGTCCAGGAATATGAGAAGCGTGTATTGGAGAAACGCGTTTGAAAAGGAGGATTTGTATGGAAATCACAGAAATCAGCTTTGTCCGGGGCTTTATCCGGATGTGCAATGATGGTTGGGAGCAGGGATGGCATGAGCGCAACGGAGGAAATCTCTCTTACCGGTTAAAGCCGGAAGAGGTGGAGGAGATCCGTCCGTTTTTAAATACGAACGGAGAGTGGAAGGAGATCGGGACAGATGTGCCGAAGCTGTCAGGGGAATATTTTATGGTGACCGGAAGCGGAAAGTATTTCCGAAATGTGATACTCGATCCGGCGGATTCGACCTGCATTCTGGAAATTGATGAGACGGGAAGCAAATACCGCATCTGCTGGGGGCTGGTGCATGGCGGGCGTCCGACGAGTGAGCTGCCAAGCCATCTGATGAATCACGAAGTGAAAAAGGATATTTCCATGGGCAAACATCGGGTCATTTATCATGCGCACCCGGCGAATGTGATTGCGCTGACCTTCGTACTGCCGCTTACGGACGAAGTGTTTACGCGGGAGCTCTGGGAGATGGCGACAGAGTGTCCGATTGTATTTCCTTCCGGAATCGGTGTCGTCGGCTGGATGGTACCGGGCGGCAGAGAGATTGCAGTGGCGACAAGTGAATTGATGAAGCAGTACGATGTTGCGATCTGGGCACATCATGGGATGTTTTGCTCCGGTGAGGACTTTGACCTGACATTCGGACTTATGCATACGGTGGAGAAGGCAGCGGAAATTCTCGTAAAGGTCTATTCCATGACCGGTGCGAAGCGCCAGACAATTACTCCGCAGGATTTCCGAGATGTGGCGCGGGACTTCCATGTGACTGTGCCGGAGAAGTTTCTCTATGAAAAAAACAGCCCGGAGCGTCCGTAGCATACAATTTTCCCGGCATTGACACCGGAAAGACGGCTGTGGTAGAATTGAGCCGAATCAGGCAGATCGCCTGTTGTGAATTTATCATATATGGTTCGGATCTGAAATGAGGTTGTGGAGGATTTATGCAGGCAGAGGTAATGCTGAAAAAAACAATTGATTATCTTAGCGGACATCTTCCGGGATTTGCGGAGCTGATCGTGAAGATAGTTCTCTGTGCCCTGATCTATGTGATCGGGAAAAAGCTGATCGCGAAGCTGGTGCGTGTCGTGCGGGCCATGCTGGATAAGAGCCATGTGTCACCGGGAGCGGCGACCTTCGTGGTATCTATGCTGAAGATCATCCTCTATCTGACGCTGATCCTGGGGATTGCGATGCAGTTTGGACTTAAAGAGTCGTCAGTGGCGGCGCTGGTGGCATCCGGTGGCGTGGCAATCGGCCTGGCCTTACAGGGTGGCCTGTCCAACCTTGCCGGCGGCTTTCTGATTCTTTTGTTTCAGCCGTTTCAGATCGGTGATTACATCCTCACGCAGGGACAGGAAGGGACGGTACAGAAAATCGAGATCCTGTATACGACGCTTCACACGATCGATAATCGCAAGGTCATTGTGCCAAACGGCAATCTCGCCAACAATGTGATCGTCAATGTGACGGCAGCAGACCGGCGCAAGCTGGAGATCACAGTCGGCATTTCCTACGAGGACTCGATCCAGACGGCGAAGGCAGTCCTGCAGCGGCTCCTTACGGAGCATCCGCTGGTGCTGCACGATCAGGAGGCACAGGTATTTGTCGCAGAGCTGGGAGAGAGCAGTGTCGTGCTTGGCGTTCGCTGCTGGGTGAAGACAGATCAGTACTTTCCGGTACTGTGGCAGCTGAATGAGCAGATCAAGGAAGCATTTGATGAGGCGGGTATCCATATCCCGTATCCGCAGATGGATGTGCATATGATCGCGAAGCGACTGCGTTCATGAGCAAGTAGCGAAGTTAGGCCCTGTCAGCAGAGCTGCAGGGATGGATTGCGAATGTCCGCTTTACACAGGAATAGAGGAAAAATAAATCAGGTGTGGGCTGCAGATCGGAATGGTCTGCGGCCTTCTTTACAATTTCAAGAAAATCGGTATAATAGGGATAGCAATTCATAGTTCACCAGAAAGGAATTACTATTTATATATGAAGAAATGGAACATTGTCATCGTTGCTGCTGCCGTATCAGTACTGCTTGGCGGCTGTGCGATGGGCGGCGCGACCGGAGATAAGACTACGCAGGGCGTGCAGGCGTTGGAGAGCGGGGATTATACGCAGGCACAGCAGCTGTTTATGGAGGCTCTGCAAAGTGGCGAGCAGGAAATGCTGGCATACCGGGGACTCGGACTGTCCTGCATGGGACTGGCGCAGTACGAGGACGCGGAGGCCGCCTTTACTTCTGCACTTTCGGCAGCGGATGATAAAATGCCGGAGAACAGGCTGGATTTGCGGTTGTATCTGGCTGCGGCGCAGTACCGCCTTGCGGAATATGAAAAAGCGGTGGATACGTGTACGACTTTGCTGGAGGATGCCTCTGATGGAAATGAGGATGCCTATTATCTGCGCGGAGCCAGTGAACTGCACGAGGGCAATACAGATGACGCAAAAAAAGATTTTGACCGCGCAGTGGCATTCGATCCGACGGACTATGATCTGTATCTGAATATTTATGAGACATACAGCCAGATGAATCTTTCTGGCGTCGGAGGGGATTATCTTCAGAGTGCCTTGAGTATTCAGGGAGAAGAGCTGGAGGATTACTACAATCGCGGGCGGATTTATTATTACCTCGGAAGCTATGATCAGGCACAGAGTCAGCTGATCATTCCGGTAGAGCAGAAATATGAGCCTGCGATGGACCTGATTGGTCAGGTATATCTGGCACAGGGGGATTATGCTCATGCGAAAGACATATACAGTCAGATGCAGACGGAATTCGGAGAAAGTGTGGACAGCTATAACGGGCTGGCGCTCTGTGCGATCGCAGATGAGGACTACGATGGCGCACTGTCCTATATCAGCCAGGGGCTGGCGCTTGACGGGACGGAGGGCAAGCAGGATCTGTACTTTAATGAAATCGTAGCCTATGAAAAGAAGCTGGATTTCGTGACGGCAAAGACAAAGGCAGAGGCATATGTTGCCAGCTACCCGGCAGATGAGGCAGGGCAGAAAGAATGGACCTTCCTGTCGACAAGAGAATAAAAAGTGAGGAAAAGAGTTTGATCGAATTAAACGAAATTCAGGAGAAGGTGCTTCTGCTTGGCGTACAGGAGGCAGACGGGGATGACACGGAAGAGTCTGTTCGCGAGCTGGGAGAGCTGGCGGCGACGGCGGGAGCACAGGTGGCCGGAAGAGTCATTCAAAGGAGAGAGAGTATTCATCCGGGAACCTATCTTGGGAAAGGAAAGCTTGATGAGGTGCGTGCGCTTCTGTGGGAGACGGAGGCTACCGGCGTGATCTGTGATGATGAGCTGAGTCCGGCCCAGCTGAACAATTTACAGCAGGAGCTGGATTGCAAGGTCATGGATCGGACATTGCTCATTCTGGATATTTTTGCAAAGCATGCGACTTCCAGCGAGGGCAAGCTGCAGGTTGAGCTGGCGCAGCTGCGTTACCGGGCGGCACGGCTGACAGGCCTTGGCAATTCTCTGTCACGTCTGGGAGGCGGCATCGGCACACGTGGACCGGGAGAGAAAAAGCTGGAGATGGATCGACGCCTGATCCGGACGCGTATCAGCCGACTGAAGCAGGAGCTGGAGGAGGTCATCCGGCACCGGGATCTGATCCGTGCCCAGAGAAAAAAATCAGAACAGAAGATTGTCGCGCTCGTCGGCTACACATCTGTTGGGAAGTCGGCGCTGTTTAATGCGATGACCAATGCAGGCGTGCTTGAGGATGCAAAGCTGTTCGCAACGCTGGATACGACGACGCGCGGTGTGAAGCTTTCCGGTAAGCAGGAGATCCTTTTGACCGACACGGTCGGATTTATCCGGAAGCTGCCGCATCATCTTGTGGAGGCCTTTAAAAGTACACTGGAGGAAGCCTGCTGTGCAGATATCCTGATTCACGTTGTGGATGCGTCCAGTCCGCAGATGGAGATCCAGATGGGAGTCGTATACGAGACACTGCGGGAACTCGGTGCAGGTGATAAGCCGGTCATCACCGTGTTCAATAAGCAGGATCTGCTGATGGAACGGAGGATTTGCAGGGATCACCATGCGGAAGTATGTATTCCGGCATCGGCAAAGCTGGGGGAGGGACTGGATGATATCCGCCATGCGATCGAGAAAATTCTGCGTGAGCAGAAGATATACATTGAGCGATTGTATCCATATGAAAAGGCGGGGCTGATCCAGTTGATCCGAAAAAAAGGCGAGCTGCTGACAGAGGAATACCGGGCAGACGGCATTTACGTGCAGGCTTATGTATCAAAGGAAATCTATGTGAAGATATGAAAAAACACTTTCAAAATATGGATCTGCGTGACATCCGCGATCTGAAGGACGCATCCATCAATAAAGGAAAACGAGGGATCAAGCATATCGTATTCGGACGGACCGGATTGCTGCTTGGATTTATTCTTTTGCAGGTGCTGCTTTTGTTTCTCGGGCTGAATGTGCTGGCGAAGTATGTGTATGTGTTTTTTGGCGGCTATCTGGCGTTTGGTCTTGTGATTCTGCTCATTATCCTGAACCGCACGGAGAATCCGACTTTTCAGCTGGCATGGGCTTCGCTCGTGCTGCTCTTTCCGGTCGTCGGCGGACTGATGTATTTGTATTGTGAACTCCAGCCGGGGACTGCGCTGCTCTTTGCGCGTATTACAGAAATTGACAGGGAAACTGTGAGCATGCTCAAGCAGGAACCGAAGGTGCTTGCAGACCTTGGCAGGAAGGATTACCGGATGGCACAGCTGGCAAACTATGTTCAGAAGAATGGCTATCCTACTTATCAGAACACGGAAGTAAAATATTTTCCGGGTGGAGAAGACTTTTTTGAGGAACTGCTGGTACAGCTGAAAAATGCGAAGCGGTTTATTTTTCTGGAATACTTCATCATTGCGGAAGGTCTGATGTGGGGAGAGGTACTCAAGCTCCTGAAAGAAAAAGTAGAAGAGGGCGTTGAGGTGCGCGTTCTGTATGATGGAACGAATGAACTCTTCAATCTTTCTTATCAGTATCCGAATTATTTATGTGGTATGGGTATTCGCTGCAAGGTATTTTCTCCTGTATATCCGATATTCTCCACACATTACAATAACCGGGATCACCGCAAGATCGTTGTGATCGATGGAAAGGTGGCTTTTACCGGAGGCATTAATCTTGCGGATGAATATATAAATGTAAAGGAACGTTTCGGACACTGGAAGGATGCAGGGCTGATGCTCACCGGTGAAGCGGTCAGGACTTTTACCGTCATGTTTCTGAAAATGTGGGATCTGACGGAAAAAACGGAGAATATGGCTCTGTATCTGAAACAGGATCTGCAGCCGGCATCCGAAAAGGAGCATGCAGTGCGGCCGTATCATGAGGCGCAGGCCGAGGGATTTGTCCTTCCCTATGGGGAAAACCCGTTTGCGGCGGATCGCACAGCGGAGCGCGTTTATCTGGAGATCCTGAACTGTGCGACCAGATACGTGCACATCATGACGCCGTACTTGGTACCGGATCAGGAATTGCTGCAGGCCTTATGCTATGCGGCAAAGCGCGGTGTGGATGTGAAGCTGATTTTGCCGCATATCCCGGATAAAAAGTATGCGTTTGCACTGGCACATTCCTATTACAGGCGTCTTATGAAGGCAGGCGTGAGGATTTATGAATATACGCCGGGGTTTGTACATGCGAAGGTGTTTGTGAGTGATGACATCCGCGCAGTCGTCGGCGCGATCAACCTCGATTTTCGCAGCCTGTATCTGCATTTTGAGTGTGCGGCACTTTTATATGGCATGCCGGAAATTCAGGCGATCGAGGATGACATCCGTTCGACACTCCCGAAATGCCAGCTCGTGACGCCGTTCGACGTGCGTCATGATAAATGGACGCGCAAGGCAGTCGGACAGCTGATGCGGCTCGTGGCACCGCTGATATGATGATGCTAGGGTCAAAAGGTCAAAAAGCCGTTCATGCTTGCATGATAAGGCTTTTGAACTTGGGACCCGCCAAACATGAGAAAGTAGCGATTTACGTAGTAAATCAGCGGATTTCGAATGTTTGCAGAATTGCGGGAGCTGCTTCGCAGCAGAGCAATTCGTAGGCATCAGTTTTGGGCAAAATACCTTTTGACCCCAACAACAATATCTCATTATTAAAAGGGTACAATGGAGACAGATTTATGTGGAATGATCGAATAGAACAGACGGAAGAGCTGCGCCGCAGGCATTACTTAGGCGGCGGGCAGGCACGGATAGACAGGCAGCATGCGAAGGGAAAGCTCACGGCGCTGGAGCGGATTCAGTATTTGCTGGACAAGGATTCCTTTCATCCGACAGGAAGTCTCCACGCGACGCGTGAGGACAGTGCTTCTCTTCTGAAGGAAACGTTTTTGGGAGACGGTGTCATCACCGGCTGGGGAACGATCCATGGCAGAAAGGTGTGTGTGGCATCTGAGGACTTTACCGTGATCGGCGGTACGCTCGGAGAGGTGCACGCTGAGAAAATCTGCCGGATACAGGACCTGGCCTACGATATGCGTGTGCCGATGATTTTGCTCAATGACAGCGGCGGAGCCCGGATTGAGGAGGGCATCCTTTCCTTAAGCGGCTATGGCGGTATTTTTCAGCGCCATGTAAAGGCGTCCGGTGTGATTCCGCAGATCGCGGCGATCCTGGGGCCGTGCTCAGGTGGGGCGAGCTATTCTCCGGCGCTCTGTGACTTTGTTTTTATGGTAAAGGATCTGAGCAAGATGTGTCTGACCGGACCGGCAGTGGTCGAGTCGGTGCTCGGTATCAAGACGACCTTAGATGAGCTTGGCGGGAGCGAAGTACACGGAAAGAAGAGCGGGGTGGCACATGTCGTATGTGAGGATGAAAAGACCTGCCTTGATGAGATCCGGATGCTTCTGACCTATCTTCCGCAGAACTGCAGCAAAGAAGCGAAGGCAGAGCTGGATGCCTTGCATCAGCCGCCGAGGGAGACAAACGGCTGGCTGGCCGGAATGTTTCATCGCACGGAGCAGACACGCACACCGGTGCGGTTTGAAGAGCTTGTCCCGGATAATTCCAGACGCGCTTACGATGTGCATGCCGTCATTGACAACCTGCTGCTCAATGACAGCTTTTATGAAATTTTCCGGGAGTTTGCACCGAATGCGGTTACCGGCTTTGGCGTGATGGATCATCATGTGATCGGAGTCGTCGCGAATCAGCCAATGTATCTGGGTGGAGCGATCGATTATGATGCGGCCGATAAGATGGCGCGCTTCATCCGGTTTTGCGATTGTTTTCGGATCCCGATTCTGACGCTTGTGGATGTTCCGGCCTTTTTCCCGGGGCCGCAGCAGGAGCAAAATGGAATCATCCGGCATGGGGCGAAGATCCTTTATGCATTTTCTGAAGCAACGGTGCCGAAGGTGACCCTGATTATGCGGAAGGCTTACGGAGGTGCATTTATCGCGATGAACTGCAAAATGATGAGTGCGGATGTGGTTTATGCGTGGCCGATCGCAGAGATCGCTGTGATGGGAGCCGAGGGTGCGGTGAGGATCATTGACCGACACCGGATTGAGCAGGCAGAGGATTCTCAAAAGGAGTATGAGGTATGCAAGCGGGCATATGAGGAGAAGTTTTCGAATCCGTTTATCGCAGCGCGTAAGGGCTATGTGGATGAGGTACTCCTCCCGGAGGAGACGACGGCACGCCTGACGGAGACATTCCGGTTCCTTGCGGACAAGTACGAAGAGGAGACGTCCCCTGCGGTACGCAAGCATGGGAACATGCCGTTGTAGCAGCACAAAATCATAACTGAAAACCGCGAGGTGGACGCGCATGCGCCGCCTGGCCTTTATACAGGAGAAACAAATGATATTTTCAACCTACCAATTTATTTTTCTTTTCTTACCGGTGACTTTTTTCGTATATTTTCTGCTGAACCGGTTCCGCTATTATTCCATTGCAAAGATATGGCTTGTGCTTACCTCTCTGTATTTTTACGGACAGGGCAGCCCGGATTTCTTTCCGTTCTTTCTTGGAAGCGTCGTTGGCAACTATGTTGTCGGGACCTGTCTTGTCCGTATGGACGGTGAGCAGAAGACGCAGCGCAAGCTGTTGCTGCTGATCGGTATTCTGGCAAATGTCGGACTGCTTGGCTATTATAAATATACGGATTTCTTTATTGAGAACTGGAACTTTTTAAGCGGAAGTGATTATGCATTAAAGCACATCGTCCTGCCGATCGGTATTTCCTTCTTCACATTTCAGCTGATCGCGTTTCTGGTGGATTCGTATCGCGGAGAAACGAAGGAATATGACATGATTAACTATCTGTTGTTCATCACCTTCTTCCCGCAGCTGATCGTCGGGCCGATTATTCATCATGCGGAGGTCGTTCCGCAGTTTGAGGATGAGAAGAATCTGAAGTTGAATCCGGAACATGTGGCGGCAGGTCTGTTCCTTTTTTCGATCGGCTGTGCGAAGAAGATTCTGCTGGCGGATCCGCTGACGACGGATGCCCAGGCATTTTTCGGAAACATTACGGACGCACTGCCAATGATCGGTTCGTGGTTTCATTCGATCGAGTATACGGTGTCGTACTATTTTGATCTTTCCGGTTATGCGGATATGGCGATCGGCTTGGGTATGATGTTCAACATCGTGATTCCGCATAACTTTGATTCGCCGTATAAGGCGCGAAATTTCCAGGATTACTGGAGACGATGGCATATGACGCTGTCTCGTTTTCTGAGTAACTATATTTTCCGTTCCGTCTATAAAAAAGGAACGAAATGGCGCAACTACTATGTGGCAACGATGGCGACCTTCTTTGTATCCGGCTTTTGGCACGGTGCAGGCTGGACCTTTGTCGTCTGGGGAATCGTCAACGGCTTTTTCGTCTGCACAGCGAGCTGGATGAAACGCAGGGGAAAGCATTTCCCGGCGCCTGCCGCTTATCTGCTTACCGCATTGGGCGTTGTGGCTGCGCGGGTACTGTTTGTCGCAAATACATTTACCGATGCATGGAATGTTTACCGAGGAATGCTGAATGTTTCCTCACTGGAGCACAGTGTGTACGGTATACTCCGCCAGGGCTGGGGATTTGTAAAGGGAAATGGAAGATGTACGGTACTGCTGCTGATCGGTCTGTTTATCTGCTGGTTCCTGCCGAACTCCAAGACGATGCAGGAAAAATTCCGCCCGACCTGGAAGAGTGCTCTTTACGCTGCGATCCTTCTCATCGCCTGCATCACACAGATGAACCAGGTAGTGCAGTTTTTATACTTCCAGTTTTGAACACCAGTTTCGAGTGACGACAAAATGGAAAGACAGATTGGAGCAAATTTATTTGCGGAAAGCTGTGTTTTCGAGCCATCGTAGATGGCGAATAGCCCTGTAAGGGCGGTCTGTGGATTGATGCTCGAAACGCCCGCATTATAATGAATGGAGAATACAATGAAAAAAGGCAAACAATGGCTGATCCTCTTTTTCGCAGTCGTCGCAGTCGGAACGGCGGCTTTCATGATGGTCAACTACATGATCGATCCGACCGGATACTTTTCCGTAGAGCGCAAAGCAGGAGAGGTTGATGCGAACGGCTATACCCGTGCTGCGAAAAGTAAATATATTAAGAAGCATAAGGATGAATATAATGCAGTCGTGCTCGGCGGATCGAAGTCCGGTGTTCTGAGCACGGAGCTGCTTTCCGAGTATACCGGAAAGAATTATTATAATTTCTATTTTGCATATGGCTGCTTTTCTGATTTTCTCACATATTCCCGTTATCTGATAGAGACAGCGGATATCGATGAGATCACTCTTCATCTGAGCAGCATCGAGGTGCAGCAGTATGACCGCTCTGCGACAAATGAGATTTATGAGGTGCCGGCGGTTGTGGATGGCAATGCCATCGACCTGTTGCTTGAGAATCTGAACTATCTGTGCCGGAACATCAATTCCACGGTTTCCTATGCGATGGAAGGAAAAGAGAATCTGGAGAAGGGTATGGATAATCTGAGCACAGGAGAGCGGAACTACAGCTATCCGTACAGCCTGATGGAGGAAGATGCGGATGCTTATGTACAGAAGTATGTGCTGCCCCGTTACACGAAGAGCCTGAAGAAGCTGTTTGCTGGTAAGGATCCGAGTGCGCCTGCGATCAATGATAACATTACGGCGATGAAACAGATCAAGGAGCTGTGCGATGCAAATGATGTGACATTGAAGGTCGTGATCGGGCCGACCTTCCTTGCGGAGATGTATAAGTTCGAAGGGCAGGAGTATTATAATTACCTGCGCGAGCTGGTACAGATCACAGATATATGGGATTTTTCCGGATTCCTTTTAGAAAACCGGAATCCGTATAATTTCGTGAACGAAGGCCATTATAAAAATGTAGTCGCGGATCTCATGGTGAATATCATGTATGGAAAGACTGAGCGGGACGGCTTTGGTATTCTGCTGACGAAAGATAATATTGAGGACTATCTTGCAAAGCGCCAGGCAGACTATGAGGAACTGAAGCAGGAGTATGAGGCGACCGGAAATGTGGCACTCGAGACTGCAAATAATGCGAGCTATATTTCATCTGCAATGTAGACGTCAGGTAGATGTGCATCAGGTTGGGGCAGAGCCCGCAGGCATAAAAATACGCCGGAAATCATTTCGTGATTTCCGGCGTATTTTTCAGGAAATATTTTTAAGCCAGCGAAGACAGCTTTTGCAGTGCCTGCTCAGCGATAATCGTCTCCATATGCTCGGCAAAGTGCGCATCCAGTCCCGGTGTAAACCGCCCGATATCCGCGTATTCAGAGAGAATGTTGCAGACCTTGTTGAACTGTTCGGCAGTACTGTCCGCCTTACGGAGAATCAGGTAGTAGCTGCCGTTCTCCGGATTTTTGTACAGGGCATTCGGACCATTGTAGATAGAGCCGAGTACAGCGGATACGTGGATCACGTCATCTAGTGTACGGAAAATATAAAAACGGGTGAGCTTTTGCAGATCTTCATCATCGAGGAGCTCCGAAGCTGCGGGCTGTTCCTGGGTGGCTTCCTTTGCAGGAGCCGCGCTGCTGCTCTCATGGGCCGCATGCTTTTTCGCCTCCGAAATGCGGCGGATCAGCCCGAGTACATCGTCGGCACCCTCGATCTTATCCTTCAGATCCGGGAAGGTGGTATCGGAAGCCGGTGCATCGGTCTCCGGAGAGAAGCGTGCAAAACGGGTGTCGAGCTCTTCCGGATCGTCTACCTTTGTGATGATGAGCACGATGGTCTCCATCGATACCGGGATCGCTTCTACGACAAGCGGCATATTTTCCGCCTCGAAGCCAAAGTCTTCAGCTGCCTGCTGCATCATATCCTGAAACAGCGCCTTGGCTTTATCAGAACCGTAAGCAAGTTCGCTGAGCTTGATCTCGCGGCTGGCCAGGTCTTCCTTGGTCAGCGTGCAGCGAATCTGCCGGTCATTGATTTTTTCAATTTTCATGTTATCACATCCTTACTTTTGGGAAATCCCTTACCTTATCAGTATACACATATTTCATTCGATCTGTAAAGAGGATCGAAAAATACAGCGTTGAAAAAGATGGAAAAACGCTTGCAATCAGAACACATATTATATATAATAAATAACAGAAAGGATATATGGATATTCTTATAAATGCTTACGGAAAGGAGGATTATTCTGGTCATCATCTTGTTTATCGCTGTACTTTCCAGCCATATATCCCTTCGGAACACCTTTTACGCATTATAATCAATTTCTATATTGAACGCAAGTGAAATCATAGGAAATCTGCGGACATAGCAAAAATATATCACGATACCTCCTTTTATGGGACGGACAGGATCGAATGCCGCCTGTACCATCCGGGGAATGCACAGGTCCGGCAGAGAAATGATCAGCTGCACAGGGGAAGGGATGGAAAATCCACGAAAAAGAAGAAAGGAAACAGCGTTCAAACTGCGATTCCTCCGAATGCATTTTCTTATTTTTTTATAAATATCCCCTGAAATTAATGACGATTGCCAAAAGAACTGCTATAATCACAGGAACTGTGAAAAGCATTTCAGGACAAGGGGAGGTACAGCGATGACAGATAAAAGAAAACGCTTCCGCTTTTTTGCGGTGTTGCTTGCCGGAATTGGTGTTCTGGCAATTTTTATTGTCTGCCTGGTGAAGTTTATGCCGACCGGAAAGCACATGACGTCGGAAGAGTATTTTGGTCAGCTTGGGGAGACAGAGGCAGCGGTGGTTGTAGAGGATCACATTGCGCAGGAACGCGCACTGATTCAGGATGGAAACGTTTATATTGACTATACACTTGTGGAGCGGGAGCTGAATTCCAGATTTTACTGGGATGCATCGGCGTCCCTTCTGCTGTTTACGACGCCGACGCAGACATTTGAGATTGCACCGAATACCTCCTCGTATACGATTGACGGAGAGAGCTTTGATGCGGGCTATGATATTTTGCGAACGACATCCTCCGGGATGTTTCTGGCGATGAATTTCATGCAGCAGTATTCGGATCTTATCTGTGCGGTTTATGATACACCGTCCAGAGTCGTTATCACATATGGAAGCGAATCGGTCACGACGGCAGAGCTTAAAGGAGATACGGCGGTGCGTTACCGCGGCGGAATCAAGAGTCCGATTATTACGGAGGCCACGGGCGGCAGCATTGTGACCGTACTGGATCAGATGGACAAATGGTCGCAGATTCTCACAGCGGACGGCTATATCGGCTATGTGAAGAACAGCCGCTTAAAAGGAATTGCAATGACCACACGGGATACCGTCTATGCGTCACCGGATTATACAAGCATTCACATGGATGGCAAGGTCAATCTCGTATGGCATCAGATCAATTATGCGGAGATGAACAGTGAATTTGCTTCGGATACTGAGGCGGTGACGGGAGTGAATGTGATCTCACCGACTTGGTATTTCCTGCAGAATAATGAGGGAGATATCGAGTCCTTTGCAGATGCCTCTTATGTGGAGGCTGCGCATGCAAAAGGGATGCAGGTGTGGGCGCTTATCAGTAATTTCAGCGAAGATGTGAATACCTCGACGCTGCTCGCTTCACGAGCCGCGCGTCAGAAGGTGCAGAACTATCTGGTGAGCCAGGCACAGGAGCTTGGATTTGACGGTATCAATATCGATTTTGAAGGGATCGCGCAGGAGGCGGGCTATGCTTATGTGCAGTTCATGCGTGAACTGTCGATTCTGTGCCGGAAGAGTGGAATTGTGCTTTCCGTAGATGTGCCGGTGCCGATGGATTTCTCAAAGCATTATAACCGTAAGGAACTCGGCACGGTATGTGACTACGTAATCATGATGGGATACGACGAGCACTATGCGGGTTCGGATCTTGTAGGCAGTGTGGCGTCGATGGAGTTTGAGCGTACGGGTATTGAGAATTCCCTGACGGAGGTGTCAAAGGAGAAGCTCATCAGCGCGATTCCGTTCTATACGCGGCTGTGGTATACACAGACCGCCGAGGATGGCTCGACGAGCGTGACGAGTGAGGCGCTTGGTATGGAGAGTGCACAGCAGAAGCTGACGGAAAACGGAGTCACATCGACCTATGATGAGGCAACGGAGCAGCAGTATGCAGAATGGACGGATGCCGAGGGACGCTTCTGTCAGGTATGGCTGGAGGATCAGGATTCTGTCACAAAGCGTGCATCGCTTGTAAAAGAGTACGAGCTTGGCGGTATTGCCGAGTGGGTGCTTGGAAATCAGCAGGACTGGGTATGGGAGATTATTTCTGCAAACATTGCCTAGTACATGGAGGGAGCAGCATGGCTGAAGAAAGCCGGGCTGCTCCCTTTCGTTTTCGGAAAATACGTGCAAAACCAATGCCAGCACTTGCGTGGTACCCGGAAATGCATTATAATGAAAAAATGGGTTTTATCACGAAAAAGAACGGAGTGTACAGAAAAATGACAGCGACCGTAATTCAAAAATTAAAGCTGGATGCCGGCAGCAGCAATGAGATCTATGTGAAACGGGATGATTTGCTTCCATTTTCTATCGGCGGCAACAAGGTGCGGATTTCCGAAGCCTTTTATGCGGATATGCAGGCGAAGGGCTGTGACACGATGATCATCTATGGCAGCCGGCATTCGAATCTGTGCAGAGTGCTGTCGAATCTCTGCTGTAGCCGTGGGACGGACTGTGTGATGATCTGTTCCCATGAAGCGGACGAAGAGACAGCGGCGACGAATAATACGGCGCTGATCGAATGGGCGGGCGCACAGGTTGTCAATTGTGGAAAGCAGGAGATCGCACAGACCGTAGAGCGCGTGATGAGCGAGATTGAGGAGCGCGGCGGGAAGCCCTACTATATTTATGGAAATAAATTCGGGGTCGGAAATGAAGGGACTGCGGCTTCTGCCTACGCAGATGCATATGCGGAGATTCAGACGTATGAAAAGGAGTGTGGCAAGGAATTTGACTATATTATTTGCCCGTCCGGTACCGGTGCGACTCAGACAGGACTGATCTGCGGACATCTGCTGTCAGGCGACCGGAAAAAGATTCTCGGTGTTATGATTTCCTCCCGCGAGACAAAGCGTGCATATCAGGTGATTGAGGAAGGCATCCGGGATTATTTTGCAAAGCATGATCTTGCATTGCCTGCAGCTTATGCATCGGAGATTCATCTGCTCGATCAGTACCGTCAGGAGGGCTACGGCAAATACGACGCGCAGATCGAGGCGTGCATCAGGGAGCAGTACCGCACAAACAGCCTGCCGCTGGATCCGATCTATACCGGCAAAGCGTTTTGGGGCATGCAGGAGTACTTAAAGACGGCGGGCATCACGAACAGCCGGATTCTGTTTCTGCATACAGGAGGCACCCCGCTGTTTTTTGACTATGTGTCAAAATCAGTTTCGCGCAGCAGCGAAATGTAAAGAGCGTGTCTGAGGCCTGCGCGAAAGGGAAGAGAGCAATAGAAAACTTAGGAGATTTAACATGCTAATTTCAGTCGTAATCCCCTGCTATTATTCGGAGAAGACGATCCGCAAGGTCGTTGAGCTCGTGATGGCAGAGTTTGAAAAAAATGATGGTTATGAATGTGAATTTGTGCTCGTCAATGACGGCTCGACGGATCACACGTTTGAGGAGATCCAGAAGCTCGGCGCACAGTATCCGAATGTGTGCGGCGTCAATCTGATGCGCAACTTCGGACAGCACAATGCACTCATGGCAGCCCTGCACTATGCGAAGGGCGATTATGTGCTCGGTATGGACGATGATCTGCAGACGCATCCGTCCCAGATGTTCAAGCTGATCCACAAGATAGAGGAGGGCTATGATCTGGTCTACGGTGTCTATCCGCAGAAGAAAAATTCATGGATGAAAAATCTTACGAGCAAAATCAATGAGGTGACCTCCCGTGTGATGCTGAACCGTCCAAGGGAGATCGTATCGAGTAATTTCTGGATCATCACTCGTGCGGTGCAAAAGGAGGTCATCAAGTATGACAGCTTCAACCCGTACATCGACGGTATTTTTTACCGGGTGACGCATCGGATTGGGAATGTACCGGTCGAGCATTTCAAGCGCGAGGTCGGTACTTCCGGTTATACATTAAAAAAACTGATCAATCTCTGGCTGCGCTACTGGAATTTTTCGGTGATTCCGCTTCGGATCTCATTTTTCCTCGGTCTGTTTTCCGGGCTGGCAGGTGTGATCATTGCGGTACTCATCGTCGTAAATAGAATCATTTATCCGGATGTGCCGGTCGGCTGGTCCTCGACCTTATGCGTGATGGTCGTGCTGTTCGGCCTTGTGCTCATGGTGCTCGGCGTCATCGGAGAGTACCTCGGGAAAATCATTCTGATTCTGAATAACACACCGCAGTATATTGTGCGTGAGACCATCAATTCCGATGCGGCGGCATCCGAGAAGGTACGGACGCTGATCCGTGCGGCGGCGGGCGAAGCGGCAGCGGCGACGGAAGAAGAGCCGGAAAAACTGTGACGGTACATCTGGCAGTGAAACATTTGCTGCTTTGCTGCGTAAGAACGTAAGTAAAGCGGGAAGATTCTTTGTGAGTCTGAGATCGCGGAAGTGATTTTCCAGATACATTCCGGACAGGAGGAAATTACATTGAGAAAAATTATGATACTGGGAGCCAGCATTTATCAGGTTCCACTCATAAAGACAGCAAAGAAGCTCGGATTGTACACGATCGTGGCGAGCATTCCGGGTGAATATCCAGGCTTTGCCATTGCAGATAAAGTATATGAGATCAATACGATAGATAAAGAAGCGATCTGCCGGGTATGTGAGGAAGAACAGGTCGACGGTATCTGCACGACAGGGACGGACGTGGCAGTGGCAACGATCGGCTATGTCTGTGAACGACTGCATCTGGCCGGGCTTTCTGAGCATGCCGCCATGCTGGCGACGGATAAGGCAAAGATGAAAGAGGCGTTCCGGGAAGGCGGCGTGTCAGCGTCGGCATTTTACCGGGCAGAGAGCTATGAGGAGGCATGTAAAGCCGCAGAGACGCTCGGTTATCCGGTCGTTGTGAAGCGGGTCGACAGCTCAGGCAGCCGTGGGATCTCGATTGTAAAGGAGCGATCGCAGCTGCGAGAAGCCTACGACAATGCACTGGAGCGTTCTCAAAAGCCGTATGTGCTCGTCGAGGAGATGCTCGGCGGTACGGAAATCGGCGTGGACGGCATGGTACAAAATGGCGAGCTTGTTTTTCTGGCCCCGCATGAAAAATTTGTCTATCATACCGATAAGACCACGATTCCGGCAGGACACGGATTCCCATACCGTGGTTCTGAAAAAGTACTCTCGGAGATTGAGCATCAGATGCGGCTTGCTGTACAGGCGCTAGGTCTCGACAACTGTTCGGTTAACGCGGATGTGTTCGTGGATGGAGAGCGGGTGTCGATCATTGAGATCGGCGGGCGTACCGGGGCGACGTGCATCCCGGAGCTGATTTCCATGTACTACGGTTTTGATTTTTATGAGAAAATTTTACAGAACGCGCTCGGATGGCCGGTACAGTTTGACGCGGAAAAACAGGGTGTATTCTGCATGGCGAAGCTTCTGATGAGTCCGGTAAATGGCGTGATCACGCAGATTCAGGAAAAGTGGCTGAAGAAGCTGAGGGAAAAAGGTGTTATCGTGGCATTGGATTTTCCGGTGGGCCATGCCGTGGAGGCCATGGAGAATGGCACGACGCGGATCGGGCATGTGGTCACAGAGGCGGACAGCGTGGAAGCGTTAGACAACATCGTTCGCAAGGTGTACCGCTGTATCTTTGTAGATGGAACGTCACTGGAGGAATTATGGAGAAAATAAAAGATTATCTGTTTTTGCATCTGTGTGTGGCGCTGTTTTCCTTTACCAGTGTATTTTCCAAGCTGGCGTCGATCCAGTACAACCGAGGCGGTCTTGCGAATCCTCTTCTGTATGTATTTGTGTTTCTGATGTTTTTTGTATGTTTTGCATATGCGATCTGCTGGCAGAAGATCATCAAGCGCTTTGATTTAAACATCGGCTATGCGAACCGGAGCGTCTATCTGCTCTGGAGTCAGATCTGGGCAGTATTTCTGTTTGGTGAGCATCTGACGATGCGCAACGTGCTTGGGATCGCAATCGTGCTCACCGGAGTCGTCATTGTATCACTGAGCGCAGAGCAAAAAGAAAAAGGAGAATGAGTATGCTTCCTTATTTATTACTCATGTTTGCGGCGACCTTTTTTTCCGCAATCTCGCAGGTGCTGCTGAAGCAGAGCGCCGGGAGAACGTATAAGAGTGTCATCTATGAATATCTGAACTGGCGGGTCATTGTAGCGTATGGCATTTCATTTTCGGTGCTGCTGCTCAATACCTATGCCTATACAGTCGTACCGATGAAGTACGGTGCGGTGATTGATACGTTTACCTATGTGTTTGTCATGGGGCTGTCATATCTGATCCTGAAGGAACATTTTACGCGGGGACAGCTGATCGGCAATCTGATCATCATCGCAGGGGTACTGGTCTATACTCTGTAGAATTGGCATACACTGAATAAAAAGTGTGTGGAGTATGCCATGCAGGAACAAGAACAACTACATAATATGGAAAAAAGAGCAGCCGTGATTCTTCTGTTTCTGGCTGCTTTTTTGGCGGGAGGAATTCTGGCGCAGATCCGGGAGCGGCTTGCGCATGCGGCAGAGACGGAGAACTGGGGACTGAGCTTTCAGCAGGAGGGGCAGCGGCCGGTGGCAAATGCGACGATAGAAGAGCTGGCAGCCTATGATGCCTGGTATGCGCAGGATACGGAGAATAAGGTGATTTACCTGACCTTTGACTGTGGGTATGAGAATGGAAATACCGGGAAGATTCTGGAGGCACTGAATAAGCACAATGCTCCGGCAACCTTCTTTGCAGTGGGAAATTTCCTGCGCGACAATCCGGAGCTTATCAAACAGATTGTGTCAGAAGGGCATACCATTGGCAATCACACGATGCATCACCCGGATATGTCGAAAATCTCTGACCTGAATTCATTTCAGAAAGAAATGGAAGAGGTGGAGACGCTGTACCGGGAGATCACCGGACAGGAAATGACGAAATATTACCGCCCGCCGCAGGGAAAATACAGCACAGAGAACCTGAAGATGGCGCAGCAGCTTGGATATCAGACGTTTTTCTGGAGTCTCGCCTATGTGGACTGGTATCAGGATCAGCAGCCGACGAAGGAGGAGGCATTTTCCAAACTGCTTCCGCGCATCCATCCGGGGGCGATTGTGCTATTGCATAACACGTCAGCGACGAATGGAAACATTCTGGATGAGCTGCTTGCGAAGTGGGAGGAACAGGGGTATACATTCCATAGTCTGGCAGAACTGAGTTGAACGCAAAAGGAACGCTTGTAAATCTGAGGTTGGTATGATACGATTTGAACGCAGATAAGCATTCCCCCCGCTTCAAGTGCGCGGAGCACTAAGCGGCG
>OLPO01000826.1_pt1 | contig 23118 bp, 15 predicted proteins | sample 1672831 | NCBI WGS metagenome assembly OLPO01 (sample SAMEA3136728, study PRJEB25190) | human gut metagenome
ACCCTTGGATTCCACAGCCTTTTGAAAAAGGCTGGCGAAAACTTTTACGTCGCTTCGCTGTGCTTGACTTTGGCTTAATCTAAACCGTCCGCCCAGCCCATGGATCTTTCCACGGCCTTATGCCAGCGTTTCAGCGCTTTTGCTTCGCTGCCAGCTGTCGTTTGCGGGTCATACGCATTTTTAAGCTTCCACACAGTCCTAAGCTCATCCAGCGATTCCCACACACCGACGGCCAAGCCCGCCAGCATCGCGGAGCCGAGCGCGGTGGTTTCCAGACACTTCGGCTGTCTCACGGCGCAGTGCAATAAATCTGCCTGATACTGCATCAAAAAGCGGCTTCTCGATGCGCCGCCGTCCACGCGCAGCTCGGAAATTTCCGTGCCGCTGCCCGCTTCCATGGCTTTCACGAGGTCATAGCTTTCATACGCAATGCTTTCCAGCACAGCGCGGCAGATGTGCGCCTTAGACGTACCGCGCGTCACGCCGAGCAGTGCGCCCCGCGCATACATATCCCAGTACGGTGCGCCAAGCCCTGTAAACGCCGGCACAAACACCGCGCCGCCTGCGTCCTCCACGGTCTCCGCAAGAAGGTCCGCTTCCTGCGGGTTCGCGATAAGCTTCAACTCATCGCGCAGCCATTTGATGGCCGAGCCCGCGTTAAACGCACTGCCCTCAAGCGCATAGGTCGTCTCGCCATTCACGCACCAACCGATCGTCGTAATAAGCCCCCGGTCGGAGAAAACCGGCTTATCACCCGTGTTCATCAGCACAAAGCAGCCCGTGCCGTATGTATTTTTCGCCATGCCCTTATCAAAGCAGCACTGTCCGAACAGCGCCGCGTGCTGGTCGCCCGCAATGCCCGCAATCGGAATTTTCCTGCCGAGTATCGTTTCGGAGCACATGCCCACAACGCCGGAGGAGTCCACGACTTTCGGCAGCGCGTCACGCGGGATACCGAACACGTTCAGCATTTTCTCGTCCCAATCAAGCTTTTGAATGTCAAACAGCATGGTGCGCGAAGCGTTCGTCACGTCCGTCACATAGCTTTCGCCCTCCGTGAGCGAATAAATGAGCCACGTATCAATGGTACCGAAGCGCAGGCGATGCTCCTTCGCGAGCACTTTGGCCTTCGGCACGTTATCCAAAATCCACTTCATTTTGGTGCCGGAAAAATACGGGTCGATGATGAGTCCCGTCGTTTTATGAATGTACTCCTCAAGTCCCTCGGCTGTTAACCGCTCGCATTCCGGCGCGGTGCGGCGGCACTGCCACACAATGGCGTTGCAGATCGGGATACCCGTCTCGCTGTCCCACGCCACGGTGGTCTCTCTTTGATTCGTGATGCTGATGGCAGCGATATCCTCCGCGGTGATCTCCGCCTCATGCACCGCCTGCCGCATGGCGTAAAGCTGCGTCTGCAAGATCTCCACGGCATCGTGCTCCACATAGCCGGGCTGCGGATAAATCTGCGTAAATTCACGCTGTCCCATGCCCGCAATGCCGCCCAAAGCGTCAAACAACACGGCGCGCGAACTGGTCGTGCCCTGGTCAAGCGATAAAATGTATTGACCGATTTTCAAGTTCAAGACCTCCTTACCAACGGAAGAAATTGAGCCGGTGCTCCTTGCGGTCCTCCTGCTCTCTTGTGTTTGTGATGACTTTATACCGTACCACCCATTTCGGGTCAATATACTCCAAAATCGCCTGCGGCATTTTGTACTGGAACAGATGCCGCTGGTGCTTAAGACTCTCCACCACACGGAGATGATCCGAAGACTTCACATCCAAGCTGCCGACGATGATGGTGGAATAATCGTTCGGGTTCGTGTATTTGAAGTTGTCGAGAAAATCCGCCCAGTCGGTGTACTCGGTCAGCTTCACGTATTCGCGCGGCACATTGAGACGGATGCGCACCGCACCCGAAACGCGTCCGCCGGTATTCTGCTTTCTGCCGCGCACCACGCCGAAAATAGGACACTCGCAGTGCAGGCCGAGCATATCGATGAGCGCGGCGTACTCCTTTTTAAACGAAATACTGGGGCTTGCGCGGTAAATTTTGCCGCTTTGCAAAATACGCATCACAGCGCCGGACTGATATGTGTCAATAATCATGTTCTGATAAACCCTTTCCCTTAAAAATCGCGGCGATCCCTGCGTCGCTCCGCCCGCTTCAAAAAAACACAGGCGGTTTTTCAAAACCGAAATTCAAATATATGCGGAAATGTTACTTTGTAGCCCAATCGTATAAAAAGCGGTCAAACTCGCCGACCTTGCGCTTATCGGGCTTGATAAGGTAGCGTTTTAAAAGATCCTTTTCGTTTTCCACCGTCCGCTTATAATATGCGCCCGCAATGCCGCCCGCAATGCACGCCACGGTGTCGGTGTCGCACTTCACGCTGAACACATTGCGGATGCAGCTTTCCCAATCCTCGCTTTCCATAAAGCAGCGGAACGCAAGCGGCATGGTCCCCTCCGCCGTAGCATCAAACTTCGCCTTCGGACGGTACGCCCACAGCGGCTTATGCACGGGGTATTCAAACTCTTTGTTAAAGTATTTTTTCAGGTCCTTTTTGCGCTCGCCGTGCAGTGCAAGGTAAATGAGCCCCGCGGTCGCAACGGCGGCTTTCAGGCCCTCTATGTGGTTGTGTGTGCACATGGCGCTGTTTTTCGCTTCTTCCTCCACCTTTTCCAGCGTATCAAAGTGGTAAGCGATGTAGCTGACGCGCATGGCCGCGCCGTTGCCGAAGCTGCCGTAGCCCGTTTCGGCATGTCCGTCCAGCCAGCGCTGAAACATCGTGCCGTATCCCACGTCTCTGTACATACGCCCGAATTTGCCATAAGCCTTTGCATAGCTGATGTCATTTAAAAGCGCGTATTTCGTCGCGATGGTCAGCACCGTATCGTCCGTGAAAAAGCAGTTGTTCCCAAAAAGCTCCACCTTTTTATAGTTGAACCCGCTCGGTTTGCTGAACTCAAACCGCGAGCCGGCAATATCGCCTAAAATCGCACCGGTCAATCGGATCCCTCCATTCCCTGCATGATCGGTTTCAGTATACCATGTTTTTTCTTCTGTTTCCACATATTTTTGTGAAAAAGTTCCGACTTTGAACAGCTTTTTGATTCTTTTGACTTTTTTCGCCGAATACGGTATGATATAGTTTAAGATAAGCTCATAAAGAGGTGTTCAAAATGAGAAACGCAAAACGGCTTTTGGCGTCGCTTCTGCTCGCGGCGGCACTCATCCTTTCCTCGGCATCGTGCGGCGGGCAGACCGAAACGGAAAGCGAAGCGCCTGCCGCCGCGTCTTCCGAACCGCAGCGGGATTACACCGTGCAGATCTCCAAGGACACCCTGCGCCGCACAGGGCTCGACATCACCGCCGCGGCGCACCGTCTGGGGCTTACAAACGTCACCACAAATGATGACGGCTCCTGCACGGTAGAAATGACAAAAGACGAGCGCGATGCCGTCTGCGCCGCGCTGAAGGAAAGTCTGCACGAGCAGATCATCGCTTTGCCGGAGGACGGCACGTGGCCGTTTATAAAAAGCGTCACGCTCTCCGAAGACGGCCGCAGCGCCGAAATTCTGAGCACCAAAGACCTGTATAAACCGGAGCGCGACAACGCCGCTGCGCAGGCCGTGTACATTCCCGCGCTGCTCTACGCAGCGTTTACGGGCGAGGACGCAGAAAGCTTCACGGTGCACTTCACCGTAAAAGACGAAACGACCGGCGATGTGCTGGGCGAGTTCGATTCCCCCGCCGCAGAACCGACCGCTTCCGAAAGCGATGCAAGCGGCACAGAAAGCACCGCCCCCTCACCCGACAACGCAGAATAAGCCGCATACAAAAAACGGAGCCGCACAGGTTTATCCCCCATGCGCGGCTCCGTTCTTTTTACTTTTTCGCCTGTGCAAGCTCGCCCATTTCTTTGTGTTTTAATTCGCGCCAAACGGTGCACAGCATCGTAATGTAGCACGCGCCACCGCCCACAAAGTTCGAGATAGCCTCCGCCCAGAACACACCGTCCACACCGACAGCGGGGATCTGCGGCAGCAAAAACGTCAACGGAATGACGATGATGACCTTGCGGAGCAGTGAAAAGAAAATCGCCTGCTTTGCGCGACCCATCGCCTGCACAACATACTGCGCCGACATTTGCAGCGCCATCATAAAGCATCCGAAGAAATAAATGTGCATGGCGTGCGTGCATGTTTCGAGCAACTGCGGGTCGCCGTTAAAAAGTTGAATAAACACGTGTGGGAACAGCCTTAGCACGAGCCATACAAGCACCATATAGCTGAATGAAACGACCGTCGTGAACACAATCACGCCGCGCACGCGCTTATATTTCTGTGCGCCGTAGTTGAAGCTGACCACCGGCGCCGCGGCAGATGTCACACCGTTTACCGGCGTATATGTCACTTCGCGAATGGAGTTGATGACCGTCATGACCGCGACGAACAGGTCGCCTCCGTGTTGCGAGAGCATCGCGTTGCACGCCACCTGCACAGCGCTCGACGTAAAGCCCATGATAAAGCCCGAAATGCCAAGCGAGGTGATCTTGCCGATGAGCTTTGCCTGCGGGCGCATGCGCTTTAACTCCAAACGAAACAGCGTACGCTTACCGAGCAGGAAGCGCACCACCCACACGGCGGAAACGAGCTGCGAAAGCACCGTTGCAAGCGCCGCACCCTGCACACCCATGTCGAGCACAAAAATAAACAGCGGGTCAAGCGCAATGTTCACCACTGCGCCGATAACGACCGTCAGCATGCCGCGGTTCGCAAAGCCTTGCGCATTGATGAACCCGTTCATGCCAAGCGAGATCATCATGAATACGCTGCCGAGCATGTAAACCGAAAGATAGCTGTCCGCATAAGGGTACGTCGCGTCGCTCGCGCCGAAGAGATACAACACCGGCTTTTTGAGGAGCAGCACCGCAATGCACAAAATTACGCCCGTAATGACGAGCATCGAGAACGTGTTGTTCATCACGTCTGCGGCGCGCTCACGCTGCTTTTCGCCCTCTTCGCCGCCCTGCTGTGCCGCACCGCGCGCCATAGAAAACAACGGCGTGCCGCCCGAGCCGAATAAATTCGCAAACGCCGTCACCATCAGTAAAATCGGAAACGTCACGCCGACGCCTGTCAGCGCATCCACCGATGTATCGGAAATATGCCCGATATACATGCGGTCTACGATATTATATAAGACGTTCACAAACTGCGCCAGCACCATCGGCACCGCAAGGCGCAGGATCGTTTTGGAAATCGGTCCCTTTGAAAAATCATCGTTTTTCTTTATATCTGCAGCCATACTTTCGCCTTTCCGAATTAAAAAATAGCAGTATCAGTATACAACTTTCGGCAAATTTTGTAAATGGAAAGCCTTAAAAAGTTATAGACAAAACGACCCCTTCGGTGGGCAAATTGCCGCGAAAGGGTCGTTTGCATTTACTTTATTACAGCTTGAGTTCTACCGCAACCGGGCGGGTACCAAGCAGCTCCGCGCTGCGGTCATCCGGCTGCGAGGTGCCGACGAAGAACGTGAAGCTGCGGCTGTCTACGCGGCGCGTGCCGGTGTCGTCCACAATTTCAAGCGCGGCCTTCGGCACGGTGATCTCGACGTCACACGTCTCATTTGCACCGAGCGAAACCGCCTTAAACGCACAAAGGCTGTGGTTGCGCACCGCGAATTCTGATTCATTGTCACGCACATAGATCTGCAAAATCTCATGCACGGCACAGCCCTCATTTTTGACCGTCGCCGTAATCGTATAGTGCTCGCCGTCATCACGCATTTCGGCTTTCGTCACTTCCGTTTTACCGTAAGTGAGGCCATAGCCGAACGGATACAGCACGCCGCCCGTAAAGTAGCGGTACGTGCGGTTTTCCATCGCGTAATCCGTAAACGCGGGCAGCTCGTCGGAGTCGTTATAAAACGTCACGGGCAGCTTGCCGCTGAAGGAATACTTGCCGAACAAAAGCTCCGCAATCGCCTTGCCGCCGCGTGCACCCGGATACCAGCCCTGCACTACGGCGGAGAAGCTTTCCTCCGCAAAGCGCAAATCCATGGCGCTGCCGGTCATATTGATGAGAATGACGGGCTTGCCGGTCTTCGCGACAACCTCCATCAGCTTTCTCTGCGGCGCGGGCAGCAGCAAATTCGCCTTGTCGCCGGAGCCGACAGAATTGCTCTGGTCCATCTCCTCACCCTCAAGATTTTCATTGAGGCCCGTCACCAGCACCACAACGTCGCTGTGCTCCGCCACGGTCTCGGCTTCGGAAAGGCGGTCGCCGGGCAGGCCCAGCCCTTCCACGCGGTCTTTGTAGAGGTGGCAACCCTCGGCGTACAGCACGCGCACGTCGTCGCCTACATAGTCCTGAATGCCCTCTAGCACCGTGATATATCTTGACGCCGTGCCATGGTAGTTGCCGATGAGCGCCATGCGATCGTTTGCATTCGGGCCGATGACGCCGATCGTCTTGATTTTCGCTTTATCAAGCGGCAAAATGCCGTCGTTTTTCAGCAGCACAACGCTTCTGCGCGCGGCTTCCTCGCTGAGCGCCAAATGCTCCGGGCACTCCACGACCTCATAGGGAATGGAGTTGTATTCGCAGTTCTCGTCAAACTCGCCGAGCATAAAACGCGTGGTAAAGAGCCGCTCCGCCGCCGTCGTGATGTCGTCCTCGGTGATGAGCCCGTCCTCGAGCGCACGCAGCAAATGCAGATATGTGTTGCCGCAGTTTACGTCACAGCCCATCTTAATGGCGAGCGCAGCGGATTCCGGCGCGGTGGTCGTGATGTGGTGGTGCAGGTGAAAATCGGAAATCGCCCAGCAGTCGGAGACAAAGTGTCCCTGAAAGCCCCACTTGCCGCGCAGAATTTTGCGGATGAGCAGGTCACTGCCGCAGCACGGCTCGCCGAGCGTGCGGTTGTATGCGCCCATCACGGCCTCCACTTCGCCCTCTTTCACAGCGGCTTCAAACGCGGGCAGATACGTCTCCCACAAATCCTTTTGGCTCACCTCGGCGTCAAATTCGTGGCGAATGGCCTCCGGGCCGCTGTGCACAGCATAGTGCTTCGCGCACGCCGCAACCTTCAAATATTTCCCGTCACCCTGCAAGCCCTTGATGTACGCCACGCCGAGCCGCGCCGTGAGGTACGGGTCTTCGCTGTACGTTTCCTGCCCTCTGCCCCAGCGTGGGTCGCGGAACAGGTTGATATTCGGCGACCAGAACGTGAGGCCCTTATAAATATCGCGGTCGCCGTGCTTAGAAGCTTCGTTGTACTTCGCGCGGGCCTCCGTCGCAACGACATCGCCGATTTTTCGGATCATCTCCGGGTCAAACATGCTCGCCATGGCAACGGGCTGCGGAAACATCGTCGCCGTGCCGGCGCGTGCCACGCCGTGCAGCGCTTCGTTCCACCAGTTGTACGCCGGAACGCCCAGCCGTTCAACGGGCGGCGCATCAAATTTCAGCTGTGAAGCGCGTTCCTCTATCGTCATTTTGGAAACAAGCTCGTGCGCCAAAGCCTGCGCCTTTTTTCTGTCTCTCATGGTAACCCCCCTAAAAGTTGTTAAAAAAAGTATAGCACGGTTTAATTCAAAAAGAAAGATAAAAGTTTTATCTTCCGGATAAATTGACAACAAAAAAGCGGCAAACCGAAGCCTGCCGCCGAAAATTTATAATTTAGAGCTTCAAAAAACCCGCGTTCAGCATGGACTGTGCCGCCAAAATCGCACCGAGGCGGCCGCTGTTGAAGTTCACACCGCCCTGCATCCATGCCGCAAACGGCTCACGCAGCGGTGCGTCCGCAGAAAGCTCAATGGACGAGCCAAACGTGAACGAGCCGGACGCCATGATGACGTCGCAGTCGTAGCCCGGCATGGGGCTCGGCTCCGGCACAACGAAGGAATCGACCGGCGCACCCTGCTGAATGCCGCGGATAAACGCGCACAGCGCCTCGCGCTCGCGCAGCTGCACCGCCTGAATAATATCCGCGCGCGGCTCATCGTAGCGCGGGGTCACGTCAAAGCCGAAGCCCTCAAACAGCGCCGCCGTGAACACAGCGGTCTTTAAGGCTTCACCCGTGACGTTCGGCGCGTGGAACGTGCCCATGAAAAGCTCGCGGTTGTTGCCGAGCGTGCAGCCGATCTCACGACCCGTGCCCGGGGTCGTCAGGCGATACGCGCAGCTTTCAATAAGGTCGCGGCGGCCCGCAATGTAGCCGCCCGTCGGCGCAATGCCGCCGCCCGGATTTTTGATGAGCGAACCCGCCATAAGGTCTGCGCCCACAGCCGTCGGCTCTGTTTTCTGCACATACTCGCCGTAGCAGTTATCCACCATGACAATGCAGTCCGGCGCACGGCGCTTTGCGATCTTTACAATGCGCTCGATCTCCTCCACCGTCAGGGACGGGCGCAGGCTGTACCCGCGGGAGCGCTGAATGTACACCATGCGGTGCTTCGGCGTGATGGCCGTCTCCATGCCGTCATAGTCAGGCGTGCCGTCCGGCAGCAGGTCAAGCTGCTCGTAGTTTATGCCAAACTCCTTTAATGAGCCGTTGCCGTCGCCCGTAATGCCGATCACGCCGCGCAGCGTATCATACGGCATACCGGTAACGCTCAGCATCGTATCGCCCGGGCGCAGAACGCCAAAAAGCGCTACGGTAAGCGTATGCGTGCCGCTGACAAAATTATAGCGGCACAGCGCGTCCTCCGCACCGAGGGCACGCGCGTACACTTCGTCCAGCACGTCGCGGCCGCGGTCGCCATAGCCGTAGCCTGTTGTTGCCACAAAGTGGCTCTCGCTGACACCTGCCTGCATGAACGCAGCCTGCATCTTCTCCTGATTATACCGCTGTGTTTCGGAAATTTTCGCAAAGTACGGCGCAGCCTTCTGCTCCGCTTCCTCCGCCGCCTTCAGCACGCGGTCATCAATTTTAAAAAACTCGTACATAGTAAACCCGCTTTCGCAAACGCAAAAGCCTTCCTTTATCTGAATTATTTTAATTGCATAATTTTCCCTGCGTCCATGCGCCGCACGGTTTATAGCCCAAAGCGTCATAAAATGCCTCGTTTTTGCTTTCTTCGCGCAGGATATACACCGTGCCGCTCGGCAGCATTCGCTCCATTTTTCGGACAACCGCCGTGCCAAGCCCCCTGCGGTGAAATTCCGGCAGCACCGCCACAGCAGAAATGAGGCTCGCGCTTTCGCCGAGCACTGCTGCAGCCACTGCGACGGTCTTCCCATCTGCCGAAACACCCGCGCAGCGCACCGTGCCGTGCCGCATGCGGTGGGATAAATCGAGGTAAAACGGCTCGAACTCCCCCACCATGCCGTTTGCTTTCAGCACAGCATAAATCTCTCTCGGAGAAATTTCCTCCGCAGGATGCACAGTCTCATTTCGCAGCACTTTTTGCAAAATCGCGCCGCTTTCGGTGATGTTTAGCCCCAGCTTTTCGGCATTCTCCGCGCTGCACACGACTTCATTTGTGCCCACCGCACTCAAAAACGCACGCGCCTCGTCCGCGTCGGTGATCTCCCCCGCAATGCAGACGGAGCCGTCCGTTTTTCCGTAGGCGGCTTCCCCGTCCGTCCAAAACTGCGCGAACGACTGATGGAAGCCATACGCCTGCGCTTTAGACCGGATTTGGCAGCCAAACGGCGAGCTTCCGCACGGCATAGAGAGCGCTTCTAAATTTTCCGCAAGACGGATCATTACAGCTTGCCGCCGGAAATTTCCGCCATCATCAGCGCCGTCAGGTCAATAACCGCCTCTATGTCCTTTTCGGTCGTCATCGCGATCGCGCTGTGGATATAGCGGCACGGGTGTGAGATCGTCAGCGTCTTCACGCCGCCGCGGGAAACGTGAATGGTGCCCGCGTCTGTGCCGCCGGCGCGCACGGTCTTCGGCTGCACCGGAATATTGTTTTCTTTACCGAGCGCCATCGCGCGGCGGAAATAATCCTTCGGGTAAACGGTGCGCATATCCGTAAGGGAAATGACTGCGCCGCCGCCCATTTTGCACGCTGCGTCCGTCGGGCTCACGCCGGGAATATCGCCCGCCGTCGTGCCCTCCAGCACAAGCGCCGCATCGGGCTCCAGAATATACGCCGCCGTGCCCGCGCCGCGCAGGCCAATCTCCTCCTGCGTGGAGAAGACGAAATACGTGTCGTATTCGAGCGGGCGCTGCATCAGCGTGATGAGCGCAAAGCAGCCCACGCGGTCATCGAGCGCCTTCGCCTTCACCGTACCGTGCACGTGCTCAAAGAACGGCACAAAGCACGCGTTGTCGCCAATCTGCACCAATGTCTCGGCTTGCTCACGTGTATCTGCGCCGATGTCGATGGCGAGTTCGTTCACGGGCACGGGCTTTTCAAATTCGTCGCCCTTGAGCAAATGCACCGGCTTTGCACAGATGACACCCGGCGTTTTGCCGCCCACCAGCACATCGCGGCCGGAGAGCACCTCCGGGCGGATATTGCCGACCGTCGTGAACTTCAAAAGGCCGTTTTCCGTAATGTTTGTGATGACAAAGCCCACTTCGTCCATGTGAGCGCAGAGCATCAGCTTCTTCTCGGGACGCTTTTCGCCCTTTTTAAACGCCAGAATGTTGCCGAGCGGCGAAATGTGAATCTCGTCCGCATACGGCTCAATTTCACTTAAGATCACGCTGCGCACATCGTCTTCCTCGCCGGAAACACCGATGGTGCGGGTAAGCTTTTCCAGAATTTCATAGTTAAGCATTCGGCTGCGCCTCCTTATCCGTGATATACGCCGCGATGAGCTTTGCGATGTTCTCCATATCCTCAAAATCGCAGACCTCCGCCGGGGTGTGCATGTTGCGCTGCGGCACGGAGATGAGCCCCGTGCGCACGCCGCCGCGGGTGGTGCTGATCTCGTCGCAGTTCGTACCCGTTCTGCCGCCCATAGCTTCCAGCTGATACGGGATATTTTCGCGCTTTGCGAGCTCGACAAGCTTTTTGCTGATTTTTCTGTCCAACGCCGCGGAGAAGCCGATCATCGGCCCTTTGCCGAGCTCCGCGGTAAGCATGCTCTCCGCGTCCGGCTGCTTTGCGAACGAAACGTCCACGGCAATGGCCTCGGTGGGCTCAAGTGCATACGCAGAGACCTGCGCGCCCTGCCCGCCGACCTCCTCCTTTGTGGAGCACAGCACCATAACGCAGCAATCGGGGTTCTGTTCATTTGCAAGCTGTGCGGCGCGGATGACGCACGCGCAGCCCGCACGGTCGTCGAGCGCCGTGCCCGTGATGCGGTTGCCCATGAGCTTTTTCAGCGGGCGCGTCAGTGCGGCGCGGTCGCCGACAGCGACAAGCTTCTCCACTTCCTCTTTCGGAAGCCCTAAGTCAATGCACTGCTCCGCAACGGGCTTTATCTTATCATCGCCCTTTGCAAGGTGCGGCGGCAGCGTGCAGCCGATGCCCGTAACGGTCTCCGTGCCGAACACGGTAACGGGGCTGCCCGGCAGCGTGCGGCGGTCCACACCGCCCACATTCGTCACATGCAGAAAGCCGTTTTCGTCAATGTCCGTCACGATCATACCGATCTGGTCAATGTGCGCGTCCAGCAAAATGCGGCGCTTAGAACTCAAATCGCCGAAAATGCCCACAACGCCGCCAAGCTCGTTCTCACACACCTCTTTGCAGAAGCCGAGCTCCTTTTTCGCAACTTTGAACACGTCGCCCTCACAGCCGGATGTACCGTGCTCTGCGCACAGCGCGCGGGTGAGGCGTTCAATCTCTTCAAACATGATATTCCCTCCTAAAGCCTGATTTATAAAAACAAAAGCCCCGCATTCCGAATGGAGACCCATCGAAAAGCGAGGCGCATTTCCGCAAGTATTGACTTACTTTGTGAAATACATAATGATGTTGATCACAAGGACCAGCACAAAGAAGCCGATCGCAATAAACTTTGTCCAACGAGCAAGGAACGCATCCATGGAACGCGCCTTATTCTTGGAAAGGAACGTATCCGCGCCGCCGGTAATCGCGCCGAGGCTCTGCTGATGGCCTTCCTGCAACAGTACGACAACGATGATCGCCAGTGCGAAAAGAAGCAGAACGATACCGAAAATAATTTCAACAGCACCCATATATTTTACCTCCTCTTCAAGAGACTTAACGCTAATTTCATTCGTAGCTTAATTATGATACCATACAAAGCGGGATTTTGCAACAGGATTTTTTGCTTTTTTCCTGCATATTCCGCCGTCCTACGTCCATACTGATACCAAGGCAGTCACAGTCAGGCGTTTGTGCGCGCCAAAACGGACCGTGCGGCAAAACCGCACTTTCGCGTCACACGAGCGGGGTCTTTCCCGGGCGGGCGGCGCAGTCCATGGTGCGGACTGTATGCTGCCCGCCCTTCAGTAGGACTGAACGCTCCGCCGCGCAGGCCACACGCCTGCACAAACGGAACGCCAAACGGTCTTGCCGGAGGGCTGATTTTTTACAGCGAGATCTGCTCGCCGCCCTCCTCTCCGTTCGGCAGTGCGCCGAGCGCCGGAATCTTCTTTCTGTACCGCGACGGGTTCTGCAGCTCGTCTTCTTGGTAGATATGCGCGTCCGTAATGCGTTGGCCTTTTTTCAGGTTCATCACCGCCACGCCCTGCGTGCTCTTTGTCGTCTTCGGGGCGATGAGTGCCGTGTTCATGAGCAGTCGTCTGCCGCTTGAGGACGTCAGCAGCACATCGCAGTCTTCCGAAATTTGCAGCGCCGCCGCAAGCGGGGCCTTGTCGGAATACGCGTTAATGAGCTTTCTGCGGTTCGTCTTCGTGTAGTACGCGGAAAATTCCACCTTGGCGACCTTGCCGTTATCGAAAACAAACAGCATATAGCCCTTAAAGTCGGTCGTTACAGCCATGTACGCAGCGCTTTCGCCCTCGTCCATCTGCACGCGCGCAGGCACATATTCGCCCATCACGCTCGCTTTGGTGTCGGCAAAATCCGCCGCTTTCAGCTTATAGACCCGCGCTTTGTCGGAGAAGAACAAAAGCTCTGCCGCGTTTGTCGATTCCATCTGTTGGGCGATCTCGTCTCCATCTTTTAATTTCTGGTCGCCGCCCATACGCAGGGAAAGCGGGGTGATCTTCTTAAAGTAGCCTTCTTTCGTGAAAAACAGGTTCACCGGGTAATCCGGCACAGTCTCCACGGGCTCTTCTTCGGCAATTTCCTCCGCGTACAAAATATGGCTGCGGCGCGGCTGGCCGTACTTCTGCGCGATTTCATTCAGCTCGCGCACAATAATCGTCTTAATGCGCGTTTTTGAGGCCAAAATTGCCTCAAGGTCACGAATTTCTTCCTCTAAGCTGTTCACCTCTTCGGTGCGCTTTAAGATGAACTCGCGGTTTAAATGGCGCAAACGGATTTCCGCTACATATTCGGCCTGAATTTCGTCGATGCCAAAGCCGATCATGAGGTTCGGCACAACTTCGCTTTCTTCCTCGGTCTCACGCACAATGCGCACGGCTTTATCGATGTCGAGTAAGATTGCCTTGAGGCCGTAGAGCAGATGCAGCTTCTCTTTCTTCTTCGTGAGGTCGTAGTGCGTTCTGCGGCGGACGCATTCAATTCTGAACGCCGTCCACTCCTCAAAGAGCTCACGCACACCCAGCACACGCGGAATACCCGCGATGAGCACGTTAAAATTGCAGGAGAAGCTGTCCTCCAGCGTCGTCATGCGGAACAACCGCTGCATCAGCTTATCCGGATCTGCGCCGCGCTTCAAGTCGATTGTGATCTTGAGTCCGTCCAGACCCGTCTCGTCTCGAATATCGGTGATTTCCTTCACCTTGCCCTGCTTCACAAGGTCGATGACCTTTTCCACAATGGCTTCAATGGTCGTCGTCGGCGGGATCTGGGTAATATCGATGCAGTTTGCGGATTTATCATACGTGTAGCGCGAGCGCACCTTGATGCTGCCGCGGCCTGTTTTGTAGATCTGCTCCATCGCCGCGCGGTCGAAAATAATCTGCCCGCCGCCCGGGAAGTCCGGCGCCTGCATCGTCGTAAAAATGTCATGCTTCGGGTCACGGATGAGCTCTGCCGCCGTGGTGCACACTTCGGCGAGATTAAACGGGCAAATGGACGACGCCATGCCGACCGCAATGCCCGTGTTTGCGTTGACGAGCACCGAGGGGAACGCCGCCGGCAGCAGCGTTGGCTCTTTCATCGTACTGTCGTAATTGTCGACAAAATCCACGGTGTCCTTGTCGATATCGCGGAACAGCTCGCGGCAGATGGGGTCAAGGCGCGCTTCCGTGTAACGGGAAGCCGCCCACGCCATGTCACGGGAATAAAACTTACCGAAGTTGCCCTTAGAGTCCACATACGGGTGCAGAAGCGCCTCGTAGCCACGGGAAAGACGCACCATCGTGTCGTAAATCGCACTGTCGCCATGCGGGTTCAGCTTCATCGTCTGACCGACGATGTTCGCGCTTTTCGTGCGCGCCGAGCCGAGCAGGTTCATTTTGTACATCGTATAGAGAAGCTTTCTGTGCGAGGGCTTAAAGCCGTCAATCTCCGGGATGGCACGGGACATAATAACGCTCATCGCATACGGCATGTAGTTCTGCCGCAGCGTGTCGTTGATGTCCTGCGCCTGAATTTCACCCGCGCCCGCAATAAAGCCCTGCATCTTCGGCGTATTTTCTCTTTTCGGCTGTTTTTTTCTTGCCATGCTTTACGCTTCCTTTCGTCAGAGCTTTAAGAAATATCGAGGTCATCGAGGTACTCGCTGCCGTGGGTCGCAATGTAGTCCTTACGGCCCGTAAGATTATCGCCCAGCAGGATATCAAACATCTGCGCCGTCATTTCGGCATCGCCGGGCTTCACCTGAATCAGCCTGCGCGTTTTCGGGTTCATCGTCGTCAGGTTCATCATATCCGGGTCGTTTTCACCCAGACCTTTCGAGCGCTGAATCGTAAACTTCTGGCCCTCAAGCTGCGTCAAAAACTCGTCCTTTTCACGCTCGTTGTATGCAAAATACGTCTTGTCCTTCGCCGTAATTTCATAAAGCGGCGATTCCGCAATGAACACCTTGTGCTCTTCGATGAGCTGCGGCGTCAAACGGTACAGCATCGTCAGCAGCAGCGTGCGGATCTGGAAGCCGTCCACGTCGGCATCGGTGCACAGGATGATCTTGCTCCAGCGCAGCGCGTTGATGTCGAACGACGCAATGGACTTGTTCGCCTTCGACTTTACCTGCACGCCGCAGCCGAGCACCTTAATGAGATCGGTGATGATCTCACTTTTGAAAATCTTATCGTAATCTGCTTTCAGGCAGTTCAGAATTTTGCCGCGGATCGGCATCACAGCCTGATAGTTCGGGTCGCGCGCCTGCTTGACCGCACCGAGAGCGGAATCGCCCTCCACGATAAAAATCTCACGCTCGGAAACATCCTTGCTGCGGCAGTCCACAAACTTCGCCACGCGCCCCGTGATATCCATTTTGGCCGTCAGCTTGCCCTTTAAGTTGAGGCGCGTTTTTTCGGCGTCCTCGCGGGAGCGCTTGTTGATAAGCACCTGTGCGCCGATTTTCTCCGCCTCAATGGGGTTTTCGATGAAATAAATTTCGAGATTATGGCGGAGCATCTCCACCATCGCTTCCTGAATACCCTTGTTGTTGATGGCCTTCTTTGTCTGGTTCTCATAGGAGGTCATCGTGGAGAACGAGGACATGACGATAACAAGGCAATCCTCCACGTCCTGAAATTTAATTTTGCTTTCGGATTTATTATACTTGCCGTTCTGCTTCAAATACGCGTCAATCTGGTACACGAACGCGTTCTGCACGGCCTTGTCCGGCGCGCCGCCGTATTCCAGCCAGCTCGAGTTGTGGTAGTATTCCGTCAAATGCACGCGGTTGGAAAATGCTACCGCGGCGTTGATCTTCACATTGTAAAGCGGCAGGTCTTCGCGGTCGCGCACGCGCTTTTCGGACTGCCAGAACTGCACGGAGGTCAGCGCATCTTCGCCCACCAGCTCGCGCACATGATCTAAAATGCCGTTTTCGTAGCAGAATTCCGTCGTCTCGAATTTGCGCGGCGAAACTTCATTTTTGAAAATAAACTTCACGCCCGCGTTGACGATGGCCTGCCGCTTGATGATGTCCGTGTAATAGTCCGCCGGCACGTCAATGTCCGTAAACACCTTGATATCCGGCTTCCAGCGGATGCGCGATCCCGTGGCCTTTTTGCCGTAAGGCTCCTTATTGAGTCCGCCTACGTTCTCACCGTGCTCAAAGTGCAGCGTATAGCGGAAGCCGTCGTAGCGAATATCCGCGTCCATGTATTCGGAGGCATACTGCGTAGCGCACAGACCGAGACCATTCAAGCCCAGCGCGTAATCGTAGTTGCCGCCGTCATTATTGTTATACTTGCCGCCCGCGTACATCTCGCAGAACACAAGCTCCCAGTTGTAGCGCTCTTCGCGCTTGTTGTAATCCACCGGGATGCCGCGGCCGTGGTCTTCCACCTCAACGGAATGGTCGGCATAGCGCGTGACGGTGATCTCCTTGCCGTAGCCCTGGCGCGCCTCATCAATGGAGTTCGAGAGGATCTCGAAAATCGCGTGCTCGCAGCCGTCGAGACCGTCTGAGCCGAATATGACCGCCGGACGCAGACGCACACGGTCCGCGCCCTTCAGACTTTTGATGCTGTCGTTGCCGTAGGTTTGCTTTTTAGCCATTCACCATGTTCCTTTCCTCAAGCGGGCAAAATAATACCCGCACGGGATTGCCCATAAACAAACGTAAAGGGAATGCAAATGAGCACATTCCCTTTCGTCAAAAAATTATTCGTTCGTGTTCGCTTCCGGTTCCGTCTGCGCTTCGGTCGGCAGCTCTGTCGTTTCCGGCGCTGCCGCTTCTGCCGGGATGATGCCCGCAGCGGCAGTCTGTGCGCTCGGCAGCAGCTTGCCGTTCATCACGTCAAGGAACTCGTCGGCGTCCAGCTTTTCGCGCTCAAACAGCACACCTGCCAAACGGTGCAGCAGGTCAATGTGCTCGGAGAGCACTTTCTTCGTCTTATCGTACGCGTCGCAGATGATGGACTTAATCTCCTCGTCAATCTCCGCGGCGGTCTCCTCGGAATAGTTCGAGACATGACCCATCTCCTTGCCGAGGAACGGATTGCTGCTGTCCGCACCGTACGTAATCGGACCAAGACGGTCGCTCATGCCGTACTTTGTGACCATCGCGCGGACGATCTTCGTGGCGCGCTCAATGTCGTTCGATGCGCCCGTGGAAATATCGTCAAGCACCAAGGCTTCCGCCACACGGCCGCCCAGCAGCACGATGAGCTCCTCGCGCATCTCGTTGCGGCTCTGGTAAGACTTATCCTCCGTCGGCAGGTGCATCGTGTAGCCGCCTGCCATGCCGCGCGGGATGATGGAAATCTGGTGCACCGGGTCCTGCGAATCGCAGAAGTACGTCGCAATGGCGTGTCCTGCCTCGTGGTACGCGGTCAGCTTCTTCTCTTTGTTTGTCATCACGCGGCTCTTCTTTTCGGTGCCGACAACGACCTTGATCGTCGCTTCCTCGATTTCCTCCATCGTGATGGACTTGTGGTCCTTGCGGGCCGCAAGCAGCGCCGCTTCGTTTAAGAGGTTCTCAAGGTCTGCACCGGTAAAGCCGGCGGTGGATTTTGCAATGGTGGAAAGGTCAACGTCCGGTGCAAGCGGCTTGCCCTTTGCGTGTACGCGCAGAATATCCTCTCTGCCGCGCACATCCGGGTAGCCTACCATCACCTGGCGGTCGAAACGGCCGGGACGCATCAAAGCCGGGTCCAGAATATCTGGGCGGTTCGTTGCCGCGATCATGATGACGCCCTCGTTCGCGCCGAAGCCGTCCATTTCAACGAGCAGCTGGTTCAGCGTCTGCTCACGCTCGTCGTGGCCGCCGCCGAGACCCGCACCGCGCTGGCGGCCCACGGCATCGATTTCATCGATGAAGATGATGCACGGGTGGTTTTTCTTGGCTTTGTCGAACAGGTCACGCACACGCGATGCACCGACGCCGACGAACATCTCCACAAAGTCGGAACCCGAAATGGAGAAGAACGGTACGCCGGCTTCGCCTGCAACGGCGCGCGCCAAAAGCGTTTTACCGGTGCCCGGAGGGCCAACGAGCAGCACGCCCTTCGGGATGCGCGCACCGAGCTCGTTATACTTATTCGGACGTTTTAAGAACTCCACAATTTCGCGCAGCTCTTCCTTTTCTTCGTCCGCGCCCGCCACGTCCGCAAACGTCGTGCGGCGCTTTTCGTCGTTTATTTGCTTGACTTTCGCTTTGCCGAAATTCATCTGGCTTCCGGCTCCGCCGCCGCCCATGCGCTTCATCATGAATACCCAGAACGCCACAAGCAGCGCGATCATCAACAACGTCGGAATGAGGCTGACAAGCCAGCTCGTCTCCGCCGGGCGGATGACATCCTGCGTCATGCGGTTATTCGGATGTTCCTGGTTATACGACTTGATGTAGTCCGAAACATCGTTGTAGAACAGGTTCACGTTCGGCACCGTGTAGCGCACAACGGATTCCTTTTTGCTGCTGTCCTCTGTCACGGTCAGCTTCATCTCGCCCGTGCCCAGGTTCAGCGAGTATGCGCTCACTTTGCCGTCTTCAAAGTAAGACAGCACATCGGAGTATTTCAGCCCCGTCTGGTCTGCCCCGCGGTCAAAGAGAAGCAAAAGCAGCACGACGAGCAAAATCGGAATGCCGAGGTAGATCAAAAGATTGCGAATGATTTTTTTGTTGTTGCTGTTCAAGTTCCGACCTCCCGGAAATCAAATTGGATACAAAGTATATCCTTAAATAGAAACAGAAACTTTTTTATCAAAACGGAAGTTTAGACTTCACCGTAGACTTCAGGTTTCAAAACGCCGACAAACGGCAGGTTTCTGTACTTCTCATCAAAATCGAGACCGTAGCCCACGATGAACGCATCGGGAATATCGCAGCCCTTGTATTTTGCGTAGACCTCCACCTCGCGGCGCTCAGGCTTATCGAACAGCGTGCAGATCTCAATGCTGTTCGGCTCGCGGCTTTTCAAAAGGTTTACAAGGTAGTGCAGCGTCTTGCCACTGTCGAGAATATCCTCAACAATCACGATATCATAGCCCTTCAGGTTGATGTCGAGGTCCTTGATGATCTTGACAACGCCGGAGGTCTTCGTGCCGGAGCCGTAGCTCGAAACGCACATGAAATCGATGCGGGCCGGAATCGTAATGGCGCGCATAAGGTCTGCCATAAAGACGACAGAACCCTTCAAAACGCTGACAAGCAGCAGGTTTTTATCGGCGTAATCGCGGGAAATTTCCGCCCCCACGCGCTTGACCATGCTGTCGATGTACGCTTCGCTGTACAAAACTTCCTTGATATCGTTTAACATTGTGTTTTCCATTCGGATGACCCTTTCCTCAAAATTCTTTCCGCTTTATATGCGGGTTATGCCTGCCGTGTCCGTCACCGTAAGCTCCAGTGCCGGGAAATTCGGCTTTGCCGCATAGCCCTCCGCCGCGCCGACCGCTTCGATCCAGATGATCTCACCGTCTTTTTCAAGCAGCAGCAAACGGTCGCGCGCCGCCGCCGGAATGCGCAGTTCATTCAGGATTTTTTTGACCGATTTCGTTACGCCGCGCCCTGCGGGTCTGAAAACATCGCCCGCGCGCCGCGTCCGTACTCTCGGAACATTCGTAATTTTATCACAATCCGAAAAGTTTTGGAATAACAAATTATGAACTTTCCGGTCGATTTCTTCTTTTTCGGGAATTTTTTTCTCCACAAACAGCGTTTTTCCGTTCGGAAGCACGTTTTCGCCCGCTCTCAGCGGAACAGAAAACACATTCCGGTCTTTTATCTCCCGGTTTTTTCGCACCGTGAGCGTGTCCTGCTTCGCCTCCAGCACGATGTCCCCCGGCAAAGAGAGGCTGCCGCCCATGAAAACGCAGCCCGCCGCCCTGCAGATGTGCTCATAAGAGAGCCGCCCGTAAGACGATAACAGCAGTTCCAGTGCCGCGCGCAGCACCGCCTCGTGTGCGCTCCGCAAAGCTTTCAAGTCATACCCGTAAGGCGTTTTCGCTTTACAGAGCAATTCCTTCGCGCACGCAAACACAAATTCATTCTGCAACCGCATGCTCTCCGCAAAGCGGGACGTCGCCTGCGTCATCTGCGGGTTTACGTCCTTCAGCACCGGCAGCACGCTGTAGCGCAGCTTATTGCGCGTGTAGTCCACCGTCAAATTCGTGGAGTCCGTCACGTAGTCAAGTTGATATACTTTACAGAGATGTTCCACCTCTGCGCGGGAAATGTTCAAAATCGGGCGATAAATGCTGCCGCGCCGCGGCGGAATACCCCCCGCGCCGTGCGGCCCCATGCCGCGCGTCAGGTTCAAAAGCAGCGTTTCGGCATTATCGTCGGCGTTGTGCGCCGTGGCGATGCACCCGTTTTCCCCTGCTTCCTCCGCAAAGCACGCGTAGCGCACGCGCCGCGCGCATTCCTCCACGCCCTCGCCGCTTACGGCCGCAAGCGCGGGAATATCCTTATAGATCACCTTGCAGTGAAGTTCAAGTGCTTTACAGTAGTCCTGCACAAAGTCCGCGTCGCGGTCGGCTTCCGCCCCCCGAATCCCATGGTGCACATGCACCGCAAACAAACGCTCCGCGCCGTACTTCTGTACAAGCAAATACGTCAGCAGCACGGAATCCGCCCCACCGGAAAGCCCCACGACAATTTTTCCCGTCTCCGGCAGATCATACCGCACGCGGGCGAGGATGTCCTCAGCTTTCATGACGCACAACTTCCTGCGATGTAAAACGCATGAACTCACCCTGCCAGTGCAGCGGCACGCTGCGCAGGTCGCCGTGACGGTTTTTCGCCACGATGACCTCGGCCTTGTTTTTGTCCACGTCTTCGGGCGAAGCCTTTTCGTTCGCGTAGTACGCGTCTCGGTACAGGAACAGCACGATGTCGGCGTCCTGCTCGATGGAGCCGGAATCTCGCAGGTCAGAAAGCACCGGGCGGTGCTCCTGTCGCTTTTCACCTGCACGGGCAAGCTGCGCCAATGTCACAACCGGGATATTCAGCTCTTTCGCCATGATCTTGAGGCTTCGCGTGATCTCGGAAATTTCCTGCACGCGGTTATCAATGCGCTTTGCACTGTTCATCAGCTGTAAGTAGTCGATGATGACAAGATCAACATTTTTTAAACGACGCACTTTTGCTTTCATCTCCGGCACCGTAATGCCCGGGGAATCATCGAGGTACAAATCAGCCTTAGAGAGAATATCGCCCGCCTCCACAAGGCGCGTCCATTCGCCCTCCGTCAAGTCGCCCGTGCGCAGCTTTGTGCCGCCGACGTATGCCTCCGTGGAAATGATACGGGAAGCGAGCTGCTCCTTGCTCATTTCCAGCGAGAAAAACGCCACGCGCTTACCCGCCGTGATGGCAGCATGGCGCGCAATGTTCAGCGCAAAGCTCGTTTTACCCATGCCGGGTCGTGCGCCGATGATAACAAGATCGGAGCGGTTCAGGCCCGTGATCGTGTTATCCAGTTCACGGATACCCGTAGGGATGCCGCGGTACAGGTCTTTGTCCGGCGAATTCAAGCGGTCAAGGCGTTCAAACGTCTCAAACAGCACTTCGTTCAGGCGTTCAAGACCCTTTAACGCCTTGCCCTGGCGGATGTCAAAAATGCGCTGCTCGGCGGAATCCAAGAGGAGCGAGGTTTCGCCGGTGTCCTCCATGGCGTCATCCAAAATGCCGCGCGCCGCCTGAATGAGCATACGCAAATCGTAGCGGTCACGCACAATGGTGCAGTAACGCTCCACATTCGAGACGCTCGGCACAAGCTGCGCAAGCTGCATCAGATACACCTTTCCGCTGCCCTCATCGAAGTTTTCCTCTTCGCGCAGGTGCTCCAGCAGCGTGACGAGGTCCACCGGCTGGCCTGCCGTGAACATATCGAGCATCGCGCTGTAAATCGTGCGGTTATTGACCTGATAAAAATAGTCCGCGCGCGGCAGCATTTCCGCCACGGTCGAGAGACAGTCGGGCTCCAGCAACACCGCGCCCAGCACCGCCTGCTCGGCCTCTGCGCTGAACGGCATCACCGTTCCGGGCAGTGCCGGCGTATTCAGTTGAAAATTATCTTCCGGCATTTTTACCACCCTTTTTTGAGTGAAATTACTTCAAAGTGAAAACGATTTTCTAATCGTAAACGACTTTTAGTCATTGCAAAATTTAATGCTGCGCATCAAGGAAATCAGGCTTTTACTGTGCTTCGGTCACCGATACCGCCAGCTTCGCGGTGATGCCGTTATAGAGCTTCACCTCAATGTGATAGCCGCCGAACGCCTTGATGTCGGTGTCGAGGTGGATCTTGCGCTTGTCGATGTCGAAGCCGTACTGCTTTTTAATCTCCTGCGCAATTTCCTTTGCGGTGACGGAGCCGAACAGTCTGCCGCCCTGGCCCGCCTTTGCGGTGATGCGGACGGTCTTGTCCTTCAAAGCTTCCGCAATACGCTGCGCTTCTTCGGTCTCGGTTTTCACTTTATATGCCTTGGAGGCCTCGGCGTTTTTCAGCTCGTTCATCACCTGTGCGTTCGCTTCCTTTGCAAGCTTGCGCGGCAGCAGGAAGTTGCGCGCATAGCCATCCGCCGCATTCACAATCTGGTCCTTCTTGCCAACACCCTTCACATCTTCCAGCAAAATAACCTTCATAATCTGTATCCTCCTTAAATCTTAAAAATCAGAAAAATCATCGTCTTTTCGATGGCGGTCGTCGCGCAGTCCGCGCGGGTCGCGGATTTGGTCAACGCAGCCCGCGAACATCGGCAGAATCGGCACGAACAGCACCATCAGGATGCTTAGGAACCAGCGGCGGCCGCGCGTTGCACCCGCGCGTATCATGGCGAAATTCTGCGCCGAAACGCCCTGCACCGCGAAGCTCCAGAACGCCACACTGCCCAGCAGCGAAGCCGCCAGCGCAACTGTCGCGTTCGTTGTAAACAGCTGCGCCGCACTCAGAAGCAGCAGCACCGCCATGCTGATGCCCAGCGGGGTGGGCATGAACCAGCGGTCGGTGGTCGG
>OLPO01000827.1_pt1 | contig 23112 bp, 34 predicted proteins | sample 1672831 | NCBI WGS metagenome assembly OLPO01 (sample SAMEA3136728, study PRJEB25190) | human gut metagenome
CAATTGCAAGAGCACTGGTGAATCGTCCGGAAATTATATTTGCAGATGAGCCGACGGGCGGTGCGTAGTTAGTAAAAACAAAGCTACAAAAAAGAAATATCCATGCTTCCATCTTCGTGCACAAGGATAGATTCAATAAAAGACTTCCAGAAAGTGTTCTTTTCGGCAGCAGTAAAAGCCTGGTATATTTCTTCCCAATTCTGAGCAAGCAGTGACTTCACTTCGGAAAGATCGCGACGAGGAACAGGGACAACAGCCTGGCATTTCTTCAGCTGATCCTGGAGATCGTCATATTTTTCCCTGTATGATTCTTTATCAATTAAGTCATCCATAAACAGATCATAGAGTTTTTCTAATTTACGGCGGATCTTTGCGGCATCAGCAGCAGGATCCTTTTTCTGCATACTGGAAGAAGACACTTCATACTGTGCAATATACTGGGACAGCGCAGGACGCACATGACCGAGAAGATAGTCTTCGACGTCCTGCTCACGGTATGTTCTGGCACGGTCACAGCTATGTGACTGATAACGCTGGTTGCAACGATAAGACCTGTACTCTTTTTTTACACCATGAGCAAGCGTTGCGGTAGTAGCAGCACCGACAAGATAATGTTTGCAACTAGAGCAGATCAGAAGTCCTGTGAATATGTATGTACGATTCGTTTTCCGATGTCGTACATTCTTACGACCGAGAAGCTGAATGCGATCGAAGCGCTCCGGAGTGATTGTACATTCACAGAAGCCTGGATCGTCTCTGTACATTCCTTTATACAGAGGGTTGCGAAGATTCCGGACAACAGTGTCATAACACAGGCGCATGTCATACTTTTCCTGAAGGTAGAGAAGTGTGCCGCGCTTGCTTCCTGTGGCTTCAAAGTGATCGAACATGTCCAGGGCGAACTGATGCCACTCTGGATCTATGATCACGTGCTTTTCTTTGTCAAGCATCAAGCCACGCGGAAGGCTGCCGGATATGTACGTCTTATTTTTCAGCTTGTAAGCAAATACATCTTTTATACGATCACTATCACGGTCACATTCGTCTTGAGCCACAGACAGACGGATATTGATATGCAGACGGCCGTTCGTTGTGGTAGTATCATAAGACTCTGTGATCGCCTTCCATTGCACACTGTTTGCGTCGAGAATCTCCTGGATCTTGTGGTAGTCTCCGATATTACGGAACCAGCGGTCTAATTTTGTGAAGAGAATCACGTCAAAGGCATGAGCACGCACACCGTCCAGCAAGCGAACAAATTCTTTTCTTTTGGTATATCTTTTTCTGGCAGTCAGTGCTTCGTCCACGAAAGTGTCTACAAGTACCATGTGATTCGTTTCAATAAATTCGTTCAGGAGCGTGTCCTGGGCTTCCAGAGTATCGCCATGCAGTACCTGACCTTCGTGGCTGCATCTTATGTATTTAACTACACGCAGGCCGTACAGTTCCGGCTGCGGATGAAAATATGTATTCATAAAAAACCTTCTTTCTAACATAGAACCCTGAAAAGGGTATAAAAAATAAAGCTATGCAGCAACACAGCTTTATGCTAGAATAGAGGGTGTGATCCGTGTCTGTTCTTGGCGTAAAGCTGTGGAGCATAGACACATGAGAGGGGGCAGTCGTTGACGCGACTGTCCTTTTTCATATTTTTGACGAGATATGTGCATCCTACACTACACAGGAGGAAAGCACATGGAAGTCTTGACATGGCAAGCCAGGAACAAAAGGGGCCTGACGCTGAAGCAGCTGGAAGCCGCCACAGGAATCGGGAAGACAACACTGAACAATATCGAAAACGGCCTTGTATCGCCTACGCTGAACCAGCTGGAAGCGATCGCCCGCGCCCTGGATGTCAAAATAAGCGATCTATATGATTCGGTTTACAAATAGTATAGCAGGTTTGCGACAGCAGCAGTCGATTTCTGGTGTTATTTCCCGAAATCGGGAAACAGGTACCGATCACCTTTATTCTTCCATAATTTGAGATATAATGGAATCAGAAGGAAGGTGATGTGGATGGACATACGCCAGAAGATCGACGCACTGCTCCGGAAGATCACTTCGGAGGATCAGCTGAAGCGGATCTACAGATTCGTAAAGTACATATACATACATACTCCGAAGTGAGAAAAAGGGAATCCATATGGGTTCCCTTATTTTTTTGTGTCTTCCTTCAGAAATCGCTTCCGGATCTCCTGCTTCAGGTAGTCCCGAACCTGCTCCGGCATTTCTATATACATTTCTACCAGAGTCCTGTCCAGATCATCCAGATCGTACTGCGCACACAATTCGTCGAGAACCGTCTGCGGCAGGTCGTCAAACATTTCCCCTTCGCCATTCATTAAGAAATCATAATTTACATTAAATTCGCGACAGATCGAAAGCACCATCTGATCAGTGACATTATTAACACCGTTTTCGATGCGGCTGACGGTCTGCTTTTTTACGCCAACTTTTTCGCCGAACTTGTCAAGCGTAAGGCCTAAAGCCTTGCGGACTTCTTTCACGCGTTCGCCTTGCGTCATGTCATTCACCTTCTTTCTGATTACACAATACCACGTTGAATATAAAAGGTCAACAAAAAAGTTCCGTACAGTGACAAAAATATGTTGACAAAGTTACGTAAAGAGACTATCATGTAAATATACGGAACAGAAGGGAGATGAAAAGAGACGGAGACAATCATAAAAGCACCGGGAACAAGAATCGCAGGAATAGACAAATATGCGGTAATGGAAACAGCGAAGAACATTCTGAAAGAACTGGAAAAAGCTGGGTGGACAGACGGAGAAGCGAAGCTGCTTCCTGAATATCTGCAACTTTCAATAGAAAAGAACCAGAAACAGAGAGCAGATTCTACTCCGTTCCTGGTTCCACCGCTTACTCAGCAGTAGCTTCTTCTACTTCGCGAAGAGCCTTGTCGTACTCGGATAAGACACCAGCAGCATCAACCGGATGATCGAGTAAAGACAGAATCGTGCAGATAATAGCAACATCGCGCTTTTTCTGTTCATCGTAAGACATGAGAACACCACCTTTCTATTATGTATTAAGCCGCTGCAACGACTTAATACATAGTATAGGCGGGGCAAAGAAGAAAAACAAGCTGCAAGGAGGCAAGAAGACATGACAACAATCACAATCTATAGAAATAAGAGAAATAAACATAAATTCATCGAAGTACATAATGATGGACATTATCACAATTCACTGAAACAGTATCTTTTCTGGGAGAGAAACGTCATCACAGGCGAGCCACTTCCGGAACCAGTAAAGAATATCACAGGAGACAAGAAACTTCATCGCTGGAGAAAGATCAACCTGAAGGAATTGCTGGAAGACTATGAACTGGTAACAGCATAAGAAGAAGGAGGGATGAACATGGCAGCAGTTGACAGAAAAAAAGAAACTGTAAACCGTAAGGCCGAAGACGCACGTGAGTTCGTTGAACTGCTGGAGCAGCTGACAGAAGCAGACAAGGAAAGAATCAAGTACGTTATGATCGGCCTGAAGATGGGCGAAACAGTTCGCGCAGGATTGACGGCATAGGATGTCCCCGACAGAAATGTCGGGGAGTACATAGAAAAGAGAAAACGAGGAGGGACAGGCATGACAACGAAAGACCAGGAAAGACAGGCAATCGAAAAGATCAGAAAGATCGTCGAAGAGTTAGGCGAGAACAGTTATGTAGGGTTTGCAATGGAGGGCGTTCTGGAACTGGCAGAGGAAAACATCAGAGAAGACACTGCGTACAGTATGAAACGCAGTGCAGAGATCGCACAGGAACAAACGGACGAACTGAAGGAAGAGATCAAGATACTAAAGAAAAGAAATGAAACCATACACAGGGCAGAGATAGAAAACAAGGACGCAGCCAACAGACTGAGCATGGAAAACGAAAGATTAAGAAAAGAAATAAAAGATAATCAGATCCCGGAAGAAGTTTATTGAAGCGGGCGGCGAGATTGCAAAAGAAGCGACTGAGCTGCTGAAGGAAATGTTCAAAGGATAGAAGCCGAAACGGGGCACAGGCCCCGTCCGGTCACGATGGCAACGTGATCGCTGACGATGGCAAGCTGAAAGCCATCCGATGAACATTGTGAAAACATAGCGGCGCGTGCAGGCTGCCAGAATCCCGCATAGTAGGTCATCAGGTTTTGAGCAGCTTTTTAATGAGAAAAGCGCAGCACAGTGTCACACATTGCCAGGAAGGGAGTGGTGATATACATGACTGCATCACACGGATGCAGATAGACCATGCCGGAAGGCAGTACATAGAAAGGAAGTGAGCTACATGGCAGCAGTTGAAAACAACAGGCCTGATCCAATGAAGGCGTTCAAAGCGATCGCCATGATCCTGAACGCAAGAGAAGAAGGCGTGAAGGTACGCCTGACGAGCGTCAGGAAGGTAGAAGAAGATGTCAGAAAAGCAGGGTAAAAGAAAAGCCTTCCGGTATGCTTGGCGGCTCCGGAAGGCTACACAATGGCTTCCAGACAATGCTGAGAACCAAAGTACACATCAATAGTATTGTACAGCAGACGACAGCGGAAGTCAACAAAGCCGCGCATTTCTTGAACGTCTTAAATCGGCCTTGTAATGGATACTAACAAGTCTACGAAGGAAGTATAAGACATGAGTAAGAGAAAGAGAAGGACTGTATATGTCCCATATGACTATGAAGCAGCATATCAGAACAGCCTGGAACAGATGGAGGAAGAGAACGAGAAGAGACTTCTGAAGGAAGGCAAGGCGAAGAACATATATGCCACAAAGGAGATCAGATCGGGAGATCAGCTGGAGATTGAAATATATCCAGAGTTCACAAGGAGACAGGAGAACCAGATCCCGGATGAAGGAAGAAGAAAGAAACAGAGACAGGCACAAAAGAACCTGAACGATAAGAACAGCAGGAAGATGTGCGAGCGCCTGATCCTGGAGAACTTCGACAATAGGGATATATGGGCGACATTTACATACACAGAAGAACCTGAGACGCTGGAAGAAGCAGTCAGGAACATGCAGAACTTCATCAAGAGACTGAACTATAAGCGCAAGAAGATGGGGCTGAAGAATGCAAGGTATGTCTATACAACAGAGTGCGGAAGCAAAGGAAGGTTCCATCACCACATTGTCATGGACGGAGATCTGGACATGGACACAGTGGAAGCGACATGGAACAAGGGCAAGAGGAACCACCTTCGCAGATTACAGAAAGACGAAAACGGACTTGTAGGTGCTGCAAGGTACATCACAAAAGAAAAAGAGAGAAAGAGCAAATACCAAAAAACGTGGAACGCTTCAACAGGATTGAGAAAGCCAAAGGAGAAAGTGAACCACTACAAGACAAAACAATATCATGTGAACAGGATCGTGAAGGGAAATTTGAAGATCTGCGACCACCTGACAAAGTGGTACGGCGACATGTATGAGTTCGCAGAGGCAGAAGTGAAGTACAACACATTCAACGGTCGATTCTACATATACGCACGAATGCGAGCGAAAGGAGCAAAGAAAGAAGATGAACATGCGATACGCAAGAAGGAGTGAAGATACAGAGCAGATCAATGTGATCAGCTGGGCTATGTGGAACGAGAACGCACATCCGGAGCTGAAACTACTGCATCACTGCCCGAACGGCGGCAGCAGGAACAAAGCTGAAGCTGTAAAGCTGAAACAGATGGGCGTCAAAGCAGGGATCCCTGATCTGAGCCTTCCAGTGCCGAAGGGTATCTATAACGGTCTGTACATCGAGATGAAGTACGACGAAGGAACAATACAAAAGAGCCAGAAGGAAATGCTGAAAGCCCTGGCAGATGCAGGACACTACTGCGTCGTATGCTACGGAGCAGAAGAGGCAATCAAGATCCTGACGGAGTACATAAACCTGAAGCCGATCGACACAGGAAAGGGCGAGGACACGATGCTGTGTCAGAATCTGACCGTACACAAAAACAGGAAAGTGTCACCAATGCGATAGGAGGCTGTGATGGACGAATATGCAGAAGCAGTCAGAAGATTCTACGAGGTATACAGACCGATCGCAAGAAGGCACAACCTGAGACTGCACAGCAAGTTCTCGATGTACGATGACGGCTTCATAAAGATCTTCCAGGGAGAAGGCCAGGACAAGAAGCAGATCATCAAGGTGGAAGAGAAAGACGATGCGCTGTGCTACAGGAGAGCTATGGACGCAGTGATCAGCTGGGAGGAAGGAAGAAGAAAGGAACAACAGGCAGCAAGTTAGAAAGAACAGGAGGTACACATCAATGAAAATTATCACAGTAATGAACCAGAAAGGCGGGATCGGTAAGACGATGACAGCGGCATCACTTGCCTATATCCTGGGACAGGAACACGGAAAGAAGGTGCTGCTGGTGGATGCAGACCAGCAGGGAAACGTATCAATGCTGTACGATCGCTTCGAGCCGGAAGGGATCGGAATGTCGGAACTATTGGAGAAACACAGAAGTACAGGAGGTACATATAGCACGACAGAGCTGATCCAGACAACTCCATACGACAATGTGGATATTATCCCGGCGAACGGCTATTTGATGCGGACAAACATGCAGCTGCTACTGAATGAGAAGGAAGATCAGATCATCAGATTCGCGGCGGCCATGCTGGAGGTACAGGACGCATACGACTATTGCATAGTGGACTGTGGACTGCTGATGGACATGACAGTCACAAACGTACTTGTAGCGACGGATCTGCTGATCCTGCCTGTCAAGGTTGGAGGCTTCGAGGTGGAAGCAATCGCAAACATGGCGGAGCAAGTAGAAGATCTTCGAGGACTGAACGAAGGAATCAAGATCAAGGTGCTAATGACCATGAGACAGAAGAACCAGACAAGTCTTCAGGTAGAGCAGTGGCTGAAAGAGTCGTCTGGACAGGAATGCTTCGAGACATCAGTCAGACGTTCGATTGTAGCAGAGAAGGCAACTATGCAGCGTGTGCCGCTTCCGGCGTTTTCAAAAAGCTGCATCGTGACAAAAGACTACAGAGAAGTAGCCAGGGAGATCCTGGAAGAAATGGAGGAGTAAACAATGGCAGCAGGCTGGAGCGTTATGGACGCACTGAACAGAAACAGCAAGGCAGCGGCAGAGGATAAGCCGCGAGCAAGGTTCCGTACAAAGGACATCAGCATCAGGAAGATGTACAGCAACGATCGGAACTTCTACAGCATGAACGGCATAGAAAAGCTGGCACAGGAGATCTTGACAGTCGGACTCCTGGAGAACATGACAGTCATGTATGCGCCGTGTGAGCGTGGAGAGTACCGGATCATAGCAGGGGAAAGACGATGGAGAGCATTGCAGCTCCTGCTGAAGAAAGGCTATGAAGAGTTTGAGATCGCAACATGCCAGATCAAGAGCGTAGCGGAAGAACACGAAGAAATGGTCAACATCATCATGGCAAACGCATACCGCGATAAGACTATGGCGGATCTGCTCCAGGAAGAGCAGCAGCTGAGAAAGTCACTCCAGTACATGAAGGACAACGGTCTGACACTTCAAGGCTATACGCTGGATAGCGGACGCCTTCGCGATGTGATCGCTTCGATCATGCAGATGTCGGGAACGAAGATCGCACAGATCGACTCCATCAATGAGCGACTGATCCCTGAGTTTACGGAGCAGCTGAAGGAGGGGCGACTGACATTCAGTGCAGCGTATGAGATCAGCGGCATGGATCAGGAGCAACAGCTGGCCATGCTAGAGAAGAGCCAGGAGTCCGGCGGGCTGACATGGAAAGAAGTGAAGGAAGCAAAGGCAGCAGAAGAACCAGAAGAACCGGAAGAAGCAGAAAGCAAGGAGTCGGAGCAGGAAGAAACGAAACCAGGAGACGACTATGAGACACCACATCCGGAAGGAATCACGTCGATATGCTACGGATGCAGCAGGTATCTGGAGTGCAACGTGAAGACATCGACCTGTACCAGCTGCGACCAGTACATAGACAAGCGAGAAACTGAGAAGACAGAACAGCAGCGTTATGATGAAGAGCAGGCGGCGATCGACAGAGAAACAAAGAGAAAGCTGCAAGAGCGAGAGCAGGAAGAGAAGATGCAGCATCTTCCTTCAGACGACAAGAAGAAAACGATCCGGCTGTCCTGCGATGTGTTCGACCGGATCAGAAACAAGACACAGACCTTCCTGATCGTGAAGTCCACAGAGATCAGCGAGGGCAGTACGATCATAGCGATGGAGTTCAGCGAGGGCAGGGCGACAGGAGAGCAGATGCAGCTAAGAGTGAACCACCTGGAAGACAGCAGCACATCGTCGGCACTAGTAGATGGCTACTGTGTGATCGGGATAGAAGAAGCGTAGGGAGGAAGGAAGAATGAAACTGAGCAAGATCACAGAATGGATCAAGAAGCAGATCACAAGACACAAGAAGACTGAAAAACAGATCAGCCAGGATCCGGAGCAGCAGGAAGAGATCAAAGAGAGAATAGTGGTTGACTGTACAGTAAACGTGGACGCGCTGGCGGAGGCACTGGCGAAGTTAGGACAGGCGGGTTATACGATAGGCGAGAAGAAAGAGAAACAGAAGGAGCTGCCTATGAGTAACAACCGTCGCAAGATGAAGGGAATCCCGATGATCAGACGGCAGCAGTTGAGAAGAGCACAGCGAAACCGGAGAAGAAAGATGAACGGGGAGGAGAGCGTATGGCATACACACAGGCAGTAAGACGCGGGGATATATATTACATCAACAACGACCGCGGACAGATCGGCAGCGAAATGAAGAAGGATCGTCCGGCGGTGGTCGTGTCGAATGACATGAACAACCGATAGATCACGGTGGTGTTCCTGACATCAAAACCGAAGAAGAACCTGGAAACACATGTCACAGTCTACAGCACAGGGCGCGAGTCGGTCGCCCTGTGTGAAGGAATGACAACACTGGACAAGCAGAGGACAGGGAAGTTCCTGGGAAGAATGAGCAGAAAAGAGATGGATGCCATCGACAAGGCACTGGGCGTTGCGATCGGAATAGACCGGAAAGAAGAGGGGGGGACATGATGGTGGATAAAAGAGCCAGCCCGAAAGACTGGAAGGAAGAAGCAATCAGAGAAACAGCAAAAGCAGAGACTTACAGAGCAATGTATGAGACGTTGCTGAACAAAATCATTCAGGGAGGACAGACAGATGTATGAAGCATGGGAGAACATGAAGCTGCTGCTGATGGTATCAGGGGGCGCGATCTTGTGGATCGTCATGGTGCTGGTAGCGGTCGGCCTGGTGCTGGCAGCAGCTATCATCATCACGCTGACAGTGAAGGAACTGAAAGCACAGTATAAGAGAAACAAGAAGGGAGGACACCGGAATGAATAAGGTGATCCTGATGGGACGCTTGACCAGAGATCCGGACGTGAGATACACACAGGGCGAGGAGCCTATGGCAATCGCCAGATTCACACTTGCAGTAGACAGACGAGGCAAGAGGGACGGAGAGGCAAGTGCAGACTTTCCTTCCTGCGTATGCTTCAGACGGACAGCAGAGTTCATTGAGAAGTATGCACACCAGGGAACGAAGCTGGTAGTTGCGGGAAGAATCCAGACGGGAAGCTACACGAACCGGGACGGACAGAAAGTATATACGACAGATGTGGTCGTGGAAGAAGCAGAGTTCGCGGAGAGCAAGGCGGCAGCAGATCGGAATGCACAACAGACACCACAACCATCACCAGACACAGGAGCCGACGGATTTATGAACATACCGGACGGAATTGAAGAAGAGCTGCCGTTCAGCTAGGAGACGATGATGGAAGACAGATGCGTGATGTGCGGAGAAATCATACCGGAGGGAAGAATGGTGTGTCCGGTATGCGAAGAAAGAGTATTGACCAGAAAAGGAGAACAGACAATGAAAGCGAGAACAATCAGAGAAACAGAGTACACATGGGAGCAGATCGAGGAGATCCTGGCAGCAGGTAAGGCAAGAGAAACATTCGGAGAAGATGGACAGATCACAGTCCAGGTCGAAGGAATTGGAACGGCCCTGTTGAATATCCTGGACTACGACAAGGACAAGGCTGCGGATCCAGACATGCGAACAATGACATTGCAGTTTGCAGATCTTCCGTTCGATGAAATGCCATTCGATGAAAACGGCTGTAACAAATGGGAGAAGTCCAGCATTCGCAGAAACATGAACAGCATCGCCTTCAAGGAGAGATTCGAGGAAGGGTTCAGAAGACTCCTGGTTCCTGTGCTGAAGGAGAACGGAGACAGAGAGGCAACACTGGACACGTTCTTCCTTCTGTCCGTGGAAGAAATGAAGGACGAAGAAAAGAAGTACAAGCGGTTCAGATCAGAACGCGACTGCGCGAAAGTCAATCCGGAGCAGGAGACAGAGTGGCACTGGACAAGATCTGCGAGCAGAGGCTACGCGGGCAATGCGTGGTTTGTGAACGCGTCCGGCTACGTCTACAACTACAGCGCAGTGTACAGCGTTCGCTTCGCCCCGGCTTGCGTCATCGGAGCGAAAGCAATCAAATAATCAGCGCCCGCCACGCAGGGCGCAGGAGAGCGAAAGGAGAAAAGAACATGGGACTGATGGATGCAATCACAGCAGAGGACAGAGTACAACTGAAAGTGTCGGATCTGGAGACACTGATGAAGAACGCGGCAAAGGCAGACCTGATCTTCAACGGGATCAGAGCAGAAGTGCCGCACAGATACATGAGAGAGATCGTCACAGGAAAGAAGGAGGAGGATGCAGACGAAACGAAAGCCAGAGAAAAAACAGGAGAGCAGGAACACGAAACCACAGACTAAACCAGTCAAGTGTCGGGGGTGCTTCGGGGCATCCTTCGGTGACTGCGATAGATGTCAGAAAGAAAGGAGATAAGACATGCCAAACGTGCGACCACTGAACAAACGCTACGGAATCAGCAAGCACGCGTTCCTGACGGCATACTCATATTGCCATCAGTACAGAGAATGGCACAAGGCGCTGACCAGTGGAGCACGCGAGGACGACCACGGAAGCAGCGTCACAGAGATCGAGGAGAAGATCCGGAAGATCGAGAACACAGTGGCGGAGGCAGTGCAGGATTATCCTGCACTTTATCCGTTTATGCTGGAGTATGTCACGGAGGAAGGAACAACCTTCCAGCAGATGCAACAGAAGGGAATACCATGCGGCAGCACGCTGTTCTATACGCTGCGCCGCCGCTTCTACTTCCTGATGTCGGGGAGAATATAAGTGCGTCACTCACAGGACAAGGAAAACGGTACGATGAACATACCGGAAAGAAGGAGAACCCTGGAACAAACCGGGGTTCTTTTTCTTTTGCCTGGAGGTGGAGAGATTGAAACAAGATGAACTGAAGAACTGGATCGAGGAGCTGATCCGTGAGGGACAGCTGTGGAAATTCTACAAGTCGAAGGAGTGGATCACACTGAAGGAAGAAGTCCTGAAAGAGAACCACTACGAATGTGCTGAGTGTAGGAAGACCGGGAAGATCACACGCTACGACGTGGACGAGAACGGAAACAAGAAGCTGATCAGCACAGTGCATCATGTGCAGTTCGTGCGGAAGCATCCGGCGCTTGCACTGAGTAAGACATACACCTTCGAGGGCAAGACGTACAGGAACCTGATGCCAGTGTGCAAGGCGTGCCACAACAAGCTGCACCCGGAAAAACGAAGACGAAGGAACAGATCGCAGGAGAACGACGACAGATATGTGAACGAAGAAAGATGGTAACACCCCCACCACCCCGTAGCCCCTTCCTGAAGGGGAAACCAACAACGGGAAGGGGGCACGACAAAAAAAGCTACGCGCGCATACGCGAGGAAAAAGTGAGGTGATGGATATGGCAGCTAAATCAGAGAAGGCGATCAGGGAGTCACTGATGACACAGCTGAGAGCAAAGGGAGCAGACGTGTCGCACTTTGAGGGACTGGTGGACGATTATGTCGAGTATTTCCGCCTGGTCAAGAAGATGAAAGCCGACATCAAGAAGCGCGGCCTGTCCTACACTGCAACGTCTGCCGCCGGAAAAGAGTACGAGAAAGACAACCCGAACGTGAAGCTGTTACCGCAGTACACCAGGGCAATGCTGACGATCCTGAAAGACCTGGGACTAACGACGGATAAGGTCGCAGAGGAAGACATCGAGCTGTGACAGACATCAGCAGGATTCCGGAGATCCAGGACTGGATCGACATTGTTGAAAACGACACATACAAGTGCAGCAAAGATCAAAAATTGCTTGTAAAACACGTGAAAAAGTGCTTCAAAAACGAAAAAATTCACGTCAATACAGAGCAGTTGTCGAAATATATGCACATCGCGAAAGAGTATGTGCCGTTCGACCTTTTTCCGTGGCAGAAGTTCATCATCGCCCTGCATGACTGTACATATTGGGACGACAGTGGGATGCCGCGATGGCCGGATTTGTTCGCTATGTTAGGACGTGGAGCAGGCAAGGACGGAACGATCGCCGTTGAAGCGTTCTGCCTGACATCACCGTACAACGGAATCAGAGAGTACGACGTGGACATCTGTGCCAACAACGAAGAGCAGGCCATGCGTCCGGTGCAGGATCTGACCGGATTTTTCGAGGAACCGAAGATTCTGCGTAAGATCAAAAAGTTTTACGGATGGACAAAGGAAAAGATCACATGCAGCAAGACAAAGAGCACAGTCAAAGGACGAACCAACAGCCCGAAGGGCAAGGATGGCCTGCGTTCTGGCATCGTGATCTTCAACGAGATCCACCAGTATGAGAACTACGACAACATAAACGTTTTTACGACCGGACTGGGAAAGAAAGAACACCCACGCCGGAGCTATTACACGACGAACGGAGACGTGCGAGAGGGGCCGCTGGACGACCTTCTGGAAGATGCAGAGGGCATCTTGCAGGGAGAAGAAGACGACAACGGTCTGCTGCCGTTTATCTGCCGCCTGGACAGCAAAAAAGAGGTTGACGACGAGGCAAACTGGACAAAAGCAAACCCGTCATTGCCATACCTGCCGAACCTTCTGGCTGAAACCAGGAAAGAGTACAGGGAGTGGAAGAAGAATCCGGAGCGACTGCCTGCGTTCATGTCGAAACGAATGAACCTGACAGCCGGAGCGAAGGAAGCGGCGGTCACTTCTTGGGAAAACATCAAGGCAACGAACAAAGAACTGCCGGAACTGAAAGGCTGGAGCTGCACTGTCGGGATCGACTACATGAAGACGTCCGACTTTGCAGCAGTGAACTTCCACTTCAAGGACGGAGACAAGCGATACGACATCAATCACGCCTGGATCTGTTCAGCATCGAAAGACATTCCGCGGATCAAGGCTCCGTGGCGTGAGTGGGTGAAGAAGGGACAGCTGGAGTATGTGGACGACATCGAGATCCACCCGTCTGTAATTGCGAACTACATCGCAGAGACAGGGAAGAAGTATTCGATCGCTATGGTTGCGATAGATAACTACAGATATTCTCTGTTATCTGACGCGCTGGCACGTGTCGGGATCTCAAAAGAGCACGGAAACCTGATACTTGTGAAGCAGACGGACATCATCACAGTGGTTCCGATCATAGACCACTGCTTCCTGAACCAGTATTTTCACTGGGGCGATGATCCAGTGCTGAGATGGGCGACCAATAACACGAAGGTGATCCGGTACGGACGGCAGCAGGGAGCAGACAAGGGTTCATTTGTGTACGCAAAGATCGAGGCACGAAGCAGAAAGACGGATCCATTCATGGCACTGGTGGCGTCAATGGTTCCGGAATCAAAGATAAAAGAACGACCGAAGGTCAGAAAGGTCAGAACGATAACACTATAGCGAGGAGGTGAGGACAATGGGATGGATCAGTAATTTTTTAGAGAAAATTATGCCGACAAAGCAGCAGATCGGAGGAGATGCGACGGCGGTTGTGATAGATATTCCTGCGGAACTGTACTACAAGGAGCTGGCGATCTACACGGCCACGTCACTGATTGCGAATGCAATCTCACGATCTGAGATCAAGTGCTTCGTTGGAGGAAAGCCCACAAAGAGCGAAGACTATTTTCTTCTGAATGTGTCACCGAACGCAAATGAGACAAGTTCAATCTTTTGGCACAAGGTCATCAACAAGGCGATCAGGGAAGGAAAGGCCCTGGTGGTGGATGCGGCCGGGAAGCTGTACTGTGCAGACTCATGGATCAGGGAGCAGGAGCGTCCGATCCTGGGAGACATCTACAGCGGAGTAACAACAGGGAATTTCCAGTTCAACAAGACATTCACACAAAACGACTGTTACATGTTCACGCTGGACAATATCAACGTGAAGCAGCTGATCGACGGCATGTACGAAGAATACGGGAAGATCATGTCGGCAGCAGCACAGGCGTTCAAAAAGTCTAACGGACAGAAGTACAAGATCCATATTGACGGAGTGAAGTCTGGAGACGAGGAGTTCGAGAAAGAGTTCGAGAACGAAATATCTGAGCAGCTGAAAAGCTATATAGAGTCTGACAATGCAGTCTATCCGGAATTTGACGGATACAGCCTGGAACCGGACAAGGCTACGACATCAGCGAAGAGTTCAGCGGACTTCGTACAGCTCCGGAGCGATCTGTTCAAGACGGTGGCGGGCGCGATGCACATACCTGAATCAATGATGACAGGGAACATCACGAACATGTCAGAGGTCGTAGGAGCGTTCCTGTCCTTCGGCGTGGATCCATACGCAGACATGATCACGGAAGGACTGAATAAACGCGGAGGAGCAGAGAACTACATAAAAGGCAACTTCTACATGGTTGATACAGGCAAGATCCAGCATCGTGACCTGTTCAATATAGCGGCAGGCATATCCAACCTGATCAGTTCCGGAACGTACTGCATCGACGAAGTGCGTGAGGAGTTAGGCATGGCGCCGCTGAACACAGAATGGAGTCGCAAGCACTTCATCACGAAGAACTTCGAGGAGATCGGAAGATTCCTGAAGGGGACAGAAGGAGGTGAAAACAAAGCATGAAACGAAAAGCAGTATACCAGATCGTAGAGAATGCAGAAACAAGGACGGCAGACATCAATATTTACGGAGACATCACATCAGCAGCAGAGCTGTACAGGAATTGGGGATGTAGTGAAGGAGAAGTGTCTGCGCGAGACGTAAAGCAGGCAATCGAAGGACTGGACGTGGACACAATCAACGTGTACATCAACAGCTACGGCGGAGAAGTGGCGGAAGCCCTGGCCATCTATTCGAGCCTGAAACGTCACAGCGCACAGATCCATACATTCTGCGACGGCTTCGCATGTTCCGCTGCAACAATCGTATTCTGCGCAGGAGACGTCAGAACAATGGGAGCAATCGCCCTTCTGATGATCCATAACTGCATGTCATATCTTGGCTACGCCAACAGTGAAGAGATGCGAAAGGCAGCAGAAGACAACGACAAGATCAATCAGTCCAGCATCGAGGCATACAAGTCTGTATGCAATCTGACAGAGGACGAGATCAAGGAAAAGATGAACGCCGAAACATGGCTGACGGCGCAAGAATGCCTTGACTTTGGCTTTGCGACAGAGATCGCAGACCAGGAAGAAGAGGACGGAGAAACACAGCAGACAGCCTTCGGCATGATCAGACAGGCCGTACTGGGAGCACAGCAGCACCAGAAAGGCGATGCAATCATGCAGAAACTTGACAATATCCAGGCAACACTGGACGGCATGAAGAAAGCAGGTGATCCACAGCATCTTGACGGCCAGAAACAGACTGGCGATCCGAAACCAGAGGAAAACTTTTTAAAAACGTTATTCACAAATTTAATTTAAGGGAGGACATGAAAGTAATGTTTAAAGCAAATTCAGCGGTACGCGACGCAGTGGTCGCTATGCAGTCCGCAATCGAAAGCGGAAACAAAGAAAACATCACAGCAGCCTTCGAGAAATTCGGGGAAAGCATTGCAAGCACTGTGCAGGCAGACTTTGAGAGCGCCCACGGAGACAAAGAAGTGCTGCTTCAGAGAGGCTTCCGTGTGCTTACAGCGACGGAACAGAAATACTATGAGAAGGTCATCGAGGCAGGAAAACAGAAGACTGTGCAGGCTATGAACGGCCTTCTGACACCGGAGGTCATGCCGACAACCATCATCGAAGATGTGTACAGAGATCTGACAGAAGAGCATCCACTGCTTGCAAGGATCAATTTTGTATCTGTGCAGTACCTTACAAGATGGATCCTGAACGATCACACAGCAGATTCTGCGGTATGGGGCGACGTCAATGACGAGATCACAAAGCAGATCACATCTTCCTTCAAGACTGTAGAGATCAAGCAGTGCAAGCTGTCCGCGTTTGCAATCATCGAGAAGGATATGCTTGAGCTTGGCCCGGTATTCCTGGACGCTTACATTCGTGCATTCCTGAAGGAATCACTTGCAAAGGCACTTGAAAAAGCAATCATCTCCGGAAATGGCAACAAGTGTCCGATCGGAATGGACAGAGATATTCACGAAGGCGTGAGCGTGAGTACATCAACAGGTTATCCACAGAAGAAGGCTGTAGCATTGACCAGCTTCATGCCGGAAGAGTATGGAAAAGTTCTGGCACAACTTGCAAAGACAGAGAAAGGAAACGACCGTGTATTCGATCAGGTAACACTGATCTGCAACATGCAGGACTATCTGAGCAAGATCATGCCAGCGACTACAGTCTTGTCAGCAATCGGAAGCTACACAACAAGTGTATTCCCATTCCCGACAGAAGTGATCAGATCTTCGGAGATGGAAACAGGAAAGGCCATTCTGGTACTTCCAGAAGAGTATTTCATGGGACTTGGAACCAGCAAGGACGGTACACTGGAATACAGTGACGAGTTCAAGTTCCTGGCTGATCAGAGAGTGTTCAAGATCAAACTTCACGGAATGGGTAAAGCATACGACAATACCGTAGCGATCCTTCTGGACATCAGCAAGTTGAAGGCTGCATACATCCAGGTGGAAGGTACACCGGACGCAACAGCCTGAGAAAGAGGTGAGCAAGAGTGCTGAACAGGGATAATATGCCAGCCGACTGCCTGAAGCAGGTGAAGCGGCATCTGAATATCACGTGGTCAGACTCTGACACCGATGACAAGATCATCGACATGATGATGGATGCAGAAGTGGAGCTGAATCATATCCTGGGGGCAGAAGGCAATTACTTCGCCCCTGGTATGCAGAGAAGGTTGTTTCTGAGCTATATGCTGTACGCATGGAATGACTGCCTGAATGAGTTCGAGGACGCATACAGGAAAGAGATCCTGCGGATCCGGCACTACAACAGAGTGAAAGGAGCAGCACATGAAGAGTAGGTTCAGCAGGTACAACGACGGAATGCTGTACGTGTGCGAACAGCGGCAGCAGGACACAGACTTTTCAGCAGTGAAAAATGCCAGAAGCATGAAAGACCTGAACAAGATCCTGAAGCTGGCATATGAAGAAAAGTCAAAGAGGGACGAAGACATTCAGTTCGCAGAAAGCATCGGGCGCAGCCTGTCAATGAAAGTGAAGACAAGATCACACGAAAAAGTGGACAGCACAAAGAAAATCACGATCGGAGACAAGCTGTACAGCATCATCAACATAGACCACGACAGGACAACAAAAGAAATGTACCTGTATCTGGAGGAAGAGAGGACGATCAAATGAGCAGTATATTGACGGCCACAAAGAACACGCTGGAAGAGCTGGCGAGAAGCACAGAGGTTCCGATGGCGGGAGCATACTACGGAGCATGTAGAGAAAAGAACCTGAAAGAGTGGAACTATTTTGTGTTCAACAGAAAAAAGACGGATAAAGCGTCGAACCGTGTGGATTATCAGACGTTCTACCAGGTACACGTAGTACATGAAGACTACATTCCGGAAGGATACATACAGAAAGTGATCGAAACGCTGGAGGCACAGAAAGACGCGAAACTGAAAGCGACTGCGGATCCGGTCGAGTACAACTATACATTCAAGAATAACACAGACATGGTTGTGGAAATCGCAACGATCACGTTATTCCATCCGGAAAAGAGGTGCTAATATGGCAACGTTTGAACTGGACGCACAGGAGCTGGACGAGCTTCAGCAGAAGATGGAGGAATACGGAGAAGGTGCTGCGCGACAGATCAACGACGTACTGCACGGAGAAGGCGCAAAGGAAATCAATGACCAGATCATGCGAATCCTTCCGGCATCAGGAAGACGCTGGAAGGGAAAAAAAGCGCCAGCAAGCACAGCACAGCCATTCACACAGGAAGACGGTATGCTGTCGGTTACGATCAAGACCGTGAACGCATACAACTATCTGTATTTTCCAGACGATGGAAGCAACACAAAGAAACATGCTGGCAATCAGCAGTTTATGGCGTCAGGCGCAGAAAACGCGAGCAATCGCATTATGGAACTGTGCATCGGGCACCTGACAGAAGAATTTTAAGGAGGAGCAGAACATGACAAAAGGTGTTTTTTCAGAATTTGAAGTGAAAGAACAGTGGATCAAAGTGGCGGGCGAAGAAAACTATTCGACTATGAGCTGCGTCGGATCCAGCGAGGAAGAACTGGAAGTTAAAGTTATCACGAAGAAATGCCGCGGAGTGAAAGCGAAAGAGAAAGTAAAAGGAACCGGAAGTGGAACCCTCACAGAATCTCTTCACGTACCGCGAGACGTCTACAACAAAATGTACGACATGACAAGAGCAAACCTGAAGAAAGGCGTGTATGCATACGGACAGAACAGCAGTCATCCGGAATTTTCTATCACACAGAGAGTCCTGGACGAAGATGACGAAGAGAAGTTCAAAGCATACCCACGCTGCATTCTGGAAAGCGGCCCGAAAAGATCCGTCGAGAACGGGCAGGAAGAAGTTCCAGAGCTGGAGCTTACGATCACACTTCTTCCGGACGATAACGGAGAGTGTATGAAGCACTGAAGAGCGAACTGGACGAAGAGGTAGCAGGAAAGTGGCTGGAACACTTCGACACATCACTGGTACAGAGCACTGTGGTTCCTGTATCGGACGGTCAGTAGAGGGGAGAACAGGAACATGGCGAAATTTTACAAAATCAGCACACAGGACGGAAACAAGATTGATCTGACTCTGAACCTGGGAGCACTTGCAGAACTGTCAAAGAGCAGGAAAGATCTGTCAGACCGTTATTTTGAGCTGTACAAGAAGATGCAGGGCAAGAACGGCGGGCTGAACGAGGTTGAAATGGGAGAAGTACTGTATATCGCATACGCATGTGCACATGTCGGTGAAGATATACCGGATCTGATCACATTCCTGCATGACCTGACAGACAACAGGGAAGAGTTCGGACAGGTATTTCAGCAGTTGTTCGGAGTACAGGAAAAAAAACAGAATTTGCAGCAGCATTCGAGAAAGCAGCGAAGAGGATAGGAAACGGAAGAAGCATCAAACTTCCAAAATTTGAACTATATGAAATTGAGGACTACTACACATTTTACGTCATCATCATGGAAATTCCGGAGAGTACGTTCTGGGAAAACGATCTGCGGTTCCTGGATGCAGTCCTGAGAAACAAGGCTGCATATGACAGATGGATGCGGTACGCGATAGAGAAGGAGGGAGAACGGCGTGGCAAATAATAAGAATGAGGCAAAAATACGGTTTGTAGCCGAAACTTCCGATCTGTCTCAAAAAATTAAAGATGCCAATAGTGACATAAAAGGATTAAGCGCAGAACTACGGCTGAATGAAGCAGAGTTCAAAAATACTGGAGACGCTGCCACCTATATGGCGAATAAACAAAAATTGCTTGAAGAAGAAATCGCGGCAAATAAGCAGAAACAAGAAGCTCTTAATGGAAAGATGCAACTAGCAAAGCAGATTTTCGGAGAAAACAGTGACGAAGCGCAGAAGTGGTCGAGGCAGCTTATAAATGCGAAAACAGAAGGCGAACGTTTAAAAACGCAAGTAAATGAGCTAAACACGGAACTTGATGCGAACGAGGAAGATCTGGAAAATGCTGGAACGGCTGCCGAAGAAGCGGGAGATGGCTACACAGTACTGAAAGGAGCAATGTCAGAACTGGTAGCAGATGGAATCACAGCTGTAAAAGATGGAGCTGTAGAGCTTGCAACAGATTCAAGCAAAGCATACGCACAGTTTGCGGCACAAACCGGAATAGCAGCAGACGCTATGGACGGATATAAAAAGGCCATACAGGACGTATACCTGGATAATTTTGGCGAAAGTCTGGAAGAAGTAGCGGAAAAGATGGGGAAGGTCAAGGAAACGACTGGAGAACTGGATCCATCGAAGCTAAAAGAAATGACAGAAAATGCCATGACATTAGAAGATACATTCGACATGGATATGAGCGAATCCTTACGAGGTGCAGAGGCATTAATGACTCATTTCGGATTGACATCGGAGCAGGCTTTTGATCTGCTGGCAGCAGGTGCGCAAAACGGATTGAATTATTCCGATGAATTGGGCGACAATGTGGCAGAGTATTCGGGAAAATTCGCAGAAGCAGGATATTCAGCGAAAGATTATTTTGAACTGTTAAAAAATGGAAGTCAAGGCGGGGCTTACAACTTAGATAAAGTCAATGATTCGATCAATGAAGTGACTACAAGGCTGGCGGATGGAACTATAGAGGAAGGACTCGGAAACTTTAGCGGCAAAACGAAAGAAACTTTTGAAGCGTGGAAGACGGGCGGTGCGACTCAAAAAGATGTGATAGATTCCATTGTGGCAGACATACAGGGAACAACCAATGAGCAGGAAAAAATGAATATGGCTGCGTTGGCATTTGGAACAATGGCCGAAGACGGAGGAACAAAGTTCATTGAAGCATTATCGAGCACTGGTTCAGCATTTGACGATACAAAAGGAAAAATGCAGGGCTTGATGTCGGTAAAGTACGATGATATAGAGAGTTCTATAAGCGGATTGGGTAGAGCTATAAGACAAAATGTATTGCAGCCAGTCGTGGATGAAGTCACACCGAAGGTAACAGAAAGCATTCAGGAAATCACAGGAAAAATACCAGAAGCAGTGCAAAAAGTACAAGAAATGCTTCCGGTACTGGGAGGAGTAGCAATAGCAGTAGGCGTAGTAACGGCGGCATTAAAATTACAGGCAGCAGTTACGGCCGTAAAGACGGCAATGGACGCGGCACAGGTTACGACATTGAGTGGACTAATAGCGGCCGAATGGGCACAAGCCACGGCCGCCGCCGCCGCGTTTGCACCGTATCTATTGATTGTAGCGGCAATAGCAGCAGTCGTAGCGGCAATAGTGCTTTTGGTAAAGAACTGGGATACTGTAAAAGAAAAATGTATTGAAGTCGCGCAGATTATAGGCGAAAAGTGGAACGAAATAAGTGCAGCAATTCAGAGTGCTGTATCAACGGCGTTCAACACAGCAAGCTCAGTGGTGAGCACAGTGACAGCAGCAATTCAGACTGCTATATCCACGGCATTCAACACGGCAAGTACAGTGGTGAGCACAGTGACAGCAGCAATTCAGACTGCTATATCCACGGCATTCAACACGGCAAGTACAGTGGTGAGCACAGTGGCAGCAGCAATTCAGACTGCTATATCCACGGCGTTCAACACAGCAAGCTCAGTGGTGAGCACAGTGACAGCAGCAATTCGGACGGCTGTATCAACAGCGTTCAATGCAATGAAGTCAGCAGTGACGACAGCTGTGAATGCAACAAAGACAGCGGTGACGACTGTATGGAATGGAATCAAGTCGACAGTATCCACAGTAGTGAATGCGGTCAGAACAACCGTAACAACAGTGTGGAACGGAATCAGATCAGTGACATCATCAGTATGGAACGGGATCAAGACAGCTGTGACAACACCGATCAATGCGGCGAAGTCAGCTGTCAGTACGACAGTGAACGGAATACGAAGCACGATGACATCTGTCTTCGGAGGAATCAGGTCAACGGTATCGAGCATCTTCAGCGGGATCCAGTCGGCGATTACAAGCCCGATCCAGACTGCAAAGAACACACTGGCGAACCTGGTGTCAGGGATCAGAGGACTGTTCTCCGGACTGCATATATCACTGCCGCACATTAACCTGCCACATTTCCGTATATCTGGAGGTACGCCGCCGTATGGTATCGCAGGAAAAGGAACAGCGCCTTCCATCGGCATCGACTGGTATGCACAGGGCGCGGTCTTGAAGAAAGCAACTTCGTTCGGAATCAATACCGTAACGGGCAACAGAATGGTAGGAGGAGAAGCAGGATATGAAGCAGTAGCGCCAATCGACGTGTTACAGGGATATGTACAGGCAGCAGTGGAGTCAGTAGTTGGGAACAGTGCACTGGACTATGACCTCCTGGCGGATAAGATCGCAAACGCATGTGCAAGAACGAACACCACGCTGGAGCTGGACGGCAGACAGCTGGGGAGAGTAGTCAGGGGGTATGTATGATGCAGCTGTATTATGAAGCGGCAGACGGAACAATCCTGAACCTTATGCAGAACGGGATCTATGCACAAGATCCGGAGGCACTGACACAGAACACATGGAGTTATACGACAATATCAGGCGTCAATGGCCTGGCCCGCGTGAAAAGGTTCTACAAGAACGTACAGACGGCAAAGATGAAACTGAGTATCATGGCAGCAGACAAAGAGGAGTTTAATGCGATCATGTACACGATGCACAGGATCTTCGAGAAGGACGTCAGGAACATGACACCAGGTAAGATCTGGTGGAATAATTTCTACAAAGAAGGCTTCGTGCATTCAACATCGAACGACGACTACGAAGAGCTATTTGAAAGCGTGGAACATGAAATTGAGTTCCTGAGTGTCAATCCTTCCTGGATCAGAAAGACGACATACCAGTACAGGGCACAGGCGAACGAGACGGGAACACTGGACTATCCGCGAGACTATGGGTACGACTACGACCGAAGCGAGATCATCGAGATACTGAACAACCAGTGCATCGGAGAATCAAACTTCGAGCTGATCTTTTACGGTGCAGCAGTGGATCCACAGATTACCATAGGCGGGAATATCTATGGACTGGAAACGACGCTGAAAGACGGAGAATACGCAACGGTAAATTCAATAACAAAGAAGATCCGGCAGTATTCGGTCACAGGAGA
>OLPO01000834.1_pt1 | contig 22947 bp, 20 predicted proteins | sample 1672831 | NCBI WGS metagenome assembly OLPO01 (sample SAMEA3136728, study PRJEB25190) | human gut metagenome
AGTTAAAATGAAACCTGGAAAAAAGTTAAAATGAAACCTGGAAAAAAGTTAAAATGAAACCTGGAAAAAAGTTAAAATAACCAGGTGGAGGCCAGGGCCATGGAAACGCTGAAAATACCCAATTACATTCCCCGTATTGCTGATAAAACCATTGCGGAAAACATGGAGGCTTTCGGTGCCGTGGTCATCGAGGGGCCAAAGTGGTGCGGCAAGACTTCGACGGCGAAGAACCATGCGGTCTCGGAAATCAGCATGGCCGACCCGCTGGGCGACTTTCAAAACCGACGTCTGGCCGAGTTGGAGCCGGCCATTGCCCTTGAGGGTGCCCGGCCGCGTCTGATCGATGAATGGCAGGACGTTCCCAAGTTGTGGGACGCCGTGCGATTTGAGTGCGATAGGGCCACGGAGAAGGGGCAGTTTGTGCTCACGGGCTCCTCGACTCCCCGCAGGAAGCAGAATCCCCATGCCAATCGGCCTCGACATAGCGGGGCCGGGCGCATCGTTCGCGTTCCCATGAGCACCATGACCCAGTACGAGCTCGGCCAATCGAATGGTAAGGTGTCGCTGAGAGGTTTGTTTGAGGGAGAGCGCTACGCGTCGGTTTCGCAGCTGTCCCTTGAACGCATTGCGGAACTTGTGGTGGCGGGTGGCTGGCCCGACGCCATTGGTTCCCCCACGGCGAAGGCGGTGCGCATCGCCAAGGGTTACTTGCAAGCGGTCATCAACGAGGACATTCACGAGGTTGACGGGGTGGAGCGCGATCGGGAGAAAGTGCGGCGTTTGATTGTGTCCCTTGCCCGCAACGAGGCCACCCTGGCAACGGGAAAGACCATCCTGAAAGACACCCAAGGTCGCGCCGAGGATGCTGCGGCTATCACAGCACCCACCATGAGCGATTACCTCGATGCGTTGCGGCGCATCTACTTCGTGCAAGACATTCCGGCCTGGGCTCCCGAACTGCGCTCGTCGGCCAAGATTCGGTCGGCCGCAAAGCGCCACCTGGCCGATCCGTCCCTGGCCGCCGCCGCGCTCGGTGCCACGGCGGCAAAGCTCATGGGCGACCTCAAGACGCTCGGATTTCTCTTTGAGTCGCTCGTTGCCCACGACCTCATCGTCTACGCGGAGGCCATGGGGGCTGCGGTATACCACTATCATGATGCGGCCGATCTGGAAGCGGACCTGATCATCGAGCATCCCGACGGAATGTGGATTCCGGTGGAGGTGAAGCTCGGGGCGGCCCAGGTGGACGACGCCGCTAAGAACCTCGTGGCGCTGAAGGAGAAGATGATGCGCGGCGGCTACCAGGCTCCCGTTGCCATGCTCGCTGTCATCGGCGTCGGGGGTGTCGCAACGTGCCGAGAGGACGGCGTGCAAGTAGCGCCCCTGGATACGTTGGGGGTATAGGGTCTGATTTTTCGGACCTTTTCGCCTTATATGCTCCACTCCAAGAGGCGGCTGAGGAAGTGTTGCAGTTCGGGGGTGCGGGGGTTGTCGAAGAGGCGCTCGCTCGGGCCGTGCTCCAGGAGGCGGCCGCCGTAGAGGAAGGCGACGGTGTCGCAGGCGTGGCGGGCGAAGCCCATCTCGTGGGTGACGATGATGAAGCGGGTGCCGGCCTCCTTCAGGTCGCGCACCACGTCGAGCACCTCGGTGGTGAATTCTGGGTCCAGGGCGCTCGTGGGCTCATCGAGCAGCAGCAGGCGCGGCCGGGCCGCGAGCGCCCGGGCTATGGCGACGCGCTGCTTCTGGCCGCCGGACAGCTGAGCCGGCCGCTTGGCTGCGGAATCGGCCAGGCCGAGGCGTTCCAGCAGGTCGTGGGCGCGGTCGGACGCTTCGGCATCTTCCACGCCGTGCACCACGCGCAGGGGCAGCGCCACGTTCTCCTGGGCGGTGAGGTGGTGGAACAGGCCGCCATCCTGGAAGACGAAGCCCAAGGTCGCACGGTAGTCGCGCAGCGCCGCTTCGCCGGTGGGCACGGGGGCGCCGTCCACGGCCAGGGTGCCGCCCGTGGGCACCAGCAGGCCGCCGATAATGCGCAAAAGCGTGGACTTCCCGCCGCCCGACGGCCCGATGACGGCCAGGGCCGACACCTCTTCGTCGAAGGTGATGTCGCGCAGCACCTCGGTGCCGTCGAAGGCCATGGAGAGATGGGAGAGCTCAACGCGCATGGCGGCTCACCGCCCGGGACGACGGCCGCGCGGGAAGCGGGCGGCAATGGCGGCAGTGCTCACGCATAGGAGAGCCTCTTCTCGAAGTGGCGGCTCACGGCCATGATGGGCAGGGTGAGCACCAGGTACAGCGCCCCCAGCAACAGGAAGCCGCCGAAGAAGTTGTAGTTCGTGGCCGTGATCTCGCGTATGGTTTGGGTCAGCTCGATGACGGCGATGACCGACAGCAGCGACGAGTCCTTGATGATGGAGGCCACCTGCCCCGTAAGCGCGGGCAGCGTGCGCGCCACCAGTTGCGGCGCCACCACGTAGCGCAAGGTTTGGGCGCGGGTGAAGCCGACGGCTCGGGCCGCTTCCATCTGCCCCGCGTCCAGCGACAGCAGGCTGCCACGCACGATTTCGGCAATGTAGGCGCCCGAGAACAGCGACAGGATGATGATGCCTGCCAGCACGCGGTTGTCGATGCCCCAGGCCGTGCCGATGATGTAGTAGAAGAAGTACACCTGCACGATGAGCGGCGTGCCGCGGATGATCTTCACGTAGAAGTCGCACAGGTAGCGCAGCGGCAGGAAGCGCACGCCTTGGCCCGCGGCCACGAGCACGCCGAGCACCAGGCTCAGCACGAGCGATGCCGCCGAAATGCCCACGGTCATGCAGAAGCCGTCCCAGATACGCATGCGGTACTGGGCCACGAAATCGAAGTTCAGCGAGATGCCCGCCGCAGCCAGCGATGCCCACACCACGGCGATGACCACCACGCATACGGCCAGGTAGTTCAGCGCCGCCTTCGCCGGGCGCACGGGCGCACCTGCGGCGGCGGTGAAGGGACGAGTGATGGTGGCGAGGCGTTTCATGGGACTAGATTACTCGAAATCGAAGAACCACTTGAAGCCGTACTGGTCGAAGGCCTTCTTTTCGTCCGCGAGGTACTTCTCGGTGAGGCGATCGAACTCGCCGTCGGTTTTCGACTGCGCGATGAAGGCGTTCAGCTGGTCGAGCAGCTCCGTGTCGCCCTTCTTCACAGCGATGCCCCACTCCTCGGCGTCCTGGAAGGGGATGAAAACGGCCTCGGTGGTATCGGGGTTCGCCTGATGGTTGCGGTAGATGGTCAGCTGGTCGTACAGGAAGCCGTCGGCCTTGCCCTGCACCACTTCGGTCACGCACGCGCTCTCGTCGGCCAGGCGCACGATCTCCGCATTGGTTAGGTTCTTCGTGGCGTACACGTCGCCGGTGGAGCCGGTCTTCACGGCCACTTTCTTGCCGGGCTGGTTCAAGTCGTCGATGGACGCCACGCCAGAATCTGCGTTCGCCAGAATGGCCAGCTGGGCCATGGCGTAGGCGTCGGAGAAGTCCACGGACTGCTTGCGCTCGTCGGTAATGGTCATGGAACTGATAACCAGATCGGCCTTGTCCGATTGCAGCGAGGGAATAAGGCCGTCCCAGGCGGTGTTCTCAATCTGCACATCGTAGCCGTAGGCGGCGCCGAAGTCGCGGATGAAGTCGACGGCGAGGCCCTCTGGGTTGCCGGCGTCGTCTTTCGTTTCGAAGGGTGGGTAGGCCAGTTCCATGGCCACGCGCAGAGTCTTGCCGTCGGTGCTGGCGGAGGTGTTGTCGGCATCGGCACTGCTGCTGTCGGTGCCGCCCGACGCGCAGCCGGTCAAACTGCAGGTGAGGGCGACGACGCAGGCGATGACGGCGGCAGCAAGGGCCGCCTTCGCGATGGGGAAGCTGCGGGATAGGGAAAGGTTCATTGGCGGTCTCCTCGGGTTTCGGCTGCAGGTTCGGAATCAGGTTCACGCTTCGATTCAGAATCGTCTGCGACACTCATATTCTCTTGCATGGCTTTCATGGTACGGCAAGTAGCGGCAAGGTCGGCGGCGGGGATGCTATTTGTCAGCGTTGTGATAAGCGTATGGGACACGCGATCCATGGCCGACTCCAGGGCGCGGCCCGCATCGGTCAGACGCACCTCGCACACGCGGCGGTCGCGGGGGTTGGGGGCTTTCTCCACATAGCCGGCATTGGCCAGCTTGCGCACAAGGGCCGTCACCGTGGATGGATCCTTCCCGATGGCTTCAGCCAAAGCAGCCATGGACATCGTGTCGTGGGCGAACAACTGCATGAGGATGTCGCCGTGGGAGGGCACGATGCCGGCGAGCCCTTCGCGGGCCATGAGCTCCACCAGGTAACGATTGGCCGCGCCGAGCGTGCGGCTCATAAGGCTGACGATATCGCCGTGAGGGGGCATGTTCGGGACGCCTTGGACGCTCGAGGCGTGTGATGCGCTCGGAACGGCGGCTGCAGTTTCTCTGCTCTCTTCTGGTTCTCTTCCCATGACTGTCTCCTAATCTTTCGAAACGCCCTTGCTGATGACAGCGCCGGCAGGGCAGACATGGTAGCAGTTGCCGCACTCGTCGCAGCGTTCGCCGAGGATGGCGTAGGGCGTGCCGGCCACGATGGCCTTGTGGGTGCAGGCATCGGCGCAGGCACCGCACTCGATGCACGCATCGGTGATGGAAAGCCCTGGCGCCTCGAAAGTCGCACCGCCCCAGGCGAAGCGCTCGCGGAGGATCTTGTGGTCGCGGTGCACCATGTTGAAGTCGTAATCGTACAGCTCGCCCCAAGCGGAATGCAGCACGAGCACGCGGGTCTCGGGATACTTGTTGATGTCGTATATGGCGACGTTGAACTGCGGGTTTGCCGCTGCCTTCTCGGTCACCTCCTCGCGCGTGAGCAGGCGCACATCCCCGGAGACGCGCACCATGAAGCCTGGCTGGAAATGCGGCATGTTGTCGTCATCCCAGCTACAGGGCGCGGCGGTTTTCTCGCCGCAAACGGACAGCTTGCCACCTTCCACAAGCTGGCGGTAGAAGGGCTTCACGTCCATGGTGCGCAGGTAGAGGCCCTCCTCGTCGCAGGCAAAGAAGTGCGCGATGCGGGAATCAACGCCGCCGCGCCCATCGAGGGTGGCGAAGCTGCAGCAGCCGATTTGGTCGAACAGGTCGTAGACTTCGGGGATGGTGAGCATGAGGCTCCTTTCTTGAGAAGTGCTAATTTGTGGCGTTGCGCAGCGTGTGGTAGCGGGCGGCCAGCGCTCGGGCGTAGGCGGCCATAAGATCGAAGCCGAATAGCTCGGTGCAGTCTTCCGACACGTTCGACACGCTGTTGGCATCGATGATGAAGTTGCCCTCGGCGGCCTCGATGACGTCGAAGCTGCCGAATTGGATGTCCAGGATGCGGGCCGCTTCCAGCACGGCATCGGTGACGGCGGCGGGGCAGTCGGGGTAGAGCTCGTAGGTGGAGCCCTCGTGGTAGGAGGAGAGCCCGCTCGCTGCCACCGACCGCTTCACCACGAGCGCGATGCGGCTGTCCACCACCTCGATGCGCGTGAGGAATCCGCCGGCGGCTTCGATATAGGGCTCCACGATAAAGACGAGGCTAGGGGCTGCAGTCAGGAATGCGCGGGCGGCGGCAGGGCTGCGCAGCACAGCGGTGTGCGTGGTGCGACCGCCGCAGTTCGGCTTGATGATGCAAGGGTAGATCCATTGGTCCGGGGTCGGCCGGGGCCATCTGTGGGAGGCGATTTCGGCTTCTGATGCACGGGGACTCCAAGCCTCGGAGGCTTCTTCCCGGCTGAGAGCAACAGAGCGCGAATCGTCGAGGTCGGCCGCCGCTCTGCCGAGCTCGGCGGGCGTCCCCCATGCGATGATAGCTGGAGCCGTGATGCCCGCGTTGCGCAGCGTTTCGGTGGCCAGGCGCTTGTCGATTTCGAAGTGATGGGCGCGACCAGGATTGATGAGCGGGATGCCCTCAGCCTCGGCCAGGGCGATGATATCTTCCATGGCCCGGTGAGAACGCTGGTGCCCGCGGAAGGCTGCGCTCGCGAACACCCGGCTCACGAGCATGGCGCAGTTGCGGGCCTGTTCCACAGCGTCGGCGTCTTCCATGTTGATCATGCGCACGTGACGCCAGGAATTGTCGGCTGCGTCGCTTTCTCTTGTCGCTGTCTGCGAGTTCGCTTCAGCTGGAACGGCTTCGGCGAGCGCGTTCTCCGCCAGCGCCGCCTCGAGCTCGCGCCCCAACTTCCAGTCGGACCATTCGTCCGACTCGTACAGAATGCCGATCACGCACGCCTCCCTTCTCTCTCTTCGACGGATCATCCGAAGGAGCTTCCAATAGCGTCGCTATCCAAAATACTTTGATATCAAAGTATTGTCAACGGGGAATCTAGTAAGCGGAAAATTCCACGATTGTGCGAGACTAAGATTGGGTTACAATGAAGTTCGGCGCCCCGTCACGTCCGGGCGGCTTCCCAGAAAGGAGCTTCCCATGGACACACAAACTGTCATTGCCCTGTGCGATCTCATGCTTGTGTTTATCGGAATCATCGGGCTTTTCCTGGTGAGGAAGGAGTGACGGACGGTGTTGGCAAAGAAGAAGCCGGGCCCCATGCTAAAGTAGACCCGGCTTAGTCATTAACCAGTGCCGCCCGGCTGAGCGGGGCACCGATTGCTTGCATTATAGCATGGTTCTTGGCGTCTGTGCAGAAGGTGTTGCGGGAAGGGAGGAGTCCGTGGGCAGCAAGAAGCGCTCAGCGTGGCAGAAGCAGAAGGCGGAATTCGCTGCATCCCTCGGCGGCATGGATGATCTGTTCGCCAGCGAGAACGCACGCAGTCAGCGCCACGACGAGGAACGCGCGGCCGCCCTGCGTCACAAGGCCTGCGAGCGCAAGAACCGCTATGCGAGTCGCTACGAGGCCGAGCTCACCGCTGCCGAATGTGCCGAGCACGGCGCCCCGCCCCTGCACGTCTACCGCTGCCCCTATTGCAACGGCTGGCACCTCACCTCGAAGGGGGAGTAGGGCTGCGGGCACCGCCGGGTCTTTCGCAGAGTTTCGCAACTTTCGCAAAGGGGAGAGGGGGGGATGCTGCACCGTAATTCCCTTTTTCGGACAGCGTGGCGGGCTTAGCGTTTGGCGCGTCGGTTCATGATGAAGGCGATGGCGCCGGCTGCCGCTGCTCCTAAGGCGATGCTCGCGATGATGGCGAGGGGCACGAGATCTCCCGTCTGGGCCAACTTCTCGCCCTCTTTCAGGCCGGTCTCGTAGACGTTCTTCACGTAGTCGGCGTCGGATTTGCTCACCGGGTTCTCGATCATCTCTTCGGTGATCTCTGTCTTGTCTTGCGCGTCTCCCGATTCGATGAAATCTTTTACCACCTCGTCTTTCACGTCGTCGGGCAGCACGCCTTCGATTTCGTCTTTGTCGAAGGTGGTATCGTTCGGCAGGCTCGGCGTAGCGCTTCCGTCGGTGCTCGGCGTGTCGGCGGGCTTGTCGGCGCTGGAATCGTCCGCTGGTTTGTCGACTCCGGAGCCATCGGTGGGTTGGTCGGCGCTGTTGTCGCCGTTTCCGCTGTCGTCGGGCGGCGTCGTGTCGTCCGGCTGGGTCGCATCGCTTGGCGGCGTCGTGTCGGTGGGCACTTCAATATCGTCGGGCAGATTCGCGGAATCGGGCACGTAAAGCACGTTGATGACGTTGTCGTCGGGGTTGACGCCCACGCGTATCTCGGACGGGTAGGTGTCCACCACGTAAGTGCCGTCAATCTTGTACTCGTAGGCGTCGCCCTTGACGAGTTTGTCGAAGCGCTGGTCGGTGAAGGTCTCCGACCCCATCTTGACGAACTTCACGTCGTCGGGCGCCAGTGCGTCCTTCCAGTTGTCGGCGGTCAGGTCAGCGTTTTCCATGAGGTAGTAATTCACCGTGTACTCGTTGTTCCACAGCTTGAAGTAGAAGAGGTTGATGACGTTGTCGGAAGGGTTGTCGGTCAGCGTGAGATTTTGCGGCCAGCCGTCCCAGAAGAAATGTCCGGGGATGTCGACCACGTAATTCCACGCATTCAGCGTCTGCCCTACGTGCACGTCGGTGAGCTCGTAGCTGCCTAGCAGCACCCGGCCATTCTCGTCGGGCTCGGTGTCACCGTCGTCGTAGCTGACGTTCTCGTAGTACATGATTGTCGCTGTGGTGGGCGTCTCAGCCGCTGTGGCGGGAGTCTCGGCTGCCGCGGTGGGGGCCTCAGCCGCTGTGGCGGGCGTCTCAGCGGCTGCGGTGGGCGTCTCAGCGGCTGCGGTGGGCGTCTCGGTGGCATCCGCCTCTTCCGTGGCGCTCGTTGTTGCCTCGGTGCCCTCGTCGCCGTTCGTTGCGGCCAAGGCGCTGTAGGCACAGGAGGTGAGAGACGCAGCCAGGCACAAGGCGAGAACGAAAGCCGCGAAGGAGCGAGTGGTTCGTTTTGCGGGGGTGGTCATGGTGGTCTCCTCATCTCGATGGCAGCATTGTTTTCTGAGCAAAAGCATCGAGGTAAGTGTAGAGGGGCCAAGGAAGCCTTTTCTTTCCATCCGCGACCTGTCATTCGTCTTTCTTTGAGTTGTTGTCTATCGGAAAAATACCGAGAGCTGTTCAGGCTTGGCGCTTCTCGCCTTCGCGATAACTGCGATTTCGGAAATAGATGGGAGTTTCGAGCGCGTATGCGGAAATAAACGCGAGTTTCGAGCATGAAACGGGCTCTGGAGCGCTTAATTCGTTCCGAAAATGCTCGAAACTCCCGTCTACTTCCCTATTTCGTATGGCCAGCTGCTCGAAACTCCCATCTATTTCCGAAAAAGGGTGCCGGCTTGGCAAAGGAGTTCGGCAAAGGCGTCATGTCATGGGAAATCGCGCGCGAAAGTTACTCAAGGTCATAGGAGGCACGCTTGTTGCGCGCGCTTTGGGGGGCGGTGACAATTCGCTCCGTCTTTGGCAAGGCCTCCAGTACATAAGGATATATGGGGGTAGGTTCGGCGCGTTCCTTAGGAAGTGGGGAAGGCGTACACGTAGCTGCCGTCGAAGAACTTTCCGAGCAGGTATAAATTGCTGGCCGACTCATTCGCGAGGTACACCTGGCCATCGTGGGTGTCGATGCCCTCGGCCATGGGTGGCACGGTCAGCGTCTGCATGAGCGTCGCGTCGTCGAGAAAATAAAGCGGGCAGTGATGGCCTTCCACCATGTAGCTGCCGCCGCGGTGCGCCCGGGCGGGGTCGTAGATGCGAATCTCAGCATCGCCGAAGCCCCAGGCCAAGCTGAGCGCGATATTGCCGTCGGGCGTGACGCACAGCCCCTGCACATTTCCGGGGATGGAATACACCGCCGCCGGATGCTCCCCAAATCCGAAGGGGCCGTGGTCGTGGGGCGCGTAGGCGAACGCGAGCGCTGGGTTGGTCTCGCCGGAAGGGCAGCGTAGCCAGTGGCTTTTCGGGGTGGGGTAGAAGATCCGGTGCTGGAATTCGCCGATGTAGAGCATGCCCTTCTGCACGTTCATGAACGCGGGCAAAAGGGGGATCGCGCGGTGCCCGGTGGCCTGCAGGATGTCGCCGTCGGCTGCATCGGCGAGGGTCGCGCGGTCGATGGCCACAAATCCGCCGCGAACCGTGAGAAAGACGAAGGGGCCCGCGGCGGTGATGGCGGCTCCGTGGCCGCGGTAAAGGGAGCCGCTGGGAAAAAGCACCTCGTGGCGCCGCACGTGCCCGTCCTCGCTCACTTGGAAGATCGGCGACGGTTTCCGGTTAGCCTCGTAGCCGCTGAACAGCCAGGTTTTTTCGTCGTCCAGATAGAAGAGATCCTGGGGCACGAATCCCTCGTTCAATCCGGGGATCTTGAAGCAGCGGGTGGCCCCGCTGTAGAACGGCTTGCAGGTTGCGCGCACACGCTGGCGCTTGACGAGCATGCCGAGTGCAACGGTGGCGGCAACGGCGCCTACGCCGGCGGCGGTTTTCGCAATGGCGCTCGGCGGAATGGTTTTCTTCATGAGATGCCTCCCGTGCAAGATAGAGCAGCATGGTTGGTCGTGCCTGCTGCTATTCGGCTCTCTCCATTGTCGGCAATGGGCTTCAGGGGCGGGACGGTAAATATCGCTTGTTACGGGCGAGAAAGCAATCTGAAGCCTGGGAGACGCACCGCGGTGTTGCTGCATTGTGAGGTTGCGGCATTGCTGCAAAAATGCTGCACTTGGCCCTCTGCAGGATGCGGTTTTTGTTCTTGTCCTTACTTGCCGATGACCCCTAGTTGCGTCATTGCCCGTGAGAAGTGATTGAACAGAAAATGAAAAACGCCCTCCGGAGAGGGCGTTCGTTTCAAATGGTGCGGGCGAGAGGACTTGAACCTCCATGGGGTTGCCCCCATACGGACCTGAACCGTACGCGTCTGCCAATTCCGCCACGCCCGCAGGTGCTGTTTCGGCTTCGCCAAAAGAGCGAAGTTGATAATACCCGACTTGGTGCGCGGGCGCAAGAAGTTTTTTCGGGAATCGCCTATTCTCCGCGCAAGATGGTGTCGGCGGTTTCGGTGAGGGCGGCATCGGTTTCGTCTTGCTGGCGGCGCTCGGCCTTTTCCTCATGGGCAATTTCGTCGCCGATGACGTCATGGAACCCGTGGGTCTCGCGCTCTTCGCGCTCTTTGACCTTGCGAATCTCGTCGCCGATATGATCTTTGATGTGCTTCTCCTGCTGCTCTGCGTGGTCGCGGTAAGTTTCCGTGCTCATGGGGGCCTCCTTCTAGCTGGTGGTCTTCCCACCATAGGTCATCGGCTGCCGACTGGGGCGAAGCCCGGTCATTCGTAGGCGATTTGCCACAAGACGGTTTTATAATGGGCGACAACTTACATAATGGGCGACAACTTACGATGCGGGGTTGGCCTGCGACAAACTGATGAAAGGACGCGAACATGGCAGAAGAGACGCCGGTAGTCGGCATCATTATGGGATCGGAATCGGACATGCCGGCCATGGAGCCGTGCATGGCGCAGCTCGACGCCATGGGCGTGCCCTACGAGGTGAAGGTGGCGAGCGCCCATCGCAAGCCGGCCGTGGTGCACGAGTGGGCGGAAACGGCTCACGACCGCGGCATCAAGGTCATCATCGCTGCTGCCGGCAAAGCGGCGCACTTGGGTGGGGTCGTGGCGGCCTTTACGCCGCTGCCGGTTATCGCCGTGCCCATGAAGACGAGCGACTTGGGTGGTCTGGACTCACTGCTTTCCATGGTGCAGATGCCCTCGGGCGTGCCGGTGGCTTGCGTGGCCATCAACGGCGCGAAGAACGCCGCCATCCTTGCTGTGCAGATGATGGGCACGAATGACGAAGTCATGCTGCAGAAGGTGGCCGACCTGAAGGCAGAGATGGCGTCCTAGGCGTTCTCGTCTTGTAATGGGTGCGGTCTGCGCCACGCAATTTGCTCGACGGTTTGCGTGGCAGAGGCGCCCTTGTTCGTGGTTGCAGGCGATTCGGTCTCCGATTTTTTCCCAAAAATTGCGTTTGTTAGCATCCGCAGTGGAGCCGCGGGAAATCTGAGGGGCGAAAATGACATCAATGAGGGCAAATGGTTCAATTTCGGGGCAGAAAATGGACATGAGGCGAGGTCTTCCGTCTCGAATGTCTGCAGAAAATGCTAACAACCGCAATTTTTGGCGAAAAGCCGATAGGCAAATTGTCCCAGTAGATTGGTCGGCGGGTAGGTAGTAAGTTGATACCGACGGAAAGAGCGTCCGTTAGGCTGACGCCAACGGACAGGTTGTTCCAACAGGTTGACGAGAGTGGCGGAACGAATATGGCGAAGAAACTTCTGATGGGAAACGAGGCGTTTGCCCACGCGGCTTTGGAGGCCGGGGTGAACGTGGTGGCGGGCTATCCGGGCACGCCGTCGTCGGAGCTGGTGGAAACCGTGGCGAAGCTGCACGCGGCGGGCGCGGCCCAGGACGTGCATGTGGAATGGTCCACCAACGAGAAGGCGGCGCTCGAGATGCTGGCCGGCGCGTCCTACTGCGGCGCGCGGGTGCTGTTCACCTGCAAGCAGGTGGGACTCAATGTTGCCTCTGATGCGCTCATGTCGCTGAACTACGTGGGCACGGGCGGCGGCTGCGTGCTGTTCGTGGCCGACGATCCCGGTCCCATTTCCTCCCAGACCGAGCAGGACACGCGCCGGTTCGGCTCCTTCGCGAAGGTGCCGGTGCTCGATCCGGCTACGCCCGAGCAGGGCTTCGCCATGATGCGGGCCGCCTTCGATCTGTCCGAGCGCTACCACACGCCGGTCATCGTGCGTCCCACGACGCGTATCAACCATGCTTCCACGTTCTTCGAGGTGGCCGAGGAAACTCACGGTCGTCCGCTGCCTGAAGAAGGTTTCCAGAAGGATCCGAAGTGGGTCATTTTCCCCAAACGGGCTTTCGAGGCGCACGGTGAGATCAATCGCCGGTTGGCCCAAATAGCTTGGGACTACACTCACGACCCCGCATTCGCGCAGTTCAACGAGGTGTTCGAAGGGGGCGGGGAAGGTGAGGGCGCTTGCGCTCAGAATGGCGTCGAAGGTGCTGGAGCGTCTGCTCCTGCGGTGGGTATTGTGGCTGGCGGCGTATCGGCAGCCTATGCTCGCGAGGCGCTGACGCTCATCACGTCTCAGGCCGCTCGTGCCGGCATCCCCGTGCCGCGCTACCGCTTCATAGCTGTGGGGACGCCGTATCCTTTCCCGACTGAGACGGCGGCGGCCTTTGCCGAGGGGCTGACCGATGTGATCGTCTTCGAAGAACTCGATTCCGTGCTGGAAGAGGAGATGCTGAAGCTGGCCGGGGCGCGCCATCTGCCGCTGCGGGTGCACGGCAAGCTGACTGGCGAGGTCAACGATCGCGGCGAGAACACGACGGAGAACATCGCCGGCCGCCTGGGCCGGTTCTTCGATCGCACCCACCGCTCCAATGGGCTCGCCGCCCTGGTGGCGTCCACCATCGGCGCCAACGATCTCAGCTACGAGGGCCCGTTACCCGTGCGGCCGCCGGTGCTGTGCGCGGGCTGCCCTCACCGCGGCAGCTTCTATGCCGTGAAGCAGGCGCTTCGCGGCCGTGAGGCTGTGCTGTGCGGGGACATCGGCTGCTACACGCTTGGCAACGCCCAGCCGCTCGATGCGGTGGACACCTGCCTGTGCATGGGCGCGGGCATCACCATGGCCCAGGGCTTTGCCGTGGCCGAGCCGGGCAAGAAGCAAGTGGCTTTCGTGGGCGACTCCACGTTCTTCGCCAGCGCTATGACCGGTATCGCGAATGCAGTGTACAACGGCCACGACGTCACCTTCGCTATCCTGGACAATGCCACCACGGCCATGACGGGCAGTCAGCCCCACCCGGGTACGGGCGTCACGCTCATGGGCGAGCGGCGCCGCCCCATCGTCATTGAGGAAGTGCTGCACGGCCTCGGCATCCAGCACATCGGGTTCGCGAATCCTCACAGTCTGGAAAGCTCCGTGGCGGCGGCCCGCGCGGCCATCGATTTCGACGGCCCGTCGGCCATCATTTTCCGTGCGCCGTGCATTCAGCTGAAGAAGCCCGATGCTCCAGTGACGATTGATGCCGACAAGTGCACCGGCTGCAAAAAGTGTATTACCTCCATCGGGTGCCCTGGCATCGGCTTCGATGAGGGGCTGCACGGTCCGAAGTCGGGCACGCGTGGTCAAGCTTTTGTGGATACGAGCTTGTGCGATGGCTGCGCGCTCTGCGTGCAGGTGTGCCCCTTCGACGCTATCCAGGGTGCCGTGGGTTTTGGCGGCGCGGTGCCGACAGAGCCGGCCATCTACGCCCCGAACCCCGATCCGTTCCAAACGGGGCCGATCCCTCGTGTACTGACTGATGAGGTGAATGACTTCCAGGAAACGGAGATAGCAGGCGAGCCGAACGAGACGCCTGGTGAGGTGTTGGGGGCAGCCGAAGGGGTGCCAGTGGCAGAACGCATCGTGCATTCCGAAGGGCCGACTGGCCCCTTGGCGGGATTGCCGCTGTCGGAGGAAGGAGGCGCGCGATGATCGACATTTTGCTTGCAGGCGTGGGTGGCCAGGGTACGGTGCTGGCCGCGAAGGTGCTGGCCCAGGCGGCGCAGAGCAAGGGTTGGCAGGTGCGTACGGCCGAGACTATCGGCATGGCCCAGCGCGGCGGCAATGTGACGAGCCACGTGCGCATGGGATCGAATGGGGAAGCGGTGTACTCGCCGCTCATCACGCCGGGTACGGCCGACATGGTCATCGCTCTGGAGCCGGGTGAGGCGGCCCGCGCGCTGCCCTATCTGGCGCCGGCCGGTGTGCTGGTGACGGCCACGACGGCCATCCAGCCGGTGACGGCGGCCCTGGCGAGCCAGCCCTATCGTGCCGGCGACGTGGTGGCAGCTTTGGCGAACTCCCTGCAGGCGGAGGCGTCCCGCGAGCAAGCGGCCGAAACGATCGTTGCGCCGAACGCCGTGACTACTGCTCAGGACGCCAGCGCCGATGGTGTGGAAGGTTATCCGGTGCCCCTGTTCATCCCCGTGGACGACGAGGCCCTCGTGCGCGAGGCCGGTGCGGGCTCCCGCAAGTCCCTCAACATGATGCTGCTCGCCGTGGCCGTGGCCCAGGGCCGTGTGCCGCTCACCGTCGACGAGCTGAAAGATGCGGTGCGCGCCTGCGTGAAGCCCCAGTTCGTCGCCATGAACCTCGCCGCCATTGACACCGCCGTCGCCAACTTCGGATAACAGAGGGCCTCGGATAATTTGCTCTAGCTGAATAACATGCAAGAGTTCTCATAGACGTGTTGCTTGATTTGTCAATTAAAGCATCTATAATTCATACCATAATTATGGTAATGAAAGTAGGTGCCTTATGACAGCCGCTGTGGCAGCGCTTCCGCTTATTCGACCTATCACTGATTTGCGCACGCAGTTCAATGACGTGTGCGCTCAGGCGACGGAGAGCCAGGAACCCATCATCCTCACGAAAAACGGTGTGCCGGCCTATGTGCTGGAAGACTGCGCCGCTTATGAGGCCGCCGCTCAGCGCAACCGCATGTTCCTCGCCTTGCGTGAGGCGGAAATTGAAGAGCGCTACCGCCCGGAGGCGCTCACAGCGGAGGAATCCGACGCGCGCATGGCCGAAATCTTCAAGGTATGGGGGCTCGACTATGCTTGATCTTGCATGGCGTCCGCGGGCGCAGCTCGATCGGGAGTCCATCGCCATTTACCTCGGCCTCGAGCGGGGAATGCCCCAGGCGGCCCTCGACGCGATAAAGGGTATCGATGCGGCTTTGGAAACCGTACGAACCTTTCCGGACGCCGGCGGCCACTTTACCGACGACCATCTCGAGCACGAGTACCGCACGACGCTTGCGGGCCCCTACATTATCTACTACCGCTACAACGCCACCACGCTTACGGTGTACCGCATCATGCACCAGCGCCAATCCATCGACACCTGCAGCCTGATTGAGTATTAACACTCAATCCAGAATCAGTATAGGTTGCCAAGGTACAATCCGAAAACAGTTGACCTCAATCAACCCTCAACCGATCAAATTCGGAAAAACATGAATCAAAAACTCGGAAAACCATGAATCAAAAACTCGGAAAACCATGAATAGTTTGATAGTATAGGGTCGATGCAAAGAAGCCGCTCGTAGAGAAAAGGTTGCGTGGGCCATGCCTCGGAAAACGCTTGCAAAGAATGGATATCTGCCGCGTCTTGTGGACGAGCAGATAGAGCGCTATCTCGAGGTCTTCGGGGCCGTAGAGGTGGCTGGTGCGAAGTGGTGCGGAAAGACGTGGACGGCTTTGGCCCACGCGCAAAGCGTCAGCTATGTGGATGAAGAGTTGGACATGGCTCGTGCCGACCCAAAACTCATGCTCATAGGCGATCGCCCCCACGTTATAGACGAATGGCAGCTTGCGCCTGCGATTTGGAATGCAGTTCGTCATGCCATAGATGACGAGCGGGGGTTAAGGGGAGCGTGGCTGCTGACTGGGTCGTCCACCCCGATCTCGTCCGATGACCAAGAGGGCCAGAGCAGGCATAGTGGTGCGGGTCGGATTGGCTCTGTGAGGATGTATCCCTTCAGCTTGGCCGAGTCTGGGGAGTCTGAACGTTCTGTCTCGCTCGGCGGTCTATTCGCTCACCGGTTTCAGCCAGCGAAAGTTGAAAACGATACGCGTCAGCTAGCTGAGTTGATCTGCCGTGGGGGATGGCCCGAAGCCCTCGATCTTTCCGCTGAAAACGGTCAGCTCGTTGCAAGAGAATATCTGCGTCTTGTTTTCGAAAAGAGTGCTCCTAAACATGGCAAGAGTGGAGAGGTGACCCGTCGGTTGTGCTTGTCGATTGCCCGCAATTTGGGACAGTCTCCAACCTACAAGACCATCATCAGCGATATGTACGGCGGAGAGGACAATCCATCATCCCTCGTAACCGAGCAGACGCTCGCCTCGTATCTGGAGTTTCTTCGCTCGATCTACCTTGTCGAGGAGGTGCCGGGCTGGGTGCCGCCAAAGCGCTCAAAAAAGCGCCTAGCGACGAAGCCGAAGCGCTACTTCGCCGATCCGTCGTTGGCCGCCGCCCTGCTATTGCTTTCGCCGGATTCCCTCCTCGCGGATGGGCAGACCTTCGGTCTTGTTTTCGAGAATCTTTGCATTCGCGATCTCAAGGTATACGCCCAGGCGATGGATCCTTCGATGCCGGCGGCTGTTTACTACTATCGGGACGATTCGGGGTTAGAGGCCGATGCTGTCATAGAGACCCTGGATGGTAGATGGGCCGCCTTCGAGTTCAAGCTCAGCGAAGAGAAGGTTCCCGATGCGGTGAAATCTCTCAGGCGGCTGCGGAAGAAAGTTGCAGAAAACCCACGAGCGCAGGGGCGTCCTCCAGAGTTCCTCTGTGTGATAACCGGCATTGGCTCGTATGCTAGAGAAGTGGAAGAGGGCATTTACGTCGTGCCCCTCAGGGCGCTGGCAGACTGATACGGTGTACCGCATCATGCACCAGCGCCAACCCATCGACACCTACAGCCTGGTCGAGTATTAAAGGACTCCAAGCGGGATTTACCGCTTGGAGTGAAAGAATTCTCTTCCATGATAGCTTCTAAGTTCCTCTAAGTTTGCAAGGGGTTCCCTGCAAAGACCTATTAGAACTACGGAGGGGAGGAGTACGGGTAATTCTGATTTGGGAGAAAAATTCGTGAAATAATCTCCCGCAGCGGAGATTTTTACAGCAAAGAGGATTATCTGCACTCGCTCGAAGAACGCTTGGCCTCGGGGCAATTAATAATTCGGAAAGAAAGATTGCGGATGGCGGTAATGGCTATTGGGGTCTGGTTCTCATACTCTTGTAGACACGTTGAGGAGAACGTGCTTCTGAGTAAGGGAGAAGAGGAGGACCTATGGCTCGCAATGAAGAGACGCTCCACGTTGATTCGCGTGCGACGATTCGAGGCACTGCGCATCTTACTCGCCGCAGCTTTATCAAAGCCACTACGGCTGCTACGGCTTTGGCCGCGGCTAGCTCGCTGACTGCTTGCGCTCCGGCTACGAGCGATTTGGCCGCTACGGGTGAAGATGCTGAAGCTGCCCATCCGGTCGGTCGCGATATCGTTTCGGGTGAGTGGAAGACGGCGGCTTGCTGGCATAACTGCGGCGGCCGCTGCCTGAACAAGGTGCTTGTGCAAGACGGCGTTGTCGTGCGCCAGAAGACCGACGACACCCACGAGGACAGTCCGGACTATCCGCAGCAGCGCGGGTGCCTGCGCGGCCGCAGCCAGCGCAAGCAGGTGTTCGCCGAGGATCGCATCAAGTATCCGCTCAAGCGCGCCGGCTGGAGCCTGGACGCTCCCAATGGCGAGTTGCGCGGCAAGGACGAGTGGGAGCGTGTGAGCTGGGACGAGGCGCTCGATCTGGTGGCTCAGGGCCTGACTCGCGCCAAGGAGCAGTATGGCAACCGCTCCATCCTGCTCCTGAAGGGTTGGAATCCCGAGATGACCCGCACCATGGGCGCCTTCGGCGGCTTCACGAACTTCTGGGACACCAACTCCTATGGCTCCTGGTCGAAGACTCCGTTCGTCATCGGGTTCCATCACGACAACATGCAGGACCAGACTATCAACGACCGTTACGACCTGCGCAACTGCGAGACCATCGTCATGATGGCTATGAACCCGGCCTGGAGCGCTGCGGGCAGCCAAATGTGGAACTACTGGCAGGCCAAGGCCGCCGGCGCGAAGTTCATCGTCGTTGATCCCATGTACAGCGAGACGGCGGCCACCTTGGATGCGGAGTGGATTCCCATTCGCCCGGCCACCGACATGGCCTTCCTGCTCGGCGTGGCCTACGCCATGCTGGAGGCCGACGAGGCTGAGGGCCTCATTGACTGGGACTTCCTGAACCGCTGCACCGTGGGCTTCGATGCCGAGCATATGCCGTCCGATGCTAAACAGCAGACGAACTTCAAGGACTACGTGCAGGGCGCCTACGACAACACGCCGAAAACGCCGGAATGGGCCAGCGAAATCTGCGGTGCCTCGCCCGAGGCCATCCGCAATCTGGCCCGCGCTATGGGCAAGGATCACAAGGTGGGCTTCCTCGTGTCGACTGCCTCGGCCCGCATCAACAACACCGACAACCTGCCCCAGCTCGTCATGACCGTGGGCGCCATGGGCGGCCACATGGGCAAGTCGGGCCACATGACGGGTTCCACCATGCATGTGACTTCGGGTAATGGCGGGCCGGCTCTCATTAAGGCCGGCAAGGACGGCCTGCCCGAGATCAAGAACCCCGTGGATGACCACATCAATGGCAACGAGGTGTGGGATGCTGTCATCGATGGCACTTATGCTTTCACGGGCACGAAGCACTACGACCCGGCCGAGAAGCGCGACATCGACATCCACGTCATCTACCACTCCAGCGGCAACAAGCTGCAGACCAACGTGGGTATGGCTCGCGCCATCGAGGCCCATCGCAAGGTGGACATGGTGGTGGCCCATGCCCAGTTCTTTACCTCGGCCGCCCGCTACGCCGACATCATCCTGCCCCTCACCACCGAGTGGGAGCGCTTCGACGGCCTGTTCGGCGGCACGCTCGGCCATAAGTCGAACCGCGAGATGATGGTGGCCTATCAGCAGATCATCGACCCCTTGTACGAGGCAAAGTCCGACCAGGACATTGCCTGCGAGCTAGCCGAGAAGCTGGGCATCGCGCGCGCTGATGTGTACCCCTTCGATGTGAAGCAGCAGTATTTCAATCAGCTGGCTTCCATGGAGGTGTGCGACGAGGACGGCAAAACCTATGTGCCGGCCGTGGGCATCACCCAGGAAGACATCGACGAGCTGGGCGTGGAAGGCGAGCCCCAGGAGGGCAAGCTGGCCTATCAGGAGCTCAAGCAGCTCGGTGTGTATCAGGTCAAGCGCACTCCCGACGACAACTACGGCTATATTGCTTTCAAGGACTTCGTGGAAGACCCCGAGGCTAATCCGCTGGAAACGCCCTCCGGTAAGCTGGAGATATACAGCCAGACGCTTGCGGACACGTTCTCGGCCATGGGTTGGGACACGGTGACCCCCATTCCCACCTATGTGAAGGTGACCAACGGCTACGAGGACGCCTCCGCGTCCGGGGCTGAGTATCCCCTGCAGGTGATGAACCCCCACTATCTGCGTCGTGCTCACTCGGTGTTCGACAATATCGGCTGGCTGCGCGAGGCGTGGACGAACCCGGTGTTCATCAGCACTGCCGACGCCGAGGCGGCCGGGGTGTCCGACGGCGACACGGTGCTCGTCTCGAGCCCCTACGGCCAGTGCGTGCGCAACGCCTGCGTGTATGCGGGCCTCATGCCCGGCGTGGTGGCCCTGCCTCACGGCGCGTGGGTGGCCGTGGACGAAGAGACTGGTATCGATGCGGCCGGCGCCGACAACTACCTGACGGGCCCCGCCCCCAACGGTCAGGGCGTGTCGGGCTACAATTCCGCGCTCTGCAAGATTGAGAAGTACACGGGCGAGGCTTTGGCTCCCGATGCCGAGCAGCCGCTTCGCATTGTCTGCAAGGATGGTGAGTAACCTATGGCTGACGTGAAAGAGAACAAGAACCCGCAGGGCTTCTATTTCAACCAGCAGGCTTGCATCGGCTGCCGTACGTGCCAGGTGGCCTGCAAAGACAAGAATGATCTCGAGGTAGGCTATCTGTTCCGCCGAGTGGAAAGCTTCGAAGTGGGAGAATTTCCCAAGCCCGCCACCTTCCACTACTCGGGCGCCTGCAACCACTGCCATACCCCGGCCTGCGTGGAAGTGTGCCCTGCCGGTGCTACCTATATCAATGAGGAAGACGGCACGGTGCAGCACGATGACGAGGCGTGCATCGGCTGCGGCTACTGCGTGAAGGCTTGTCCCTACGGCCACCCGGTGCTTATCGAGGAGCTCAACGTGGTGCATCGTTGCGACGGATGCATCGATCTCCGTGCGGCAGGGGAGAAGCCGGCTTGCGTGGCAGCTTGTCCCATGCGTGCTTTGGATTTTGGGCCCATTGAAGAGCTGCGGGCCGCTCATCCCGATGGCGTGAATGTGGTCTCGGTGCTGCCCGAGCCCACCACCGATCCCTCGGTGGTTATCGATGCCCGTCAATCGGCTCTTTCCGGCGAGCCGAAGCAGCTCGTTCTGTAGCCATCTTCCCGCTGAGCCGGGCCGTGCGACCCCCCTCCCGTCGCACGGCCCGGCTTTCCGCGCTACACTGGTCGAAGGTGGAAGGGGGCGCGCCGATGAAGCTGAAAACCAAATTTCTCTGCCTGATCGCCGTGCTGTTGGCGGTGTCGCTCGGCGCGAACCTGGTTTGGACTTCCGCAAACAAGCATAGCCAAATGGAAAACGAGTTGCGGGAGCAGGCGCGCGCCCTCGCTCAGCAAATGGATGCCGTCTGGGAATTCATGGTGGCCAATCAAGACCGCCTGGCCCAAGTGGCCTTCACGGAAGATGGCGTGTACCAGGGGCTTCACTGCGCCATTGCTGGTCGCATTATCGGTCAGTCTTTCACGATGCATTCCGATTACACGACGCGGTTCGTGAATTTCAACCCACGCAATAAGGCTGGCGAGCCCGACGACTACGAGGCGGCCGCGCTCTCCGCGTTCCACGACGATGCAAGTCGTGCCGACTACTATGGCTTTACCGACTATGAGGGCCGCCAGGTCTTTCGCTATGTGGCTCCCATGACCATAGAAGAGGCCTGCCTGCAGTGTCACGGCGAACCAGCCGGCGAGCTGGACGTCACTGGCGCTCCCAAGGAAGGCTGGAAGATGGGGGACGTGGGCGGTGCCATCAGCATCATCATGCCGCTTGACGTGTACCAGGCCAACGAGCGAGAGTCCGTCGCCCAAGACGTTTTATTCTTCGCCATCATGCTGGCGGTGTGTCTGGTGGCGGTGTATGTGGCGCTGACCTATTTGGTAACACGGCCTTTGAGCAAAATTCGTTCCGGCGTGGACGAGGTGTCCGAGGGCAATCTTGACGTGCGTCTCAGCTATAGCGAGTCGTCTCAGGAGATGAGTTCGCTCACGACGGCCTTCAACGACATGGCGCACGAGCTTGCTGATGTTTACGCAGGGCTTGAAGACGAGGTGGCCGATCGGACGGCGCAGCTGCAGCAGGCTAACGAGGTGCTCGAGCAGCAGCGTCGCCAGTTGGAAGCGGTTAACGCTCAGCTGGTGGATGAGAACCAGTACAAGAGCGACTTCCTTTCTATGGTGAGCCATGAGTTGCGCACGCCGCTCACTTCCATTGTGGCCTTTGCCGATCTGCTGAGCAAGCATCGCGCAGGAGCCGACGAGAACGAGGCTAAGGCCTTGGCGGGCATCGAGGCCAACTCCCAGGCGCTTATGCTGATGATCAACGACATTCTGGAGATGAGCCGTCTTGATGCCGGCCGCGTGAAACTGAGCCTTGAGGTGGTAGACATCGGCGATGTGGTGGGTATCGTGCGCGCCACGGTAGGGCCCCTGGCGGCTAAGGAGCATTTGGAGTTCACAAGTGAGGTTGCTCCGGACGTGCCGCTCGTGCGAGGCGATTTCGACAAGCTCGTCCACGTGCTGCAGAATCTGTGCGGCAATGCGGTGAAATTTACGCCTGACGGAGGCGCAGTGCATCTTAAAGCCGCTTTCCATCCTGCCAGTTCGAAAGGCATTCCCGATGAGGTATGGCTTACGGTGGCTGATAGCGGCATCGGCATAGATGCCGCAGATCAGGAACGTATCTTCGAGAAGTTCGTGCAGGTGGATTCCTCATCCACCCGGCGCTACAACGGTACGGGATTGGGACTCGCCATCGTGCGCGAGTACGCCGAGATGCACGGGGGCTCTGTGAGCGTGGAAAGCGAGCTGGGCCAGGGAGCTTCCTTTGTCGTGCGCATCCCTGTGTCTGGCCCGGTTTCGCGAGAAGCGGCAGAGAAGGACGAGAAATCTGATAGCGGGCCTAGTAGCGAAGACCTCCCGAAGGGGGAACAATCATGAATCGACCCATCAAAGTGATGCTTATCGACGACGATCCGGGCATTCACGAAAGTCTTCGAGCCGTCGTAGAAGAAGCGGGCTACGAGTTCTGCGGGGCTCTTGGCGGGCGAGAGGGGCTTCGGCTGTTGGATGATGAGCGCCCCGACCTGTTGCTTCTCGATGTGATGATGCCCGGCATGAATGGCTTCGACGTTTGCCAGCAAATGCGCGAGGAGGGACGTCGCATTCCCGTTATCTTTCTCACGGCGAAAAACGACATCGTAGACAAAAGCACGGGCTTCAAGGCCGGTGCCGACGACTACGTGACCAAGCCCTTCATCGCCGATGAGCTGCTGCTGCGCATCGACGCCCACGTGCGGCGTCATCGCGGCGACATCGAACACGCACGAAATTGAGGCTTCGGTAGTTTGTGTGACAAGGGGCTAGCCTAGGCAGCAACGCTCTTC
>OLPO01000836.1_pt1 | contig 22937 bp, 18 predicted proteins | sample 1672831 | NCBI WGS metagenome assembly OLPO01 (sample SAMEA3136728, study PRJEB25190) | human gut metagenome
CACTAAGGACACTGTTTTTGCGGACATTGCGATTGCCGCGGGGACGGTGTTTTTTTGTTATAACAAAATAGTAAAAACCAGTAAATATTTGTGAGAGAATGAATTTATTTTTATACAAAAAAGCAGATATTTTTTATAAAAAAGATGTGCTATACTAACACATAAGAAAAATATGCGAAAGGGAATCGAATGAGGAACGTGAAGGATACAGAGGGAATCGATTTTGTGATCACCTGGGTAGATGGCGGCGATCCTGTATGGCAGCAGGAAAAGAAAAAAACACTTGAAGATTCTGGGATGAAGGCGCAAACAGATGACAGGAAAGAAAGGTACAGAGACTGGGATAATCTTCGCTACTGGTTTCGTGGAGTAGAGCAGTTTGCACCGTGGGTTCGAAAAATTCATTTTGTGACATGGGGACATCTTCCGGAATGGCTGGATCCATCTGCGCCGAAACTGAATATCGTTAATCACAGGGATTTCATTCCGGCAGAATTCCGCCCTACTTTTAATTCTCACACAATTGAGTGGAATCTACACAGGATCCAGGGATTATCAGAACGCTTTGTTTATTTTAATGATGACATGTTTCTGTTGGACAGGGTAAAACCCGAAGATTTTTTCCGAGGAGAAAAACCGGTGGATATGCTTGCTCTGCAGCCTGATGTGGCGAATACAGATAATGAAGTCATGCCGTATATTTATCTGAATAACACTATGGTTCTCGCAAAATATTTTAAGAAATATGAAAATGTAAAGAAACAGCCGGGAGCGTATTTTCATATAGGCTATCCGCCGATGTATTTCTTCTATAATCTTCTGGAGATGGCATTTCCGAGATTTACCGGCTTTTATACGGTTCACGGTGCTTCACCGCTGAAGAAAGAGACATTTGAAACATTGTGGAAGCTGGAACCGGAACTTCTGACAAAAGTATGCAGTCATGCTTTTCGACATAAAGAAGATATCAGTCAGTATGTGCTTCGGGAGTATCAGAAGCTCAATGGTGATTTTGTGCCGGGAAATATCCGTAAACTGTGCAGTTATTATGACGTCTCACAGAATAATGAGAAACTGCTCCGTACAATTACACGACACAGAAACAAGATGGTCTGCATCAATGACAGTAATCATGAAATAGATTTTGAAAAAGTAAAAAAAGAGATTAATACTGCACTTGAACAGAGACTAAACAAAAAATCTTTATTTGAAAAATAGATAAGTACAGGAGAGAAAGATAATGAACATCCTGTTGATAGGAGGCGCATGCAGCCTGATGGACAGTATGATCCTGAAACTTCGAAAAGAAGGACACAGGGTCTATATACTGACAGGAGATAAATATAAGCATAATAAATATAAAAAAGTATTTGAAAAATATGAATTTCCATATGATACAGAAAATCTGAATGCTATTTTTGAGAGTGTCAATCCGGATGCAACGATTCTTATGGGAGCTTTTGATACCAATTATCGCTGGAATGAAGAGGAAAGAGAATCCGTCCGTTTTGTGTCTCATCTGGTTAATATACTTGTAGCACATTCTACAGTTAGGAAGGGGAAACTTATTTTTCTTTCCTCAGATGAGGTCTATAGCGGAAATTATATAAAAGATATCGAAGAGACCGAAAAAACATCAGGATTTGGAATGAGGGCAGATATTCTGGCGCAGGCGGAAGAAATCTGTCAGAATTTCAGAGAGAATCGAAATATCGATATTACAGTGCTTAGGCTGGATCATCTGTACTGCATTCCAAGGAACCTGGAAGACGTCAATAATATTTGCTCCCGTATGTGTCTGGAATGCATGAATAATGGTTATATTAAGGCTGACACAGATCATACGTTTTCGATGTTATTCGAAAAAGATGCAGTAGAATATATTTACAAAGTTGTCAGTGTCAGAAAACATGAATATGCACTCTATCAGCTTTCATCTAATGAAGTGGTCAGTGAGCTTGAACTTGCAGCTATGGTGCAGAAGAATATGGAGGATTCTGTAAATATTGTGACCTCATCTGGTGGAAATGGCCGTTGTGTTCTTTCCGGAATTCGGTTTGAGAAAGAATTCGATGTACATGCGTTTGGTGATCTGAATAAAAATATTGAAAAAATGGCAGCATACATGCAGAAGCACAAAGCTGTTTTTGTAAATGAAGATAAGCTGAAGCTTCCATGGTGGAAGCAGCTTTGGAATAAGTGGAAGTGGCTGCTCAGAGTTTTAGTTCCTTTCGCAGAAAATTTAATCTGCTTTATTCCGTTTTTTATGATGAATAACAGAACGGTAGGAAGCAGATATTTTGCGAATCTCGACCCGTTTCTTCTGTATGTGCTGTTGTTTGCAATTGTTTACGGACAGCAGCAGGCTACCTTTTCCGCAATATGTGCAGTAGTGGGATATATGTTCCGGCAGATGTACACGCGAAGTGGGTTTGAAGTCCTTCTGGACTATAACACCTATGTCTGGATAGCACAGCTTTTTATTCTTGGGCTTGTAGTCGGGTATATGCGTGATCAGATTAACACCATGAGGATGGAAAGAGAAGAACTGGAAGCTCATCTGTCAAGACAGATTGCTGATATCAAGGATATTAATGAAAGTAATACTCGCCTTAAAGGTGTTATGGAGCAGCAGCTGATCGATCAGAAAGACAGTATCGGTAAGGTTTATACGATTACACAGACACTGGAGCAGCATATGCCGGATGAGGTTATGTTTTATGCTGTAGAAGTGCTGATGAAGCTGATGCATACCAAAGATGTGGCACTTTATAATGTTGTCAATCAGGATTATGCGCGAATTTTTTCAGCAAGTTCTGTTAAAGCAAGAAGTCTTGGTAATTCTATCCGTTACAGGGAAATGACAGGAGTATATGAAGACCTGGTCGAAGAAAAGGTTTACATCAACAAAACCATGGATCCTCGTTATCCTCTGATGGCACGTGCCATTTATGAGAATGGAGACATTAAGATGATCATTATGCTCTGGGGTCTCAGCTGGGAAAAAATGACGCTTGGACAGGCAAATTTTCTTACTGTAATCAGTTATCTGATCCAGAATGCAGTTCTGCGTGCACAGAGATACATTCAGGCACTTGAAGAGAAGCGATACAGTGAAGTGGGCGGCAGAATCCTCAGAGAAGATGCGTTTAAACCTCTGGCAGAAGCCTATATGGAGGCGAAAGAAAAAAATCTGGCAGAATGTGTGTTTTTAAAGATAGATGCTGCGCCTGAACAGTACAGACAGATCGAGCAAACTATGACAAAAAAACTGCGAGACAGTGATTATCTTGGACTTCTGCCAGATGGAAGATTATATGTGCTTCTTACAAATACAACAAAAGAAAGTGCCGGTATCGTACAGGAACGATTTGAACAGAATGGCTATAGTACAGAAATTGTGGAGAAGATTGCAGTATGTCCGGAAGAATGATGCTGTTTATAATTTTACTTGTTCTGAATCTTCTGACAGTTGTGGTGTATCTGATCTGGAACCATATCAGAAGAAAAGAAAAGATTTTAAGTACATGGATGAAAGCAGGAATGATGCTGTTGTGTCCGATTGTAGGTCCGACTTTTATTTTTGTGGCATTCTGGCTCAGTCGACTTTTCATGCTGACGTCCATGGATCTTTCTGATGTAGTATTCAGTAAGGAAAGAGTAGAAACATTTATACGTCCTGACGAAGAAACAGAAAAAAATATGGTCTCACTTGAAGAGGCACTGGAAGTTACTGATAAGAAGAGTCTCCGCAGTTTTATCCTTAATGTAATCCGTGGGGATTATAGGAATTCACTCTCATCCATTGCACTTGCATTAAACAGCGAAGATACAGAGACTGCTCATTATGCGGCATCGATCCTTCAGGATGTCCTGAGTGATTTTCGTGCAGGGGTACAGGAAAAATATCGTATTCTGGACGAAGATGAGGAGCATCTGACGGAGAATTGCGTGGATCTTCTGGAATATATGAACTCTGTTGTAGAACAAAGGGTCCTGACGGATCTGGAGCAGCGTTCTATGGTAGAACGTATGGATGAAGTACTGGAAAGGGCATGGGTGTCTGACAGACAGAAGATCAGCAGCTCTGTTTATGAGAAGGTATGTCAGAGGCTTCTTGAGATGGAAGATTATGAAAATTGCCGTAAATGGTGTGCCCGTACCAGTGAGCAGTATCCGGACACACTTTCCAGCTATACCTGTCAGCTGAAGCTGTTTTTCTCCTGCGGAGACAGAGAAGATTTTTTCCGTGTCATGCAGGAACTCAAAGAATCTGATATCACGATTGATAATGAGACACTGGAATTTATCAGAATATTTATGTAGAGGAATGAGTCAACATGTTAATGTCAACATTGGTAATTTTACGATTTACAGGTATCCTTGCCGCATATACGGGAATTACAGTGCTCTTGCCGGAAGTTATGTTCCGCAGAATACTGAAAGGCAGGAGATTATCAGAGCAGTTTCTGATGTCATATACATTTGGAAATTTCTATATTATCAATATTGTATTTGCACTCCAGCTGCTTCATATTTCGAATTTTTTTACACTCACAGTAGTTACGCTGTTTTTGAGCATGCTGATTGGAATTAAAGTTAATCGAATTCCCTTGAAACAGAAGTTAGCAGAGGGAAAAAAAACATTCTGCAAACTGTTTGATGGAAGTCTGGGCAGCAAGTCTGCCATTAGAACTTTTTTTGAATGGATTAAAGCAGGATACAGATATTTTATGAGCTTTTTTTACAGATATATTGTGAAGAAACCAATACAGTTTCTGTTTCTGATACTGATCAGTGGGGCACTTTTCTGGATTTATGGTCGCCAGATCATATTGGTATATGGTTATCGTGCATCAGATATCCCTGTGCATCTGAACTGGATCAATCAGATGAGCAGAGGAAAAATTTTCTCCAGCGGTGTCTATCCATTTGGATTTCACTGTATGATCTATTATCTCCATACAGTTTTTCGGGTAGATACTTATGTGATCATGTGTGAATTTTTCTTTGTTCAGGTTATATATCTTCATGCAGTACTTCTGGCTATGCTGAAGCTGTTGTGCAAAACCAAGTATCTTCCGTATATTTGTGTGTTTACATATATAGTTGGGAAGTTCTGGTCAGTACAGACCTATTCCAGATTCTATTCTACACTTCCGCAGGAATATGGGATGATTTTTGTGATTCCATCCGTGTATTTTCTTATCAGATTTTTTCAGATACGTAAAGAAAATCTGAAAGAAAGGGAAACCCGGAGGATTCTGCAATGTTTTGCGATGGCATTTTCACTCACACTGGCAATTCATTTTTATGGAACAATGATCGCAGGACTTTGCTGTGTTGGAATTGCGATAGGATTCTGTTTCCGCTTTCTGAAAAAAGAATACTTTAGCCGTATTATGGTTACGGGAATTCTTAGTGTTATACTGGCGGTTCTTCCAATGGCGATTGCCTTTGCAGGAGGAACACCGTTGCAGGGCTCGTTGGGATGGGGAATGAGTGTTATTAACGGAAATAAAAGTAAGAATTCTGACACGGCCAACACTACACAAAATAACGTGGTGCATGTCACTATGGAAAATGGAAAAACCACAAAAATTGATGTAAGTAAACTTCCGTCTGCTAAAAATGATGAAAAGGAAGTCAGTGTCGAGCAGAAAAAAACTTCTTTAGGTGACCGAATACAAAAGGTAGCGGATAAAATACAGAATGCAGTCAGAACAATGTCAACACGAATCAGAGATATAGTTGTTCCTGTAGACTGGCAGAAGATGGGATCAGCGGTGCTGGCAGTTTATGCGGGCTTGCTGATTATGGGAGTGTTGTTCTGTGTTTTTCGAAAAACAGAATATGGAGCGGCACTCATGTCTGTTGGATTCTGTATGCTGATACTAACAGTTCTTCTGTGTGCAGGACCATTTGGTCTTCCGACTTTGATGGATGCTGCACGATGCAGTATTTATTATGCATATCTTCTGCCAGTGGCAGGTGTTATGCTCGTGGATGGAATCTTGTATTTTATATTAATGCCGAAAGTTCTCAGAATCATCAGAAATATATTGTCCCTGGGAATGTCGGTAGTTCTTCTGATTGTACTATTACAAAATGATTTAGTAAAAAAAACGGAGTTTTCATCAGGATATGTAACAAATGGTGCGATTACCTGTCTTACAAATATCATCAAAGAAAATGAGGATGAAACATGGACAATTGTCTCTGCAAATGATGAAACGCAGATGGGGCTGGATCATGGATGGCATTATGAAACAATTACATTTCTTCGTAAATTAGAATACATGAAAAAAGACACTAAAATTATAATTCCTACGGAAAATGTGTATTTTTTCATTGAAAAAATACCATTAGATTATTCGATTTCTTATTCCGGAAGTGGTCAGTCTATTTCTAAAAAAGGTGCAAGTCAGCCGATTCCAAATGTTGGTGGTATCAGAATGTATCAGGGAGAATATCGCTGGGTTCTTATGTCCAGAATGTATTACTGGGCACAAGCTTTCATGAAAAAATATCCCAATGAAATGAAAGTATATTATGAAGACGACCAGTTTATCTGTTACAGAATTCCGCAGAATATGTATCATCAGTATGATTTTGCAATTGATTACGGATACAATCAGGTAAAAACAGACGAACAGGAGGCAGTACAATAATGGTTTCAAAAAGAAAATTTTTCAGTATTGCGATCATGATGTTTGTCCTGTTTTTTCTGTTTCAGTTTTCCATGATAGTTCGAGATAGAAAAAATACATATGATGTAAACTCCAGTCTTACAGAGAAGAAGGCTGATGGTGAGAATCAGTGGATTCCTTCAGACAGTGAGGCAGGAGAAGACATTTCTGTTGTTTTTGTGGGAAATGAAGCCGGGGATATGGGAATTGCCGTGAACAGATGGTGTACCTATGCCAAACGGGAGTTCATTTCCTGTGAAGCTGTAAGCAGATATTCTGTGGAGGATGAAAATCTCCCGGAGATGATGATTCTGGAATCTGAAAAATATGCAGATGGCGATAACCTTACTACGCTGGAAACTCTGGAAAAGAAAGGAGTTATTATCGTTTTTGGATGTCTGGAGAATGTGAAGAACATTCAAAATAATCAGGAACTGATGAAATTTCTTGGAATCCAGAAAGTTGTCACAGAGAAAACACACCTCACAGGGGTAAAACTGTTTGAAGGACTGCTCCTTGGAGGCGAAATTACCTATATTACACCGGAAGATAAAAAGGAAAAGCAACGCCAGGATCTGGAGCTGGATGTTCCCTGGTATCAGGTAGGAAGCGGAACAAAAACCTATATGGTAGGACTTTTCGACGAAAAAAAAGGAAAAAATATTGAAAACGAGGATTTGCCGACGCTCATCTGGCGAAATGGAATAGATTACGGAAGTGTTTTTGCAGTAGTCGGAGATTATATGAAAGACAGTACTGCTCTTGGACTTCTGGATGGAATGAGAGCAGAGGCAATGCAATATATCATTTATCCGGTTGTCAATGCGCAGAATCTTTCCATGGTTAATTTTCCTGTTTTTGCTGATGAAAATAATGATGAAATGCTGAAGTTATACAGTCAGTCTGCGACAGGCATTGCCCGGGATATTATGTGGCCTTCTCTGATTTCTATCGTTCAAAAAAGTGATATGAAAATGACTTGTTTCATCCAGCCACAGGCAGATTACACAGATGATGTGGAACCCCAGTCAGGAATGCTGGAATTTTATCTGAAACAGATGAAAGAGCAGAAAAGTGAGGCTGGAATTTCACTGGAATATCAGAAACTGGATAAAGCAGAAGATAAGGTCATTAAGGACACGAATTTTTTTGAAAATGAAAAGATAGATTATCGTTTTGGTGCAGCATTTGCGAAAGAAAAAGATCTGAAAGGAATTCTGAAAGACACGGATTCTGGTCTTCTTGGAGATGTTGGAACTTTGGTCTGTGACTATACAGAGAACCAACCGGTGGTCTCTTATTACAGTGATTCCGTAACGTTACAGACTGTGACAAGTGATGGAATGAATTATGCATACAGCGATGATATTCGAATGCGAAGCATTCAGACAGCACTTGGATATACGAATGTTATGCTGGATATGTATGACATTTTCTGGCCAGAGAGAAGTACTGACCGGTGGGAAGTCATGCAGAAGCGCTTCTCCAGTAATCTTCTTACATACTGGAAAAATTTCGAATGTTTTGGCAGTACCACTCTTTCTGAGAGTAACGCAAGAATCAGAACATTTCTTAATCTGGCATACAGTCAGTCACGTGAAGATAATACAATTACACTTCGGACATCGGAACCTGGAAGCTGGTTCATTCTCAGAACACATGGTGAAGAGATTGAAGAGATTGACGGCGGCAGTCAGACAGAGATAGAAGATGGCGCATATCTGATCTGTACAGAAGATACTACGGTAAAGATTCAGTTAAAAGAACCGGGTCTTTACTATGATATCCGCAAAAACTGATTTAAAGAGAGGGAAAACATGAAGGTTTGCATAGTTGCAGAAGGCTGCTATCCATATGTGGTCGGTGGCGTCTCAGGATGGATCAACAGTCTGATCAAATCTTTTCCGAATATAGAATTTATCCTGCTTGCAATTGTGGCAAACAGGTCTCAGAGAGGAAAATTTGTATATGAACTTCCGGAAAACCTGACGCAGGTATACGAACTGTATCTGGACGACTGTGAGTGGGAAGAAGGAAGAAAGACAGAAAAGAGCAGAAGAAAAGCCCGTCTTTCCAGAAAAGAATATAAAGAAGTTCTGAATATGGTACTCAACAGAAAGACAGACTGGAGCGTTATTTTTGATCTGTTTCGTAATGGAGAAATCTCTGTGGACAGATTTCTGATGGGACCGGACTTTTTTGAGATTGCCAGGGAATGCTATAACAGGCAGTATCCGAATATCACATTTTCAGATTTCCTCTGGACGCTTCGCTCCATATATCTGCCGCTGTTCTGGACGTTAAAAATGGATGTTCCCAAGGCAGATCTGTATCATTGCGTTGCAACAGGTTATGCCGGTGTGCTTGGAAGTATGGCAAAGCATTTTCATGGAAGTTCTCTTCTGATCTCGGAACATGGAATTTATACCAGAGAGAGGGAAGAAGAACTGATCAAGGCGCAGTGGGTAAAGGGCGTATACAAAAATATCTGGATCGAACAGTTTAAGAAGATGTCTCTTCTTGCATACGACAAGGCGGATACGGTTACCTGTCTTTTTGAACGTGCGAGAACACTTCAGATAGAACTGGGATGTCCGGAAGAAAAAATCCAGGTGACACCAAATGGAATCGATGTGGATGGTTTCGCAGATTTACCAGGTAAGAGTCAGGATGAGAAACAGATCATCAGTATAGGAGCTGTTCTTCGTGTCAGTCCGATCAAGGATGTAAAGACGATGATACAGGCATTTGCTTTTGCAAAAAAGACGGTACCGAATCTGAAACTCTGGATCATGGGGCCGACAGACGAGGATAAGAAATACGCGCAGGAGTGCTTTGATATTGTAGAATCGCTTGGCGTATCTGATATAGAATTTACAGGCCGGGTTAATGTTAAAGAATATCTTGGAAGAATGGATTTCACAATTCTTACCAGTATCAGTGAGGGACAACCATTGACAATTCTGGAAAGCTATGCAGCACATAAGCCGACGATAGCTACAGATGTTGGAAACTGTCGAGAATTGATTTATGGAAACGATGACGGATTTGGAGCGGCAGGTATTCTGACTCATATTATGAATCTGGAGGAAATTGCCCAGGCTATGATAGATCTTGCCATAGATCCGGAAAGACGGAGGCAGATGGGCGAAGCAGGATATAAGAGAGTTACGTCTTTTTATCGGATTGAACAGATGAAGGAGACTTACAAACAGATCTACCGGAAATTTGCAGATGAACAGGAGATTGAATGGACAGAGAACCCGTTTCAACTGAAACGTCAGAAAGCAGGATGGAGACAGGATAATGGCTGGAATCGGTGTTAAATTAAACAATATATATGGAAAAAGAACGCTGACAACAAACATCATTGGAATGGGCTATAGTACGATCATGACGATTGCTCCAATGCTTACGGTAATCGGGGCACTTTGTATTATGGAACATTTTCTTGGTTTTGATTCTGTCGGATATGCTACAAGAGAGTTGTTTTCCTGTACAGTACTGTATACTTTTATATTTTCGCTTCTTACAGCATCACCGTTTAACTCTGTGTTATCCAGGTATATGTCAGATATCATTTATGAGGAAACCTTTGAAGATATTCTTCCCTGCTATTATGTGGGAATGATTCTGAATATCACATTCAGCGCAATTGTCGGAATACCGTTCTGTATCCACGAATATCTCGTGGGTAATGTGGATATCATTTATGTTTTTACCGGATATTGTGGATATGTTGCTTTGGTGCTGGTGTTTTATTCTATGCTGTATCTGTCAATCTGCAAAGATTATAAGAAGATTTCATTTTTCTTTATGATCGGGATGACTGTGACGGTACTGCTGTCCTTTCTGTTTGTAAAGGTTATTCATATGAGCATCACCTATGGAATGCTCCTTGCATTGGCTATTGGTTTCTGGCTGATCGCCTGTCTTGAATTTGCTGTGATACGAAGTTATTTCAGGGAAAACAGCGGCAGATACAGAGATGTATTCCGTTATTTCAGAGAGTACTGGCCGCTTGTAGTCACAAATTTTTTGTATACATTGGGACTGTATATTCATAATTTTGTTTTCTGGACGACGGATCTTCATATGGTGATCGTCAGAAGCTTTGTATGTGTGACAACCTATGATATGGCAACGTGTCTTGCAATGTTTACAAATATTTCTGCGAGTGTAATTTTTATCAGCAGGGTAGAGATGAATTTTCATGAAAGATACAAGGCATACTCGGAGGCTGTCATTGGAGGCAGAGGAGCAGATATTGAGATCACCAGGAATCGAATGTTCAGACTTCTGGCAGAAGAACTGCTGAGTCTTGCCAGAATACAGTTTATTATTACACTGGTTATTTTCTTACTATGTATGATCTTTCTTCCACAGGTTGGTTTTGGAGGAATGACACTTCGCATTTATCCGTGTCTTGCGGCAGGATATTTTATCCTGTTTCTGATGTATGCGGAAATTATTTTTCTTTATTATTTTAATGATCTCAAGGGATCTGTATTTACTGGTCTGGCTTTTTGTGTGGGAACACTGATCGGGAGTATGGTTGCTACACATCTTTCAGATATCTGGTATGGAATTGGCCTGACAGTGGGAAGCTTTATCGGTTTTACAGTTGCCTACCACCGAATTCGATGGATGGAAAAGAACCTGGATATACACATTTTCTGTAATGGACATTTGCTTCGGAAGGCAAAAGGCAGTTGCCCTTCACCGAAAGTATTTGACAGATATGAACAGGAATAGAGGAGGAGAAAAGAATGGCATCAGGAGATTTATTAACAGTATTTTTGGTAGTGATGGGAATCTGTTTGTTTGTGATGGCGATATTGTCGCTGGCGAAGAGAAAGATGACAGAACCATTTTGCCTTGCATGGGTATGTGTATCGGTGCTGATTGTCATATGTGGAATACTGATAGAGCCATCTGAACTGGATCGGTATATAAGCCTCAGGGTTTTGATCCTGATATTATTTATAACGATTGGTGTTGGCTGGATTTTGTGGTTTATAAGTACACAGCTTTCTATTTTGAGACGAAGAAATCAGGAGATAGCAATGCAGATTTCTCTTCTTAATCAGGATAGTGAGAGAATGATGAAAAAATTAGAAGATCTGGAAAAAAGAATGGATGAAGATACCTCAGAAGGGACTGACTTACAAAAATGAAAAAGGTTTTGTTTGTGATCAATACACTTGGCGGCGCAGGAGCAGAAAAAGCTCTCCTTGAACTCTTGAAACGGTTTCCAGAGGAACAGTATGAAGTATCGCTGTATGTCCTTCTGGACCAGGGAGAGTTGGTTTCACAGATTCCGGAGCATGTGAAAATTCTTAACAGGGAATATTCAGATGTTTCAGTGCTTTCAAAAGAAGGAAAAAAAATTCTTAATAAAAAAATATGGAAACGTCTCTGGATTCGTGGCGCTGTTTTCAGAAATCTGCCTTTTCTGATAAGGAATGTAATTGTCATGTTGAAGAAGAATAAAATCAGACCGGATAAACTTCTCTGGCGTGTAATGTCGGACAGCGGACAGGTTATTAAAGAACATTATGATATGGCAATTGCTTATCTTGAGGGTGGGGCGACCTATTATGTGCATGACCATATCAATGCAGACCGGAAATATACATTTTTGCATGTAGACTATGGATTTGCCGGTTATACCAGGGAACTGGACAAGAACTGTTATCTGGATTTTGACAGGATTTTTACAGTATCAGATGAAGTGAAAAAAAGCTTTGTCGAGGCATATCCGAAGTGCAAGGACAATACATATGTGTTTCATAATCTTATTGATCAGAAAGAAATCCGAAGAAAGGCAGAACTTCCGGGAGGATTTGAAGATTCTTACGATGGTAAAAGGATTCTCACAGTCGGAAGACTGACAGCACAGAAGGCATATGAAATCTCGATTGATGCAATGAAGATCCTCAAAGATCACGGTGTAAAAGCAAGGTGGTATGTTCTTGGAGAAGGAGAACTGAGAGAAAAACTGCAGAGTCAGATTAAACGTCTTGGTCTGGAGAAAGATTTCCTGCTTCTGGGAGCAAAGACAAATCCGTATCCTTATTATAAACAATGCGATCTTTATGTCCATGCGACTCGTTTTGAAGGTAAGAGCATTGCAATCCAGGAAGCACAGACGCTGGGTTGTACGATTCTTGTATCAGACTGCAGTGGAAACAGAGAGCAGGTTATTCAGGGAGAAGATGGAATGATGTGTGGTCTGACCCCTGAGGAAGTCAGCAAAAATATAGAAGAATTGTTAAAAAATCCGCAGAAATGCAGAGAGCTTGGGAAGAAAGCCTCTGTCAAACTATCATCAGAAGATAAAGATGTACTGAAATTATTCCAAATCTGAACAACGAAAGAAGGACCGAGTGTATGGAAAAGAACAAAGAAGTATTGATTATTATTCCAGCCTATAATGAAGAAAAAACGATCACGACACTTTTGGAGCAGCTTGAAAAGCCGGAAATTTCAGAACTTGCAGATGTGCTGGTCATGAATGATGTCTCTTTGGATTCTACAAACTGGATTATAAAAAAGAGAAATCATGTAGTAGTAACACATGTATTTAATCTGGGTTATGGAAGTGGTCTGCAGCTTGGATATAAATATGCAGTTCGCAGAAAATATCAGTATGTAATACAGATGGATGCAGACGGACAGCATGATGTATGTAATATCCAGGCAATTTATAAAGCACTGACAACACCAGATGAGAACGGAAAACTTCCGGATATTGTTCTTGGTTCAAGGTTTATGGAAGGAAGTACGGAGTTTCCGGTTTCAGTAGCAAAAAAAATCGCATTTGTGTGGTTTCGATTCCTGCTGCGTCTAGGTACCGGTAAAAAGTTTACAGATCCAACGACAGGACTTCAGGGACTGAACTGGAAAACATTTTTATTTTACTCAAAATATAATAATTTTGATGACAAATATCCGGATGCAAACATGCTGATGCAGATGTCTCTTCTTGGATTTCGCATAAAAGAAATTCCAGCAGTTATGCATCCGCGAGTTACCGGAGTCAGTATGCATTCCGGATGGAAACCATTTGTTTACATGTTTCGAATGACATTTTCACTTATGGCAGTGTGGATACGCGAAAAAATCCTTAAAATAGATGTAAATAAAAAATATGATCTTAAGAAATATTAATTAAATATGATCTTATGTAGCAAATGACTATTCAAGTTATTGAATAGTCATTGTTCCAAGAGGAATGCTGTTGCTGGTTTCAAATTCGGTATTGGCAAAATGAATATAGTCCCGGGTATAGGGATCTTTCATTTCAAGAGCCAGAGTATAGCGTCCTTTTCTCAGGGAGCGTATGTTGAGATTAGTTTTAAAATCAGTCTGATCATTTCCACTGATACGTCGATTGTCAATAGTGGTTTCTATGCGCGTGGTTTTACCGGTATCATCTTCCGTGAGAATCAGAGTGGAATCATATTTTTTATAAGCAGAGGAAAATCCGGTATTTGCAATAGTCAGATACAGGGCAGCATCATCGCTGATAATGGAGTGGAAATCTATATGGGATTCCTTTATAAAGTAGCGGTATCCCAGATGGGCACTGATATAATCGTATCCGTTTATATTGTGAAAGACACCTTTGCCACGGTAAGTGGAATCCTTCCATTTGTTCAGAACTGCTTTATCATGGTCAGAGTTGAGATAGGATACATGCATCTGTGCAAGGTCAGAAATGGCATTGTCCAGATCATTGTACTGATTATCCATTGTAACTTCTCCGCCATTGGGAACATATTGACATAATTTGTATTGATAAAGAAGTTCTTCTTTGCGGGTTCCAGGTTCATCTGGTTTACTGTCTGAGGTGCGAGGGGTATCATCATAAGTGCCCATATCATAGACTGATCCAAGCATTCCATCGTTGTAGAGTCCGAGTCGGGAAATGAGTTCTCCATTTTCGGAATCCTGACTGGAGAGGGGAACACTGGTGCGAAGAATGCCACGTAGCTGTGCCGGAGTGCGGACTGCCAGGTAAATCTGAGGATCTGTAGAGTCTGCCAGAGTTTCTATGAGCTGTCGGATCTGATTGATATCGTTGTAGTTGCTGTTATTCATTTCTCCGATGTTTCCAATGAAGGCACCCTGGATAATATAAACACAGTCCTTATGTTTATTTACGGCAGATGATATCTGGCTGATATGCTTTTTGATCTGCTGAAAATCGGAAGGTTCCGTTTGAATGGCTTTGCCATTCCAGTCATACAGAAAACGAAGAATTACCTGTTTTTTAGCAGAAGTATATTGTGTAAGGATCGTGTCAAGCTGTTGTTGCGCAGCGGAACTTAAGCTGGAGTCTGAATAATTCTGAAGATTAATCTCTGTCAGAACCAGTGGGTAGGGGTTGTCCTTGCAGTTTTTTCTGACCTGATTGATAAGATCTTTGTTTTTGACATCATCTGCAAGCAGATATCCATTGATCTTGTAGAATCCACAGAAAGGATTCTGAATCGGGGAACTGGATTCAGAGGAAGTATCTGCCTCATAGGTAACGATAAGGCGTCGGTTAGAAATAAGATATATAACAGTTGCTGCCATAAATACAGTACAGAAGAGGAATGCGGAAATGTGGAATATCGCAGGGGTGTGTTTCTTCATGATAAGTTACTCCTTTTTACACTCAGGTTGATCTATAAACATGCAGGTTTTTAATATTCTTATTATAAACAAAATGAAAGGATTAGTGAAGATTGAAACAGAAATCGAGGACAGAATATTCTGTTAGGAATACAAGTGTCGCATTTGTAGCACAGATATCAGCGATTTTGATGGGATTCTTTACCAGAGTTGTTTTTACCAGAATGCTCAGTGAAGGATATGTCGGAATCAACGGACTATTTACAGATATATTAAACATACTGTCATTATCAGAACTGGGAGTCGGAACAGCAATTACATATGCTCTTTATGGACCGATTGCCAGGAAAGATATTCAGAAACAGCAAATTCTTATGCGGATGTTTCGGACGTTCTATCGAATAACTGCCGGATTTGTGCTGGCGGCCGGGCTGTGTCTCATCCCTTTTCTGAATATTCTGATGAAAGACCGGCCGGATGTGAATCATCTTGTATTGATTTACATTCTATATCTTTTGAATTCTGTGGTCTCATATCTGCTGATCTATAAAAAAACACTTATAGATGCACATCAGATGAATTATATCACAGTATTGTATCATAATGGATTCCTGGTACTGCAGGATATCTGCCAGATCATTGTACTGCTCACGACCCGGAATTTCGTACTGTTTCTGCTTGTTGCAGTTGTGTGTACACTCACAGGAAATATCTGTATGTCCAGAAAAGCAGACATGCTTTTTCCTTATCTTAAAGAATCTTGTCATGAAAAACTGCCGCAGGAAGAGCGACAGGATATTTTAAAAAATGTAAAGGCTATGCTTATGCATAAGCTTGGAAATGTTGTAGTCAATAATACCGATAATTTACTGATTTCGAGCTTTGTGGGTGTGATCACAGCAGGAATTTATTCAAATTATTATCTCGTAATAGGCTCTGTCCGCCAGGTGCTGGACCAGGCATTGCAAGGAGTGGCTGCAAGTGTTGGAAATCTTGGCGCGACAGAAGATTCAGAGAAAGTGCATAAGATTTTTGACCAGTTGTTTTTTATTGGTTATTGGATATATGGCTTTGCCGGAATATGTCTGTTTGAACTCCTGAATCCATTTGTAGAGCTGGCTTTTGGAAAGAAATACCTGTTTCAGAAGGAAATTGTACTTGTTTTGTGTATCAATTTTTTTATTAACGGAATAAGAAAAGCAGTACTGATATTCAAAGAATCTATGGGACTGTTCTGGTATGACCGTTACAAGGCGATTGCAGAAGCTGTACTGAACCTTGGAATTTCGATTCTGCTGGTTACACATTTTGGTGTGGTTGGTGTTTTTGTGGGAACCTTCTGCAGTACAGTACTTACGTCTGTATGGGTGGAACCCTATGTTATTTATAAATATCGTTTCCATAGATCAGTTTTGGAGTATTTTGGAAAATACAGTTTCTATCTTATTATTATGGCAGTTTGCTGGGCAATCACAGAGCTATGCTGTCGAATGACAAATGGACGCGCGATTTTTAATTTGTTTTACCGGTTATTAGTCTGTCTGGCAGTTCCTAATGGGCTTTTATATCTTTTTTATAGAAAAACAGAAGAGTGTAGATCAGTTTTGATGCTCGTGAAAAGTGTAATACAAAAACTCTCAGAAAAAATGAGGAAATAAAATGAGAGAAATTTTAAACAGGAAAATATCTGTTATTATTCCAGTACATAACGCAGAAAAATACCTGGAAAAGGCTGTCCAGAGTATAAGGCTACAAAGCTATGCAGACTGGGAATTGTTTCTAATTGAAAGTGGATCTGAGGATGCAAGCCTGGAATTGTGCAGGAAGCTTGCCGGGAAAGATCAGAAAATTCAAGTAATAGAAGAAAAAAACAGAGGTATTGGAGCTGCAAGAAATACCGGCTTACGCAATGCAGCAGGAGAATATATTGTTTTTGTTGATGCCGATGATTATCTGCCGGATCAGGATGTGTTTCAACGATATATAAATATAGCAGAGCAGATAGAAACAGACATTATCGTGAGTAATTATGTAAGACTCTGGAATGGAAAAATATTATCGGCGACAGGACATGATGTATTTTCGATATACAGTCCAAATTCTGAGGAATTTCGTTTTCGAGGATTTTTTTCAGTCGGCACATTGTCCTATGTCTGGGGAAAATTATACCGAAAATCTTTTCTGGAAGAGAAGAATATCGTATTTTCTGATTTTGAATATGCAGAGGATAAGCTGTTTAATATGCAGTGCTATATCTGCGGAGCAAGATATGCATTTCTGAAAGAGTGTGGATATGTTTATCGAAAGAACGATAATTCTATCTCATTTCAATATCATAAGAACTCAAGTAAGTGTTGGCTTGGAATCGCAGATACAGTAAGACAGTGGATTGAAAAAGAAGAGAATCCGGAAATATATATGGGACTGGTGTATTATACAATATTTTTTGCGGCATTTTTTGATGGAAAGATGGAATATACCGCGAAGAAAAATTCTCTTCGAGCTGTTAGAAGGATTCTGAAAACCTATGGACGAGATACTCTGGGACGAGAGAGCTTTCAGAAGCTGTTTTCAGATAAATGTTTTCTGCAGCTGCAGCAGCCTGTATGGAAAATTATGATCAGAGGTTTTTCCATGGGAATGAAATTTCAGAGGTATTTTTTGCTGGCAATGGGAATCAAGATATTGATTGATTTCAGAGTTGATGAAAGATTGTCAGATACCGGATTAAGAGAACAACAGTGACCCTGGTTCAGGAATCACTGTTGTCAAAGATACGTATCAGCTTGGTTTTATGATTGCTTTTTTTGAAATTACGCAGAGTCTGCCGCAAAGTAGTGTTTCGCACCTTGTAAGTATTCCGAACAAAGCAGATAAATGTGACAGTCCAGAGAATCGGCCAGAAAACCGGGCACAGGCTGGCTTTTGGAAAACGCACTTTCATCTGGACATGTCCTTCCTTGAAGTAAGTAATGAGGTTGACTTTCTGGTAGGATGTACTTCCGACGAGTTCATTGGAAACATCCGTACCCATATCACCATCTTCAAGAATACGGATAAGAAATTCTTTACAGTCCTGTGGATCATAGTGAGTCTCAGCATCAATGTGCTGTGGAAGTTCAAGGTAGATCCGGCAGGTCTCCAGAACAATTTCATAAAGGTGACTGATGCGGGAATCCCGGCACCAGCTATGTATCTGATGAAAATCAATTTCATCCGCATGTTTTTTGAGATAAAAAGTAAAATCACATAGCAGACGGATACCGAAACCACTGTATAAATAATGTTTCAGCATATGGTGGATCATATAAAAAGTATATTCCGAAGGCGGCAGAACAGAGTAGGTAAAATCGTTTATTGTCTGTGATGCCGGAACAAGATTTTCGGAGGAATATACGCGGTCTACAATCTGGTTGGCGCGGTCATACTGATACATTCCAACTACACGATAGTGCAGTTCAAGAAGTAACTTGCGTCCTGTTTCAGGAAAAGTATAGTGATAGGTAAGATGATGATCACTGAGTTCATCTTCTGCGATATAACCGTCAGCCTCCAGAAGTTTCTGAGCTCTGGAAACATCGGATTTCCGGCTGATATAGAGATCCAGATCGCCAAGCTTACGGTATTCGGGAACCGGATAGCAGGAGGCAAGACTGATTCCCTTGAGAAGAATGCAGTTGATTCCGTTGTCTCTGAGAAGAGAGACTGTATGACGTGTAAACTGATCGATCTGGTAATAGTTCAGCATCATGCCACGTGTCCGTTGGAGCATGGCCGGATAAAAAGGTGTTCCTCGAAAAGAGGGCAGGACAAAAGGAACGGTGCAGTGATCTTCGGCAAGTCTTGCGATATCAGCCTGTTCTTCAGGTAGAATTGTAACAGGTCTTTCATGACCGGTACAGGTATTCCTGATAATTTCTAAATAATGTTTATATGATTGATGCATGGAAAACTCCTGAAAATTCTGAAAATAAATGATAACAGGTAACTATTCAGAAGGTACTGAACAGTTGCGATAATAGAGTATAACATGAAGTGGACATCAAATAAAGGGGGAGAAGATGAAAAAAACAGAAGGATATCGAATCAGGAAACTGGAGGATGAATATGTGGTTCTTCCGTTTGGGAAGAGAGCAGAGGAAGTAAATGAAGTAATCTCTCTGAGTGAAACAGCCGGATTTATGTATCTTCATGCAGAAGAAGCTGATTCGGTTGACGAACTTGCAGAACTGGTCAGCAGGGAATACGGAGTAGACAAAACGGTAGTTTATGAAGACGTAGTGTCTGTTGTCAGAATTTTGAAGGAAAAAGGGCTCTTACTATGATCGCATGTGTCGCAAAAAGCCAGACAGTCTGAAACAAAACGGGCGCACTGGAAGCATCAGAAGCCACAGAGCAGAGAGCAAACGATACAGAGGGTTCCTGATGGAAATTTCTTTGCCGTTACGCACGAAGCCAATGAGTTTGCCCCGGAACTGATCCGGGCGGAGTGGCCCTTCGATTTCATACTGGTTATCTCCGGTCATATAATATCCGTCGGAGGTAATGCGGACAATACGATGCAGGACAAGGATTCCCTGATCGCGGCGGTAAAGAGCAACATCGTTTCTTTTGAGTGATGAAACAGGAACCTGTTGGATAAGTGCCTCATCTCTGCCTGGAATAAAGAGAGGATACATACTGAATCCCTGTGGTTTGAGCCGGATAATATTTCCTTCCCGGAGAAGCTGTTCGAGATCTGTTCTGAAATCTGCTGCGCTCTTTTTCATTAAAAAAAATCCTCATTTCCAGTGTGATTTTACAGTAGCACATACATTATAATATGTCGTGGAAAAAAAGACAAGAAAATGCCGGAAAACAGCTTAAATACGGAGTTTGATGGTTGACTTTTAAATGGATTATGGATAAAATATAAAAAAAAATATGCTGTAAAAAATGAAATATAAAACGAGAAAAGAGAGGAAATAAACATGATGAGCACATACAAAAAACCGGTTGTGACCGTAGATGCAGGAATGGCAGAGGGAGTTTATGCTGCAAGTGGTGCTGCACAGGGAACATTGAATGTCACTTATTATGGCACGTGGGATAAATGGGGAACGAATGGTGGTAAAGCTCTGGCAATGGCAAACTGGTCTGACATTAACGGAACGATTACTCTGAATATTACTTTTAATGATACAGTAGATCAGGCTGAAACAGACGATGCATCCGTACAGACATCTTGGTCAGGAAAGACTGCTACCTTTACATTTGCAAGTACAGCATCTAATCCACTGACAATCGGAATTCACATAGATCATGGAACAAGTATTGATGAGCTTAAGATGACAGGATATACATATTCTGTAAACTAATATTATGGAAATTCAAATTAAAAGGCAAAGAACCCACGGGCTCTTTGCCTTTTTTAAAATTCATTCATCATCTTTTCAATTTCTGTCTCATCCAGTACCTCGCACCTTTTATTGCGTATCGCATAGACTCGTGTACAGATATTTAATACTGTAGGACGATGGGTTGTCACAATACAGGTTCTGGGATAGGTATCCTGCATGATATTCTTGAGAACTTTTCTTTCGGTAGCAACATCAAGAGCTGAGGTTGCCTCATCCAGAAGAAGGATCGGAGACTTACGGAGAAGTGCTCTTGCAATAGAAAGTCGCTGTGCCTGTCCTTCAGAAAAACCGCCGCCGCGTTCTTTGACAACGCTCTGAATACCATCGGGAAGCTTTTCCACAAAATCCCATGCACAGGAGAGTTTGAGCGCTTCTATAATATCATCATCTGTGGCATCCGGTTTTACGTTTCGCATATTTTCTGCGATAGTTCCTGAAAACATGGTGTTTCCCTGTGGGACATAGGAAAAAAGCTTTCTGGTTGAAGGCGACATGTTCAGTGTCTGGCTATGATCACTTCCGGCACATATCTGAAACTCGCCATTCTGGGCTTGCAGAAGTGACAGAATCAGTCGAAGCATCGTTGTTTTACCTTCACCGGAAGGGCCGACTAGGGCAATGATCTCATGCGGATAAGCTTCCATGGAGGCATCGGCAAAAACTTCTGTTCCGCTGTGGTAGGTATAACTGAGATTCTTCATAGTGAGACCAATACCGTTGGTTTTGTGCTGTTTTTCAAAGATTTTTACCGCATGATCCTGGCTGTAATTTTCCTGTGGCATTTCCACGATATCCATCAGACGTCCGGCAGAAATCGTGAGAGAAATTGCAGAAGGAATCAAACTGGCGAGAGAGTTTACAGAACTGGTCAGTGTTCCGGAAAGAGACAGGAACATGGTCATGGTTCCGTAACTGATGGCATTGCTCCATACGCGGTAAATTCCCCACCCGTAACAGCTGTAGGATACGATAAACCCAACGATCGACATCAGAACAGAGGTCAGGATTGACATCCGCTGGAATTCCAGACGCATGCTGATATAGTCTTTCTGAAGTGTTTTGAGTCGGTCTGTATAAAAATGAATCAGATCAAATGCCTTGATCGTCTGAATATTGGAGAAAGCCTCCTGATTGAAACCATACATTTTGGCATTCATGGCAGCACTTTTCTGATTGTTGTTCCGCATTCTGCGAAGCAGCGGACGAGACATCAGGGCACTGAACGGGATTCCGAGAAGTGCAAACAGGGCAAAGGTCGGGTCGTAATACAGGACGACAGCGAGGGCACTGATGAAGCGAAAAGTATAGATGATCAGGTTGGGTACCCAGTTCAGAATACCGTTGGAAATATTGGAGGCATCTGAGCTCCAGCGTGTGACAAGATCGCCGGTGTGATATTCTGTCAGAGATTCCCAGTCCGTGACGAGCATTTTTGCAAAAATATCGTTCTTAATCTCAGAATCAACCTTCAGACTGATAAAGGTCGAAGCATAACCGGATGCCTGTGAGACCAGAAGATTTGCGATAGCAAACCCGATCATTGCCGCAAAAGTAGAAAGCAGCCGTCCAGTCTGATGGCCGGTGATGATATCGACAAGATCTTTGGAAATCAGGCTGGAAGCAAGAGAAACACAGGATCCCATAACGCCGAGCAGTGTGTAGAGAATCATGGATTTCCAGTAATGTCTGCCATACTGGTAGATCCATTTGGTCTGTTTCCACATTTTCTGAAGGCTGCCCTGCTTGAGATGCTTTAGGATAAACTGAAATTTTTCTTTCATCAAGCTTCCTCCAGTCTGTCAATTTCTTTCTGAACAGTATACACGGCAGATGGATTTCTGGTGCAGAACAGATGCAGTACCGGTACACGATCTGAGATTTCTTCCGCAAATTCGAGGTTCATGGAGAAGAAGCGTTCTTTCCAGGAAGGTGAGATCATGCGCTGCATAACCCGGATGACTTTTTCCGAAGGAGTCAGGTCCTGGAGAAAATCTTTCTCTGGATCGCGATCGAGAAGGACAATGCCGCCAAGTTCATAATCTGCAGTTGTATAGAGTTCAGAAGTTCCGCACCATGGAATACCATAAACGATGATTTTATCGCCTTCCATGCCAAGGAGATTGAGATCACCGTTCAGGTATGGGGTCTGCAGAAGATCATGCCACAATCCGGTATGCGTGGATTTTCCCATGCCGGAGTGTCCGGAAAAAATCCAGGCTTTTTC
>OLPO01000837.1_pt1 | contig 22919 bp, 18 predicted proteins | sample 1672831 | NCBI WGS metagenome assembly OLPO01 (sample SAMEA3136728, study PRJEB25190) | human gut metagenome
AGCGTTGCTGCCTAGGCTAGCCCCTTGTCACACAAACTACCGAAGCCTCCTTTTTCCTCACATTTCAAAAGAATGCCCTGCCTCGCATTGGTTTTAGCGCGGCGGGGCATTTTTGCGCAGTTCTTCCAGATCCCCTGTCTCACCTCCGCCCTCTCACCTTAGCCAATTCCCTTCGTGCCTTCACCCCTCCCGTCCCATTTCCATTCCCACTTCCCATTCCCATTTCTCATGCCCACTTCCCATCCCCCGACACCCAACGTTTCCATTCCCACCCCCTCCCCCGACCGTCCCACGCCCTCCACCCCTCCTCATCGTTCCTCACGTACTGTCTGCCCGAAGACAAAAAAGCACATTTTCCAAGTTGAATCTTGGGGATTCGAAAGGGTGACTGAAGAGTCCATGACAAAATGCCCGATCAAAGCGCCGCATACTTTGAGGCGCTGCTAAGCTACCGCTTCTTAATCTGGAATATGTGCTTTATTGGACTCAGAAACTTGGAAAATGTGCTTTTTTGTCTTCGGCTTTTTCAGAAGGGGTCGAATTTGTCCAAATAATCACCTTTTCCAAATTTCGCGCCGTCATGCTATGGAAAGCGGCGACAGCCACTGCCCTTCAAACCGTCTAGCGCCCCTCGTTTTTCAAAAGCTCCCGGGCGCCTTCCAAATACTGCTCGGCTTCGCGGTACTCGCCGCTGGCGCACAGGGCGCTCACGACCGCCTGATGGTTGCGCACGTCATGACGCAGCCGAGCCGTGTCGTCCAGAAGCCTCTGCATAGCCGCGAGTTCTTCCAAATACTCCCCGACTTGAGCCTCGAGAACAGATGCCTCCAGCTCGGCTCGACGCCGTTTAAACGACTGGTCCATCTGCATGAACAGCAGCACATCGGCCGCCATGCAGAGCACGAAAAGAGCTGCCGTCGCCATCATGTAGACCCCATCCCCGCGCATAACATCGAAGGCGATCCACACCATGGAGTAGATGAGCGCAACCTGGATCAGCGGGAAGAGAGCGAACCGCTGAAGCCACTCAGCTCCTCGCCGCTCGACGCGCGCGCCTCTGCCGTCATCCAGCGGGAAGAAGCGCCGGCACAGCCAACGAAGGCCGCTGAGCATAGGCGCGAGCGCCACTATCTCCGCCGACACGCAGGCAATGAACTGCGGGGCATAGCGAAGCGCCAGACCGTTGTCCATCACCTGAAGCCCCGTCAACCACATCCAAGTTGCAGCCGCCACAAGCTCGGCACCTGTCTGAGCCGACAAGCACAGCGAGCACACCACCAACCGACGCAGCAAACTCCCCCGCAGCATAAACAGCGGAATGACGAGCGAGCCGAAAACGCCAACAGCAATACGAAGCGGCACAGGATAGAGGGCCTTGAGGAACATCGTTGCCCCCTGATAAAGGATCTCCACCGTCCAAAATGTCCGGGTCGACCGCGGAGGCAGCACCCTCGCCAACAATGCCAGGTAGGCGAACTGCACCGACAAGCCGCACACGACGTTGACAAGGAGATTCTCCGGAGCTAGCAGCACATCGAGCGCCGGCATCACAGCACGCCTCCGGCCAGCTCCAAATCATCCGCGCAAGATGCGCGATCCGGCAAAGCGTGCTCAGCCTCGGCCGCCGTCGCGGCGTCGGAAGCGCTGCCCAACCGCATGATTACGGTAGCGCGGAACACGCCGTCCTCGATGGCGCATTCCAAAGATCCCCCGTGTCGTTGCGCGATACCGGAGATAATGGAAAGCCCCCAGCCATGAGCCTCATCCCAGGTGCGCTGCCGCTTGCGCGACCGCTTCGCAGACTCTTCCCAGGCAAGGCGATCGGCCTCGGAGATACTGTTTTTGGCCTCAATCACCAAATGGCCCTGCCGCACCGAGGAGCGCAGCGACAGAAACGGCTCGTGCGAGCTGCCCGACGCACCCGGCTCGCTCGACGCACCCGGCTCGCCCGACGCGCTCGACGCGCCCGGCTCACCCAGGCCGCCCAGCTCGCCCAGCTCGTTCGCATCCCGCGCCCGCAAAGCGGCGGCCAGGCCGTTGTCCGCCAAATTCGCGATCACGGCACACAGCTCCACCGCCGGCACCGCCACATCGTAGGGTATCTCAAGGGAGAACCGGGGGCGCACCCCCGCCTCCTCGCACGCCTTCACCTTCATCGTCGCCACCGCATCGGCCGAGCGATGCTCGCACAGGCGAAAGGCCGTCGAGCCCATGATGTCGACAGCGCGCGAAAGCCGCTCCTGAGCGTCCCCTTCCTCTTGCTCGCGCAGGCGTCGCACCGCCTCGTCCATCTCCTCCGCCACCTCGCGGCGCAGTTTCATGATGTCCTCCATATCGGCCGCAATGCGCTCGCGATAGGCCACTTGCACCCGCTCTTGCTCCTCCAGCATGCGCACCCGCTCGCGCAGAATGTCGGCCTCTTGCGTCTTGCGCACCTCGCGGAACAGCTGGAAATCGACGGGAATGCAAGCCAGCGCGAGAAGCCCCACAACCCAGAGATACACCTCAGGCAGCTGAAGGCGCACGATCCAGATAGCCGACACCGCCACCATGACGAGCTGGCTTGCGGGATACAGCAGAAACGAGATGCGATGAAGAATCGAGTGGTTCATGAGACGCCTTTCTTCAAAGAGAGTCCGGAATGTCAAAGGGAGTTCGCAACATCCTCAAGGTAGTCCAAAGCAGCGGCACGGTCTCCGCGCTCGCACAGCGTCGCCACCACGGCCTGGTGGTTGCGCAAATCGTGGCGCAGGCGCGCGGTGTCGTCCAAAAGCCCCTGCACGGCGGCCGACTCGCGCAAATACCCCGCCAGCCGCTCCTCCAGAAGCGCAGCCTCAATCTCCGTCCGGCGGCTTTCCATAGAGCGGCTTATCTGCACGAACAAAAGAAGATCCACGATCACGCACGCAAACAGAAGGCCTGCGGACCACACGACGTAGTGGGTCTCGCCGCGCAACAGATTGTACGAGATAAGCAGCAAAAGGAAGACGAAGGGCAGCTGCACAAGAGGCAGAAGCGCGATACGCTGAAGCCACAAAGACCGAGTGCCCCCTTCGCTCGGTCGATCACTCGCCTGCATGCCTATCCCAGCGGCCGCCTGCATGCCTACCTCGACAGCCGCCTGCGCACCCCGCGCACCCACTTCGCCGCTCGCTTGCTTGCCAGCTCGTTCGCCCGCCCGCGCATCTTGCGCATCCCGCGCGTTCCGCACATCCTGCGCGTTCTGCGTCCTTCCGGAGCCCTTCCGCGAAGCCGCCGTCGTTACAGCATCGGGGAAGAACCGGCGGCAGAACTTCGCCAGTCCCAGCATGCACGGCGTCATCACCATGCCATACCCGACAATCCCCGATGCCACATAGGCGCCCGCGTTGGCGAACGCGTAATCGGGACTCATGACCTCCAGTCCGGTGACCGCTATCCAGAAAAGACCTCCGGACAATTCGCCGACCGCCATGCAGATCATGCCGATGCAGCACACGCTGATGCGCCTCACCAACGGACTGCCCAAAAGGAAAATGGGAACGAGCACCGAAAGCACCATGCCGAAACTGCCCCTGAGCACCTCGGGCATAATCGGCCGCAATGCAGCAACCACCAGGGAGAGGGACACCCCCACAACCCAGTAGGCCTTCTTCGATTTCGGCGGAATGGCCCTCTGCAGAAGCCAGTAGTAAAGCATTTGAATGGGCATCGCGGCGCACAGCAGCATGAATAGATGTTTGGGCGCCAGCACCGTCATCAGCGCTTCCACGACCGCCCTCCTTCCGTTCCCTGGGCGCACACGTGCGTCCCCGTGGGAACTCCGTCGATCGCACCCGAGAAGACGCCGGCAGCATCCAGCCGCACCGGGCGCAGCGCGACAACAGCACCTTCAAGGTAATCGAGGGCCGCTCTGAGGTCTCCGCGCTCGCACAGCGTCGCCACCACGGCCTGGTGGTTGCGCAGATCGTGGCGCAGGCGCGCGGTGTCGCCAAGGAGCTCCTGCACGGCGGTCAGCTCGCACAGATATCCCGCCAATCGCTCCTCCAGAAGCGCCGCCTTAATCTCAGCCCGCTGCCTCTCGGCAGAACGGCGCATCTGCAGAAACAGCAGCGCATCAATAGCCGCGCACAGCAGCAAAATTGCCGTGGAAGCGGCAACGAACGCAGTCTCTCCCCGCGTGACGCTGAAGCAAATGCCCAGCACGATGAAGATGAGCGGCACCTGCATCAGGGGAAACAGAGCCAATCGCCGCATCCACACCGGAGAGGCAGCCCCTGATGCACGTCGGCCGCGTCGGTCCCTTTTCGCGTCGGGAAAGAAGCGGTGCACGACCTTCCCCATGCCGATCATGGCCGGCGTCATCACAAACCCGTAGCCCACCAGCCCCATGAAGATGGTAAGCGGGGCATAGGTCAGGGCAAGCTGATCGTTCATCATTTCCAAACCGGTGCTCGACACCCAGATGACCGCCCCTGTAAGCTCCGCCACCGCCATGAGCACCATAGCGAGCGAGCACACAATGACGCGCTTTGGCACCGACCCCGTCATGAGGCAGATCGGCAGCACGATTGACTGGAATATGCCAAGCATACCCCGGATCTCGGTAGGATAAAGCGGTCGGAACAATATGAGCACCATAGCTACCGCGATGACGATGACCCAGTAAGCCCTTTTCGATTTCGGAGGAATAATGTAGGCGAGCAATCCGTCGTAAAGAATTTGAATGGGCAACGCGATGGCATACCCCGTGAAGAGGCACGCCGGCGAGAAAATGGTCTGCAGAATGTCGGACATAGGGGCCTCTCGGAAAGACGGTTGCCTCTCCCAGTATAGGGGTAACGTCTCGTCAATACGCCACCAAAAGTTCCAGCACGCCCCAACGACTGCACGCGCCACTGCCTAAAGCCTCGTTACCGCTGACCAAACTGGCCAGTTTGGTACCCCCTGCGGCTAATTTGCGAAGGATCTTTGGCAAGATCCGAGGTTTGGTTCCCTATTTTCTGCCAACTTCGGCGATTTGGTTCCCGTAACTCAGAGAAATGCCTGGTCGCGATATCGCTGCTCAGCTTTCGCGGGTACCAAACTGCGAGATTTGCCAAACGGCGGGTATCAAACCTCGAATCTCGCCACGAAAAGGTACCAACCCGGACGATTTGACCGCGATTCCGCTACGGCGCGGTACCAAAGCCGCGATCTTGGCAGCCTCCCCTCGAGGCACGGTACCAGAGCTCCGATTTTGGCAGCGCACCACCACAGTGCCCCACATCAAAGTCCAGCCTCAAACGCCCAAATACGTCAGCAGCCCCTCGCAGCCATCGCACACATCAGCGTAGGTGGTTTCGAAATCGCCCGTGTACCAAGGGTCATCCACACTGCGGCTGGTGCCGGCGAATTCCAAGAGCTTGAACACCTTGCCGTCGGGATCACCACCGAGTATCCAGTTCATGTTGCGGATATTGGCCGTGTCCATGCCGATGATGAAGTCGAAGGCATCGTAGTCGGCACGGCGCAGCTGCCGGGCGCGCTTGGCCTCAAAGCCGCCAATGCCGTGCTCGCGCAGCACCGCCGCCGTGCCCGGATGCACCGGGTTGCCGATCTCCTCGGTGCTCGTCGCCGCCGACTCGATGTGGAACTGCTCGGTAAGCCCCCGCCGCGCCACCATGTCCTTCAGCACGAACTCGGCCATGGTCGATCGGCAGATGTTGCCGTGGCAAACGAAAAGGATGCGAATGGGTGTTTGGGACATGGGGAAATCCTTTGCATGGGGAGGGGCGGTCCTTGCTTTCCAGTAAATTATAGAGGAACTTGGATTTCGTTCAATCGTGCACTTTCTATGCTAAAATTCCGCCCACGTGCCAGCAAAGTCCGCGCGGGCGGCGCTCCGAGAGTAAAGGAGTGCTGCCATGGAGAGTATTCTTTTCGCCGCTGCGGCGGTCGCCACAATAGCAGGCTTCGTTCTTGAGGTCTGGCGGGAGATGAAATCGACGCGAACGGATGACGAAGGGAGAAAGAGAAAGGGCCAGCGCTAACTGACCCTTCATTTCGAATATACCTGCGCCGCCCGTGAACCCTGAGTTTTGCCGCTAAGGAACGGGCTTTGCTGGTACGCTTCGTATTATAGCCCCTTGCAGTGCTTTTGGGAACCGTTTCGAGGTTGCTCTTTTGAAACCCTTCGACCAGCGTCGCCGAAAGCCACCCTCGGGCACCTGCTCCCTCCGGCGGCAATGATCTGCCAACACCGTTGCTTTCCTCATTTACGACCATGCCTCTTTAGGTTTCGCACAGCAGCCATATCGAAGCTCAAAAGTTGTAAAAATCGTCGCAAAAAGCCCAAATCGTACAAAACCGTACAACTTGGCCACTGAAATTTCGCCTCAAAATCGCGCTCATCCTAGCACAGTTTTAAGACGGTTTTAGCTTAGCTCAAACCCCTAGAAAATACCTATTCACCAGCGCAAACACTCGTCGCCGCCAACTCGATATGGAACCGATCGGCAAGCCCCCGACGCATCACCATATCCTTCAGCACGAACTCGGCCATGGTCGATCGGCAGATGTTGCCGTGGCAGACGAAAAGGATGCGGATCATCGGAACTCCTCCCGTGGGGGTCGCGTCCAGTATAGCCTCCCCCGAAGCGCAAGCGCTATAATGTCCGTACACTCTAAACAAAGCTCAGGAGGGGGATATGGGCGAAGAGAAGGTCACTATCGGGGAGATGGCCTCGTTGAACTGTGTCAGCGAGCGAGCGCTGCGCTTCTATCAAAGTAAAGGGCTGCTCGAGCCAGATTACGTGGACGAGTCGAACGGGTATCGCTATTACTCGCTCGAGCAAAGCTCGACCATCGACATGATCACCGAATTCGAGGGCCTGGGGTTCAGCATCGACGAGATCCGCACGCTAATTGAGCAAAGGGATTTGGACAAGCTGGAAATCGCGCTCGTCCAGCGCATGCGCGCCTTGGAGGAGACCATTTCCCAATGTCGCTCGGCCCTCTCAGACGCGCAGCGCCTCCTCGACAGCTGTCGAACTATGCGCGAAAGACCGCTGTTCAACGTAGTGATGATCGAGAACATCCCGACGCGCACGCTGGTCAACTTTCCCATTTTCCACGAGGGGTCTGTCCAAGTAACCTCCGACGGCGTCGGGTTTCTACGGGAATGGGAGATTAATCTGCGCCAGACCAAACGCGCCATCTTGGATCACAACCTACCACGATCTCTCTTCCGAGGCGTGGGGTGTCGAATTTCCGAAAAAAGCCTTCGAGAGCACGACTTCAAGCTGTCGGGATCGTTCGTCTTCGTGGAAAGCGAGCATGTTCCCGAAGGTTGCGAGGCAGAAGTTCTTGAAGCGGCCCGGTATCTGACCCTCTACACCGATCACTACGTTAACGACGACGGCAGCAATGCCGAGCTTCAGGGACTGGAAACACTGCTCGCCTACGCTGAGAAGCACCACTTTGCCATAGCTGGGGACTACCTCGGCGAAATCATCGCCGACACGCCGGCCTTCGATTTCGACGGTCGCAACATGCTGTTCAAGCAGCAGATTCCCATCGCCGTAGAGGCGTGACGGAGAGGCGGTGAAACCGCGAGTCGAGCGATTTCACCGCCTCTTCCCAAGAATGCACAGCCTAAGCCGCTTCCCGAACCGTAATGGGGACGACAGCGGCCTCGGGCGTAGCCGCCCCGTCCGCCGACACGGCTCTAATCAGCAGCCGATAGGAGCCGGCGGCCGGCGGCGTGAAGGAAAAACGCCAGTTCACGTTCAACGAGGCGTCGGCCCCGGGCGTCTCGAACGTCGTCCACGTCTCCCCTTCGTCGCACGAGAACTGCACCGCCATCACTGGAGCATCGAAGTTCTGCGCATAGCCTTTCAGCTCTATCGGCGAACCGAGGTCGGCCTGAATGGGGGCGATCATTACTCTACCGCCCCTTCGACCACACCGACGTTGGGCTGGTTCAAGCCCTGCAGCGTCGGCACCCCTGGCTCCTGGGGCAGCGACTCAACCTTGATAGAAACAACGTCACGCACAAAGGACCGGGCCGAGGTCGCCCCAAGCCACAGCTGGTTCTGGCAACCGAGCGCCTCGTCGATGGCAGCACCGCCTACTTCCGTGACGATCACGCTATGGCGCTGCTGCACATAGGACAACGGCAAGGTCACTGCATAGCCATCCTGAGCTGTGAAGGTGATGGCGTTCGCCTCCTCGACAGGCTGGGCCCGCTCAAGCAACGCGGCCACGGTAAAGCCAGTCACCTCGGCGTTGGCACTCGCTCGGCCATCAGCGGGATTGCCGGCGCAGGTGCAGCCCAGAACCGTCTGGATAGGTGCCTCGTCGAGGCATTCCTCAATGGTGGCCACAAAGGAGTTGCGAACATCGCCCTCTACTCTCAGGGCCACAATGCGGTCGCCGTCGGTCGCCGCCTGGTTGAGCGACGACGCCCCCTGGGCCACCTCCGCCACGTTCCCATGAACGCCGCACAGGTATTGGGACACGCCCTCGTACAGGACATGGCGCAGCTCCTCGTTGCCCGTCACGGCATCTTGGTTCCAGGCGAATGTGCCTTCCAGATTGCTCACCGCGCGCACGTCCGACACGCTCTCTTCTGACACCCACTCACAGGCCTGCGGCTCCACGGCGTCTCCCGAGGGTTCGGTGGCCGGTGCCGCGGAAGCTTGACCCAACGACAAGGTTGACATCGTCATGGCCCCCAGGGCGACGACGCTTACAGCTATGCTTCCTCTTTTGCTCATGATTCGTCCCCTTCCTAGATAGCCGACTTCGCGTTGAACATCACTTCCACCGGCTCGTCGCTCACCCGGCCGGTGTCGGTAATGGCCCGTACCGAAAGGACGTAGGCCGTCTCTTCTTGCGGCGTGTAAGTGAAGTGCCAGATGACCCACTTGGCGTTGGTGACGTTCGGCGTATCGAAGCGCTTCCAACTAATTCCACCGTCCATGGAAAACTCCAGCGCGGCAATGGTCTCGTCGTAGGCCGTGGCGTATCCGATGAACTCGTAGGGCTCCCCCACCTTGATGATCTGGCCGTTCTGGAAGTCGAAGATAGCCGTGGAGGGCTTGTTGACGAACTGGGTGGAGTCGGTCACGAACGGCCAGCTGCCTGGTGCGTAGTAGTCGAGGTAGCTGTTGCCGGCGCCGACGTTCTCCTTGGGCCAGCCGTTCCATTCCTGATAGGCCTTCGCCTCTTCCTCCGTAAGGACGACGATGTCGGAGACCTCCTTGACCCAGGCCGGAGCCGCCGCACCGGGAGCAACGAGCACGGCCGGGTAGCCCTGATCCCACGGCAGAGTCTCGCCGTTGACCTGCAGGCCGATCAGAGTAGTCTCGGCCTTCTTGATGTCCATCACTTCCACGAACCCATCGGAGGACAGAATCTGGAGAGCCGCCGCATCGGAGGCCACCCCCGCCTCGTCGAGCATCTTCTTAAGGGGAATGCCGGTGTACTCGCAGTTCTGGATAAGCGGACCGCCGATGGAATCCAGCGTGCAGTGCAGTGTGGCCGTCACGTTTTCCGTGCCGAACGCGTCCACGAGCTCGGGCAGAGTACGCGTGCTTTCGTTCTGCACGGCACCGCTCAGCGTGACGGTCCAGGTGTCGAAAGTCTCCTGGTCGGTCTCAGCATTTTCAGCCGTCTTCTCATGGCGCATGAAGTCGTTGTCGTAGTAGAGCCAATCGAAGTCGAACAAGGCATCGTTGGGGGTTATTTTGTCCTGATCATAGCTGAACTGGGCATCGATGTCCGACACGGCTCGGATGCCGCGCAGCTGTGTGAACTTGGCCTCATCCCAAAGCTGCATTCCCTCCGCCGGATCAGTACCCACATGACAGCTCCAGCAATCGATATCCTGGGCCGTATCCTGGTGAATACCATGGATAAGGCTGCCGAAGGAGTGTTGATTGGCCATATACCCGTAGCCGAACGTGTGGCAGTCCTTGCACATCTGCACGGTAACCTGGATGCCGTAGCCGTTGCTCAGATCGACATGGCTCCACTGCATGTTGTTGAGCGTGCTGGCCAAGTCTTCGTGACACGAATTGCAGCCGCGCTCGTTAGCATGGAGGAACGTGGTGTTGTACGGGGCCTCGGCTATGGTCTCCTCGCTTTGCAGGAAATAGGAGTAGCCCCCGTCGAGGGTGTTCTGCTCCACGGTCTCGTCGGGCGTGCGCTGCACCTTAGTGCCGTCTTCCAGCTCGATGACCGCCGGTAGAAACGTCGTCGGCACGGTGGCGTCCGCCTTTGCCGGGGCAGCGTCCTTCTCGGCCGGCTGAGTCGTTTGGGGCGCGCACCCCGCAACGCCGAGCGCCGCCAAGGCTCCTACTAGGCATACGGTGCCCAGCGCCAAGGTCATTCTCTTGGCTCTTCTCATTTCCCTCTCCTCTCCTCATAGGACGAATGGCTCGCGCACCGCACTTTGCGGCGCCATTCAACCGTAAGGGTTGTCCCTGCGTTAAGGTCAAGGGGCTTTTTGGCGCAATTCCCGCGCTTTCCTCGGGGAGCTATGGCGTCGCCCTGGTACTTCTGGGAAAATACCGCCCAAGCATTGGACGGCTCGCTCGGCGAGACGGCCTTCTCGCATGCGCTTCGCGCTGCGGGCCGAGAAACCGAGCAGAGGGAACAGGAGCATCATGGCAGAGTTCATCTACCAAATGTACAAGGCCCGCAAGGCGGTGGGCGACAAGGTTATTCTCGACGACGTCACGCTGTCGTTCTATCCCGGTGCGAAGATCGGCGTCGTGGGGCCCAACGGCATGGGCAAGTCCACCCTGTTGAAGGTCATGGCCGGCCTGGAGGAAGTCTCCAACGGCGAGGCGCGCCTGACGCCTGGCTACACCGTGGGCATCCTTCTGCAGGAGCCGCCGCTTGAGGAGGACAAGACCGTCCTCGAGAACATTCAGATGGCCTTTGCCGACGTGCTCGCCAAGATGGAACGCTTCAACCAGATCGGCGAGGAGATGGCCGCGCCCGACGCCGACTTCGACGCCCTCATGGACGAGATGGGCAAGCTGCAGGACGAGATCGACGCCGCGAACGGGTGGGATCTCGACTCCCAGCTCTCCCAGGCCATGGACGCGCTGCAGTGTCCCGACCCGGACGCGCCCGTGAGCATCCTTTCCGGCGGCGAGCGCCGTCGCGTGGCGCTGTGCCGCTTGCTTCTGGAACAGCCCGACTTGCTGCTGCTCGACGAGCCCACCAACCACCTGGACGCCGAGTCGGTCCTCTGGCTCGAACAGCACCTGAAGACCTACCCCGGCGCCGTGCTCGCCGTCACCCACGACCGCTACTTCCTCGACCACGCCGCCGAGTGGATCTGCGAGGTCGACCGCGGCCAGCTGTTCCCCTACAAGGGCAACTACTCCACCTACCTGGAGACCAAGGCCGCCCGCATGGCCGCCCAGGGCCAGGCCCAGGCCAAACTTGCCAAGCGCATGGAGCGCGAACTGGAGTGGGTGCGCAGCTCGCCGAAGGCCCGTCAGGCGAAGTCGAAGGCGCGTCTAGCCAACTACGACGCCATGGTGGCCGAGGCCGGCAAGGCGAAGAAGCTCGATTTCGCGGAGATTCAGATTCCCGCCGGCCCCCGTTTGGGCTCGAAGGTGCTCGTAGCGAAAAACCTGCACAAGGAATTCGACGGCCGCGTGCTCATCGACGACTTGTCCTTCGAGCTCCCCCGCAACGGCATTGTGGGCGTGATCGGCCCCAACGGCGTCGGCAAGACCACCCTGTTCAAGACCATCGTGGGCCTAGAACCGCTCGACGGCGGCGAGCTGGAAATCGGCGAGACGGTGAAGATCGCCTACGTCGACCAGAACCGCGCGGGCATCGACCCGGACAAGAAGCTTTGGGAAGTGGTGTCCGGTGGCACCGACTACATGATGGTCGGTGAGACCGAAGTGCCCTCCCGCGCCTACGTGGCCGCCTTCGGTTTCAAGGGAGCCGACCAGCAGAAGCCCGCGGGCGTGCTCTCCGGCGGCGAGCGCAACCGGCTGAACCTGGCGCTCACCCTGAAGGAGGGAGGCAACCTGCTCCTTCTGGACGAGCCCACCAACGACCTGGACGTGGAGACCCTCTCCAGCCTTGAAGCGGCGCTGCTCGACTTCCCCGGCTGCTCAGTCGTGGTCAGCCACGACCGCATGTTCCTCGACCGCATCGCCACGCACATTCTGGCTTGGGAAGGCGATGACGAGAACCCCGGCCGCTGGCACTTCTTCGAGGGCAACTTCGAAGCCTACCAGGCCGACCGCGAGGCGCGTCTCGGCAAGGAGGCCGCCAAGCCCCACCGCCTCCACCGCAAACTAACCCGCGACTAGGCACCGACAGCTCCAGGGGCCATCAAGGCCCCGAGCATCATATTTTCCTACCGAAGAGGGCGATCTCACAGGGATCGCCCTCTTTCTATCTTTTGATTGATATATTGCTGAGCTTTTCTCTATCATTTTATCGAATTCATGTCGAATATGTCCTAACCTAACTGATATGATGCCCCTATTAGGCAATCTATAGATTGGATAATCATGAGAGAACACGACATGTCCCAGCAAATTAAGGAGATCCGGAAGCACTACGGACTCTCCCAGCAGGCCTTTGCGCGGCTACTCGGCATCGGCGAGGCCAGCATCACTCGCTACGAGAAGGGCATCGCCCCTACCAAGGCCAACGCCAACCTCATTCGCGCCGCCATGATTCCCGAGTTCATGGCCGGCTGCCTCGAGCGCGACGGCGACGTGCTCACCCCCAAGCAGCGCGCATCGGTCGAGAAGATCGTCTATGCGGAAGAGACCTTTGATGAGGAAGGAGACATCATGGACATGACGGAAATCTACGAGCTGACGTTGCAGCAGGAGGTGTTGAACGAATCTGCCTGGGATATCATGGCGCAAATCTCCCGAGCGCGCGCCGAAGCAAAGCTCAAAGGCAACGACGAGCTGACGATAATCTACGACGACATCGAGCAACAGATCGCTCGTCTTGTGCCCGAAATTCTCTCAGACTCAGCCGCCAACCAACGAGCTATCGATGAGATACGAGGTCAGCTGAAAGGTTTCCAGCAGTTCCTTTCGATCCAGCTTGCAAAGGCGGCCTAACTATGAGCGACGAAGAAAAGTACACCGAAAGGGAGTTCAGCGAAAAGTTCGAAGAGTTGCGTTGGAACCTCCTGAACGCCTATCGCCCCACACTTGAATCGGCGCCCCAGGCTTTTTTGCTCGGAGGCCAGAGCGGGGCAGGAAAAACCACACTCCACAAGATCATCCATCGTCGACTGGACGGCAACGGTATCAGCATCAACGGGGACGACTATCGAAAGTTTCACCCCCGCTTCTTGGAGCTTCAGCGCATTTACGGGGACGAAGTCGTTAATTACACCGCGCCATGGGCGGGGCGCATGACCGAGGCGCTTATCGACTCGCTCTCGCGCATCGGATACAACCTCGTCATCGAGGGCACGTTGCGCACGGCAGAGGTGCCCCTGAAAACGGCGGAGCTGCTGCGCCAGCGCAGTTACGGGGTGTCCCTCGCACTCATGGCCGTAAAGCCAGAGATCTCACTCGTCAGCTGCCAAATTCGCTACGAGGAGATACGCGTAGCCGGCACGACGCCCCGGGCAACCGACCCAGCGCACCACAACAAGACCATCGATCAGATCGTCTCCAACCTCGGCGTCCTGGAAGCAAGCGGAATGTTCGACGAGATCGCCCTCTACGACCGAAGCCAAACGCGTCTGTTCCCCCGCGAGGGAGCTGGCGACAGCGCCGAAGAAGCCTTACGCACCATCCTCTTCGACCCCTGGACTCCCGAGGAGCGACGCCACTACAACGAGCTCAAAGCCAAGCTGAACTACCTGAAGACAAAGTAAAACCCGCCCTGCGCTACCAACGACGAGCGGGTTTCAAGCCCCGTGGGGGACGAACCGAACCGTCCCCCACAGCTGTCTTCATTCTAGCACGAATGGAGATACCGCGGGATTGACCCGCGCCGTAGTCTAAAGATGCACGATTCGTCATGAACGCTCTGTAGCCGACTCTTCTTCCTCTGCGTCGTCAACTGGCTCAGAATCATCAATCGCCTCGCATCCATCGGCCGGATTGGGATCGCCGGAGTCTTCGACATCGTCGGCCTCCCCTGGCTCTTCCGCATCGTCGGCTCCCTCGGCCTCGGCCTCCCCGGCTTCTGCGGCACGGGCGGTCTCCTCGGCGAGGGCGGCGTCTTCGGCCAGGAGGCGGTTGAACTCCTCCACGTCGTACAGCTCGCCGGTGTCGCTCAGCTCGTCGATCACGGGGATCTCGCCGGTGTCGTCCGCATCGCCGGCATAGTCCTCGCTCCAGCTGTCCGCAACACCGTAGTCCTTCATGCCGAAGCGCGTACGACCGCAACTCACGAGGCGCGGCTCGACATCCTCCGCCTCGTCGTCATCCGTCGTCTCGGCGTTGTACCAGTGGTACTCCTCCACGGGCACCGCGGCCAACGCGGCCGCAGCGGCAGCACCAGGCGTGGCGCCCTTTTTGGTGCGCAGGGCATTGCGACGGCGCAGAGCGGCCTGAAGAGCGCTCTCTTCCACGACCTCACGCGCATCGCCATCGGCACCCTCCCCGCCTTCGACACTCTCGTTGTCGAGCAGGGGGTTGAAGGCGGCCACCGAAGCGGCAGCCGCCTCGGTCTCGGCAACGCGCTGCTTGCGGGACTCGGAGACCAACCCCGCCACGGCGCCCGCGGCGGCAAGGCCGAGGACGCCCACGGACACAGGACCGGCCATCTTCGCGGCATCGAGCCATTCCACCTCGCCGGTGGAGGCCAGCGCTTCGTGCATGCTGCCGGCAACGCCGTACTTCATCACCTGTACCACGTGGTGGCCGCCCTGCTCGCTCACACCGAGCACTGAAGCGTTGGCCCAGCCGCGCTCGCGCAGAGCCGCTGCGCGCTCGTTGGCCCGGGAAACCACGGCATCGCGATCGTCGAAGGCCAGCGCGTCCAGCGGGCAGGCAGCCACACAAGCGGGAACGCCTCCCTCGGCCACCTCGGCCGCGCACCCGTCGCACAGGCACAGCTCGCCGCGCTCTCCCCGATGGCGGGGGGCATCGGCGGGACATACCATGGCGCACAAATGGCAGCTCACGCAACGCTCCGCATCCAGGGTCACAAAGCCCGTCTCGCCGCTCACCGCCAGCGCCCCGGTGGGGCACACTTCCGCGCAAGGCGCCTCGGCGCAGTGCACGCAGCCGACGCGGGCCGCCTCCCACACCGTGCCGCCGTCGGCCAGCGTGCGCTCGAAGCGCGCCACGGCAAGCGGCGCCTCCTCGTCCAGCACGGCCGCCCGCCCGAACGCGCGCGCCGCCATATCCTCCGACGACGACGCAGGCCCGAGGCCGAAGCGGCCCTTGCAGGCAGCGACGCACGCCTGGCAGGCAGAGCACCGGCTGCTGTCGAAAAGAATTGCCTTGTCAGCCATGATGCTCCCCTAAGCCTTCTCGATATCGACCAGGAAACCCTTGACGTCGCGGGCCGCCCCCACGGGGCTTTCCGCCGCAGGGGCCAAAACGCCCCACACGGCCGCCGCGGCATCCTCGTTGCCGAGGGCCATGCCGTTCAAGCACACATAGTGGCCCTCATTGTCCTCGCATTGGAAGGGACGGATGCGGTCGGTGACGAGCACCGGCGCCTCCACGGATCCGCGCTCGTTGAACACGCGGGCCCACTCCCCCGTGGCCAGGCCGCGAATGCGAGCCAAACTCGCCGACATTTCCACGAAGCAGCCGGGCTCCGCGGCAGCCAGCGTCTCGCTCAGGGCGCGCCGAGCGCCGTCGCGGCCGTCCGAGCCGTTGATGACCGCCGCAATGGGATAGGCCGCGCGATCCGCCTGCATAGAGGAGTAGTCCGGCGCCAGCGCATCGGCCACGGCGGCATCCACCGCCCCGTCATCGCCTGCGGCACCGGACGCCTTCGCGGCGGCCGCCAGCAGCACCGGAGAGGCGTAAGCCCCGTTCAGACGATTGTTCAACGGGGACTCCAACGGTTCGTAGTGCTCGGGCACAGGCCCGTCGCCCAACCGGTCGGACACCAGAAGCCCCACCTGTTCCCAGGTACCGGGGAAGGCCTGGTTGTCCGGCTCGAGCCATCGTCCGTCGCGCAGAATCGGGAAGTCGGGCGCATCGATGCAGGCCCAGCTCTCCCCCTCCCAAGTAAGGAGATTGCGCTCGCGCACCCAGGGCTGGCCCGCCAAGTTCGCGCTCGCCCGGTTGCCGCGCACCCGCACGTTGCCGGGCCACGTGAAGCCCCAGCCGGGGAAAAGCCCCAGACCGCTCTCGTCGGCACCGTCGCGACGTCCCACGGGTTGCTCGGCCGCATCGGCCGCACTGGCGCCGTTCGACCACAGCCCCGCCAGGAAAGCCGCGCCGCAGGCCGTCGAGCCGTCGGCGCGCAGTCCGTCGGCACCTTCCAAAAGCACCAGCTCGCCGCCGTCCCAGTCGCTGTCCTCGACGACATAGCCGTTCATCGCCCAGGCCACCTTCACCAGATCGATGCTGTCGGATGTCACGTAGTCCCACCGGGCCTTAAGGATCGGATCTGTCGCCGTACCGCCCTTGGTGTCGTACAGGTTGAACACGCGCTCCCACATATCGCCGATGATGGCAGCGTCCGTGCGGCTCTCGCCCGCCGACTCAACCGCCGCCGCAGCATGCTGCAGAAGGCGGCCGCCGCTCGCCCGGATGCCGGCCTTCTCGAAGCCAAAGGCGCTCGGCAGCTGGAACACCGTCGTCTGCTGCTGGGAGGGATCTTCCACCCGTTCCCAGAACGTAGCCGTGAGGTTCGGCGAGCCGTCGGTCACGACGAGCCACGCCAGGCGCCCCACGTCGTCGGCCGTAACGCCCGAAGGCGCGCTCCCCACCAGATCGGCGCCCCACAGGAAACACCCCTGCAGCAAACCTGTGCGCAGCGCCTTGCTGAACGACGCCCCACCAGCCGGCGCCTTGGGCAGCCAATCGTAGCCGTAATCGTTGTCGAAAGCCGCCTCCTCGCCCCACCACTCGCGCAGGGCCGACACCAGAGCACGGGGCCGCAGAGAACCCGCGCCGGCCGGCTCGGTATGGGCCTCGAGCCACGCCTGGAGCGTCGTCTCGCTCTCGGTGGGCCAGGGAAGATCACCGCAAAACATGTCCGGCGAAAGCCCCATGGCATCGGCCAGCCCCTCATTCGCAGCGCCCCCAGGTAGGAGATGCCGCCCCCGGGCACGCCGATGTTGCCGAGCAGCAGCTGCACCACAGCGGCCGCGCGCGCCGCCTGGGCCCCCGTGCCGTGCTGCACGAGACCGGGCCCGGCCAGCACCTTGCCCGCCCCCTCCACCGCGCCCGTGGCCGCGAAGGCCCCGTAGGCGCGCTCGAGCAGCGACCGCTCCACGCCGCAGACGGTGGCCACCGTGTCCAAGTCGTAGCGGGCGAGAAACTCCTGCAGGCGCACCCAGGCGCAAGCCGGGTCCTGCAGCGTGATATTGCGCTCGCAGCGCGGCTGGGACGGCACGGCCCAGGCAGGGACGCCCTCACCGCGCACCCAGGAGAACTCGCCGTCGAAGCGCATGTTCCACGTGTCGAAGCCGTCGGTCTGATAGCCCCAGCTGGCCTTGTCGTAGGCGCCCGTCAGAGGATCCCAGCCGAAGAAGGCGCCGCTTGACGCGTCGAAGGAGAAGGCGGGGTCCATGAGGTAGGAGGCGTTGGTGAAATTCAGCACGTACTCGGGCTGCCAGAGGGAATTGTCCATGGCGTATTTGGCCAGCCCCCCGAGAAACGCGATGTCGGTGCCGGGGCGGATGGGCACGTGGATGTCGGCCATCTCGGCCGAGGCCGAGCGCAGCGGATCCACGGCGATCCAAAGCGCGCCCGCATCCCGGGCACGCTCGATCCAGCGAAGGGAGAGCGGCTGACTTGTGGCAACATCGGCACCCAGAGTGAGCAGGCAGCCCGTGTTCGCGATATCGCTCCAGAGCCCGTCGGGCTCGGCGATGCCGAGGGTCGCGGCGACACCGGCTGCGAAGGCGCGCCGACCGAAAGCCGCTTCGGAGTCGATGTTCACCACGCCCCAGGATCGCAGCGCCTTGGCGAGCAGGAACTGCTCCTCAGCCACAAGGCGCGCGCCGCCGAAGCTGCCGATGGCCCGAGTGCGCATGACCGGCACGCCGCGGGGACGCTTCCGGGCGCCGTAGTCGTTGTCGCCGTAGCCGCCGCGGTCGCTCCAGTCCCATTCGTCGAAGTCCGTCTCGCCCTGCGCCTCATCGTCGGCCTCCACGCCCTCGATGCTCTCTTCGAAGGTGGCATCCCGCGTGTCCTTCACCAAGGTGGCGATCTCATCCAGTGCTCGATCCCAGGAGATGTCTTCCCACGCATCCGACCCAGCACGACGCACCCGCGGCGAGGTCAAGCGCCCCGGACCAGCCGTCGTCGCGCCTTCGCTCGCGGCGTCGTTGCCGCCCGCGCCATTGCCACCATCGCCACCGGCGCCGTCCTCGGTCGCCCCTTCGGGCGCCTTCCACAAGTCGGTCAGCGCCTGAGCGCGCAGACAGAGCCGCCCTTCAGAGAACGGATTCGCGCCGTCGCCGCGCACCGCCGCCACCCGCCCGTCCTCCACCTCGAGCACCAGCGTGCAGGCGCCCGGACACTCCTCGCAGACGACGACCGGCCCCGCAGGGGCCGCAGGCTCTTCGGCCGGCGCCTCGTCGGTGCCGGCGGGCTCTTCGGCGACCTCTTCGTCGGCCCAGGCTCGATTCGGATCCAAACCCCATGCCGCGCTTCCCGCCGCCACGGCTCCGGCACCAGCCAGAAAGCCTCTCCGCGTCAATTTCATGGACGAACGTCTCCTTCGCACAGGCCCGCGTCCTGCTAGCGCAAGCCTATTCACACCCTGTCTCTTAGAACCTTCATTTTCACACAAGAGACCGTCGTGCGGACGCTCAAAAACCCCGAGCGCGCGCCGTAGGCGAGATGCCCACAAATTGTCCACGATTGCGGCGCTGATCTGCCCATTGATGAGGTTTATCCTCGTCTTTTCCCATTGGAAACATTCGCCCCCTAACCTAAGCGCATCAGAAAACCGCACCATGAAGGAGGCCCCATGGCCCGCATCAATCGCAACTACGAGAAGCTGCCCGGCAGCTACCTGTTCTCGGAAATCGCCCGGCGCACCGCCGCCTACCAGGAAGCGAACCCCGACGCGCGCCTCATCAAGATGGGTATCGGCGACGTCACCCGCCCGCTCGCCCCGGCCGTCGTCGCCGCCATGCACGCCGCCGTAGACGACCTCGCCGCCGCCGAGACCTTCCACGGCTATGGGCCCGAGCAGGGCTACGCCTTTTTGCGCGACGCCATCGCCGAGCACGATTTCGCCGCCCGCAACATCGCCATCGACCCCGACGAGATCTTCGTCTCCGACGGCGCCAAGAGCGACTGCGGCAACATCGGCGACATCTTCGCCGAGGACAACGTCGTGGCCGTGTGCGACCCGGTCTATCCCGTCTACGTGGACACGAACGCCATGGCCGGCCGTGCCGGCGACTACGATGCGGACACCGAGCGCTGGACGAACATCGTCTACATGCCCACTACCGCCGAGAACGACTTCACGCCAGCCCTGCCCGACGCGCCCGTCGACCTCATCTACCTCTGCTCGCCGAACAACCCCACGGGCACGGTGCTCTCCCGCGAGGCCCTGCAAAAATGGGTCGATTACGCCAACGCCACGGACGCCGTCATCCTCTTCGACGCCGCCTACGAGCGCTTCATCACCGACCCCGCCATCCCCCACTCCATCTACGAAATTCCCGGCGCGAAGACGTGCGCCATCGAGTTCCGCAGCTTCTCGAAGACCGCCGGCTTCACCGGGGCCCGCTGCGGCTACACCGTGGTGCCGCGCGATTTGGTGCGCGAGGGGCAGAGCTTGAACGCCATGTGGAACCGCCGCCAGACCACCAAGTTCAACGGCGCCTCCTACGTCATCCAGCGGGGCGCGGCGGCCATCTACACGCCGGAGGGGGCGGCCCAGGTGGACAAGACGATCGACTTCTACCGCGCCAACGCCCGCACGATAAAGGAGGGCCTGGCGGCGGCCGGCCTTGAGGTGTACGGCGCCGACAACAGCCCGTACGTGTGGTGCCGCACCCCTGACGGCACCGGCTCCTGGGACTTCTTCAACCGCCTTCTGGAAGAGGCCAACGTCATCACCACCCCCGGCGCCGGGTTCGGGCCGGCCGGCGAGGGCTACATCCGCCTGACCGCCTTCGGCGACGCGGACGACACGCGCGAGGCCGTCGAGCGCATCAAGCGGATGCTCGATGCCGAGAGTCGTGACTAGCCGAAGCGCACCACGGAACCGGCGCTCAGTCGAGCCCGCGCGCCGTTTGCTGACGCTTGTCAACAAACGCTCCACAATTGATCGCCGATGACGCGACTCAACAATTCGCCGCTATACTGGTCACCATCGCATTGACCGCATCGATTCAAGGAGAGACACCATGAACACCAACCATGCGAAGGCCATCAAGGGCATGAGCATTGCCAATATCGTGCTCGCAGCCCTCGGCATTTTCGGCATGCTCATCGCTTGGGCAGGCCTCGGCGTCGGCGGCGCCGCCATTTCCGGCTCCGGCTACGACTACTTCTACACCGACGACGGCCTCTATTTCACCACCGATGACGTGTCAGTGCTGCTCGGCATGCTGGGCTTCCTCGTCTTCCTCGTGATCGTCTGCGCCGTGCTCATTCTCATCGCCGGCATCCTCGGCGTGCGCGGCGCGGCCAAGCCCGACAAACTGCGCGGCATCATGATCTGGAACATCGTCGCCGCCGTGGTGAGCCTTCTCTCCTGCTGCTGGGTGTCGCTCGTGCTCTGCATCATCGTGGCCGTGTTCGCCAACAAGGATCGCGCCCTGTACGCCGCCGCGCCGGCCCCCGCGGCTCCCTACGGCTACGCGCCGGCCGCTGCGCCTGTCGCACCGGTAGCCCCGCAGCAGCCCGTCCAGGCCGCCCCCGTCGCGCCTCAGCAGCCTGCCGCCCCGGCGCCCGTCGCTGCTGCCGCCCCCGTAGCCGCGGAGGCCGTCGTGACCGAGACCGTGGCCGCCGCCCCTGCCGAGCCGGTTGCTGCCGAGGCCGTGACGACCAAGGGCGCCGACCCCGTCCCGGCCGAGCCCGTGGCCGCCGTTGCGGAGGAGACGGTCGCCGAGCCCGTTCCCGCCGCCGTGATGGAAACGGTCGAGGAGGACACCTTCGCCCCGGCCGAGACCCCCGAGGAAGCCGCCGAGGCCGCGGCCGAGCCGGCGATCCTTCTGCCCGACAACTACATCGAAGATGCCCAGGCCGGCGTGGCCGTCGTCGAGGAAATCCCCTCCGACGCCGACACTGCGGCCGACGACACTGCGGCCGACGACGCCGACAACGACAAGCCCACCGCCTAGCATAGAAATCCCCTGAGCAGCCTTCACAGCACTGGCAGCCAACCGCCAAAAGACCTCCCGCCTCCGGTCAGGAGGTCTTTTCTTTTGAGCACTTTTCTGACCACCTTTCCATGTAATTGCGATGCCGCCGTCTGCAGTGCCGGACAAAAACTGGGGGTTTGGTATCTTTGGGCGCTCTCGCTCTGGCAAGATGGTGGGGTGCTCCCGACGTACCAAGCCACCTCCACTGAGTAAGATAGTTGCCGAACTGCTTCGGAAAGGCAACGGGGCGGGGACTTAGCCGGCCGGGAGGAGGCCTATAATCGAATTGCGGGACGAAAGCGCGCCCAAGCGCGCCCGCAATCTGTGCGCCACGAGACGCGCCGCCGAAGCAGCGAGCAGGACAGCAACATCATCAGGGGTGAGAGTCATGAACCGCGAGAGGGAAATCGTCAAGGCGAGTATCTACGGCATTATCGGCAATGCGCTGCTCGTCGCCTTCAAGATGGCCGTCGGGTTCATGTCCCATTCCATCGCCATCATCTTGGACGGCGTCAACAACGCCACCGACGCCTTGTCCTCCATCGTCACCATCGTGGGCACCAAGCTCGCCGGGCGCCGGCCCGACCGCCACCACCCCTTCGGCTACGGTCGCGTGGAATACCTCACCAGTGTCGTCATCGCCATCATTATCCTGGTGGCCGGCTTCATCTCCCTGCGCGAGTCCATCGACAAGATCATCCACCCCGGCACCCCCAGCTACTCGGCCATTACTATCACCGTCATCGTGGTGGCCATCCTCGCGAAGATCGCCATCGGCATCATGTTCAAGCACTTCGGCGACAAAACGAACTCCGAGGCCCTCATCGCCTCGGGCATCGATTCCAACTATGACGCAGTGCTGTCGGCCGGCACGCTGGTGGTAGCGGCGGCCCAGAACTTCTGGAACCTGAACATCGACGGCGCCGTGGGCCTCATCATCTCGCTCGTGGTGCTGAAAGCCGGCTTCGAGGTGCTCGGCGACGCGCTCTCCCCGCTCATCGGCGGCCCCGAGGACAAAAAGCTCGTCGACGACATCACTGCCTACGCCAACAGTTTCCCCGACGTGCGCGGCACCTACGACGTGGTGCTGGACAACTTCGGCCCCAACGAGATTTTGGGCTCGGTGCACATCGAAGTGCCCGACGATATGCGCGCCCGCGACATCCACGCCCTCACCCGCCAGATCAGCGAAGGGCTCACCGAGAAGTTCGGCATCCTCGCCACCGTGGGCATCTACGCCGCCAACACGACCGGTGCGTTCGCCCCTCTGCATGCCGACCTCGATGCCCTCGCGAAAAGCGACCCGGCGATCCTGCAGATGCACGGCTTCTACGTGGACGAGAAAACCTCGACCATCTACTTCGATTTGGTCATAGGCTTTAAGGCCGACGACGATGCCATCCGCGACAAAATAAGGCTCTTCGGTGGTTTCTGTGGGAGAGATTCCGGCATAGGCCCAGCTCAGCGG
>OLPO01000845.1_pt1 | contig 22838 bp, 36 predicted proteins | sample 1672831 | NCBI WGS metagenome assembly OLPO01 (sample SAMEA3136728, study PRJEB25190) | human gut metagenome
CGGATAATATTCCGCTCGCTCATTCGATATCGATCTTCTTGGAGGCGACGGCGTTTAAGTCCGACCCGGCGATGTTCCCGGCAAGGAACTCTTGCCTCCACCGCTCAATTTCAGCCTGCGCGTCTTCCAGCGCAGCCTTGCTTCCACTACGACTGACCTTCGGCCAGTCCTCCAACATTCCAAGTTCCGAGGCCAGACGGTAGATGTGCTTACAGGGCAACTCCCTGCTGGCGAAGTCGAAGCAGGAACACTCCGACAGCGAAACCCGGTACGGTTCAGGGTCAGAGCCGACGACCACCGCCGTCTGATCTTCCACATTGACCGTGATCGCATCCGCTTTGATCTTCTCGCCATTCAGACGACGCTTCACCTGCTCCGGCAGGGAGTGAATAGAAGAATCCCAGATTTCAGACCACACCATAAGTATGCCATCCTTTCCACATTAAAAAGGGAGAGCTGCCCACACGGACGGCTCTCCCTCTTTTTTTGGCTTCACAGGGGGAGGCCCTCAGCCACTACCTAGATACTTATTTCTTCAGTCGACTCAGGCCGTGTCTTCGGTGGTACTCGAAGCAGATGCAGCCGTGCTCGGCGCAATACCTAAGCTCTTTTCATAAGCCGCCTCAGCAGCGGCTGTTTCTTCCGGGCTTGGCGTTCCTTCCTCAAAAACATAGCTATTGGGATCTGCCCCACAAGCGGTAGACGCAGCGATTACATCAACCATGAAACGGTACAGAGCGTCACGCTCAGCTTCGCTCAAATTAACCAGCTTCTCAATTAAGACGTAATCTTTCAGCCTGAGCCGATATTTTCTCGCCATCATATCCAGCGGAGCGGACGGAGCAGCAATGAATTTTTCTCCAACGCCATCCCGTAGCCATTCAGGGTTCACTCCAAATTCCCGGCAGATCATTGTAATCGTTTGTCCGCTCGGCTTTGACTTGCCAGAACACATGGTAGAAACGCTGGAATCGCTGATACCTATCCGCTTTGCAAATTCGGTTTTCTTGATTCCTTTTATTTTAAGGATTTCATTGATTCGATCAGCAATGGTTTCCATTTTCGTTTTCACCTCCTTGTCCTAATTATACACCATTCGGCACGGTAAAGCAAGGTAAAAATTTAGATAATCTAAATTTATTGCTTGACAATTTAGGCTGTCTAAGTTATAATTTAGATAGTCCAAAGCAAAGGAGGTTGACACCATGATGAACGCAAAGGACACCAGCAAATACACCCCTCAACAGCTTGCCGATGCAGAACGGTTCATGCAGCTTCTCTCTCGCGTCCCTGAAGATAAGCGGGATGCCGTCATTCAGAATACCGAATCCGTAATCATTGGCATCGAGATCGCGGCCAGAATCAACAAGGCCACCGCGAATGGCGGTGCTGCATGAGATTCCCCAACATCGAAGCTGAGCGGCGAAAAGCACATCTGAGCAAGAGAAAGATGTGCATCGCCCTCGGTATTAAGCCTGAAAAGCTGCAAGGATGGCAGGATGGGCGGCTGGAAATAAAGGCTCACGACCTTGTAAACCTTGCACGGCTTTTCGATACGACCACCGACCGCATTCTCGGCAGGACGTAAAAATAAGGAGAGAACACATGGATAAGTGCATTATTAAGAGCGCAGAAAAGCCCAGCGGCAACTGCCTCGTCCGGCTTTCACCAGCTTGCCACAAGCAGGTGCAGGAGTTGGCCCTCAGAACGAGTCGCTCCATTTCCAGCATCGCCACCGAACTGATTGAATTTGCCCTCCAGCGTGTAGAGGTTGAATATCAGTTCGATGACCCTCAGCCGGACGATACCCAGTAAGAAAGGAGCCATGCCAGATGGCCAGCACAAAGAACCTCAAGGCCGTGCCGACCACCGGCACGATGCCCCGACTTGACACCAAGAAGATACCCAAAGCAGAGCGGGCCAACATCGGCCAGCTGGTCTTTGATGCCATCCAGCGAGAGTTCCAGAACCCGGAGGTTCGGGCTGAGTACGAACGATGGAAAGCGGATCGGGCCGCCAAGGGCATCGCCTGAACCGAAAGGAGGATACATGAGAAACGCAAAAGTCACAGCCGCCATTACCGCAGCAGTCGCAGCAGTCCTCGCCGTTCTTGGCAAGGCGTTCAACTTCGGAGTGGACACCACCACCCAGATCTTGATGCGCTTCGGTTACGACTGGGGCAGGGCAGCAGCAAGGGCACCATTTTATTTTAGCCTCGCCATCGCCCTGATCGGGCTTCTGGCTTGCACCGGCTGGATCGTCTCGGAGGATGCCCGCCGCCAGCTTTGGAAGATGTGGAGCAAGCCGAAAGGCTACGGCAAGATCACCCGGAACCACGCCCGAAACCCTGAGTATCCGCAGCAGGAACGGAGGGGTTGACCGTGGCGAAAGCCGAAAGCCTTAAATGGACACGGACCTGCACCCGCTGCGGAAAGAAGATGGTCGGAGTCGCCAGCAACAAGAAACTCTGCGATTCCTGCCTCCGCATCCGGCAGATTGAGCATGACCGAAAAAAGGCTCAGAACAACAAGCTGGAGGTCGTAGAACGGGCCAATCCGAAACACGCCCCGGAGGATTCTCTTCAAAACGATGTCCGGGAAGCGGAGCGGCTGGGCGTGAGCTACGGAAAATACCGGGCTTGGAAAGATGGGAGGATTCACATCCATGGTTAAGTCTTTCTGCAAGGACTGCCAAAACCGACACACGATCTGCCACGACACCTGCCCGCAGTACCAGCAGTACAAGCTGGAGTTGAAAGCCGAGAACGCATACAACCAAGCCATGACCGGGCACGTTGGTGTTTATCACCGCGACCATGAGGACCGGCACCGTGAAAAGGGGCGCAAGCGGTACATGGGAGCGAACGGAGGTGCAGATCGATGAAAATGGCCCTGATAGAAAACACCCTGCTCATCAAAGAGGCCGACACCGTCCAGTTTGCGGTGATCAAAAGCTGGGGCAAGATGAAGTGGTCGAAAACCACGCAGACCCTCTCCGGCACCGCAGACATCGAACTTCTGGACAAGCTGTCCAGCATCGTCAAACTGCCGCCCCACATTGAAGCCCTGCGCCAGAGCCTCCACGACACGGCAGCCGCCGTCGGTCAGGAGCGCATGAACGACAGCCCTGAGCCGCTTCTGGACTACCCGGTCAAGATGAAACTTTTCCGGCATCAAGTCCGTGGGGCGAACATGGCTGCAATGGTTTTCGGGTGGGTTGACCCGAACGGAGGAAACACAACATGAGCGATATTCACAAAATGAGCCTGTCCTCGCTGCTCAGCCAGATCGACAGCATCAAGGACAACAGCGCATCCTTTCTCCCCGGCGATGGGAAGCAGGACACCGACAAGAAGATCTGGCAGGACGACGTAGACGCTTGCAACGCAACCACCGAGATCATCAAGAAGCTCTGCGAGGAAAACTGCTTCCCGGTGGCCGGAGGTACATCGTCTTGTTCAGTGTCCGGCCGAGGCAATCAGCTACATCGCACAGAGCAAGAAACTCCTGCAGGACTGGGGCAACCTCCATGCCAAGTACGAGGTGCCGTCGCAGCCGGTCAAAAAGGACGGCGTATGGCACTGCCCGGACTGCAATCACAGGGTGAACCCGCACCACTCGCACTGCCACTGGTGCGGTACCCGACTGCTGGGAGGTGCAATCAGATGAGACGAAAGGTAACATTTCTCAAGATCGCCCCGGCGACCGCAGCAGCCAAGGACACCCGCCCGGTGTTCGCCACCATGCCCCTGCGCAAGAACGTCCCGACCCCTTGCAACCCGGAGTGGAAAGCGGCGACCTGCCCGGTATGCGGTCAGGCTTGCTGGCTTCAGACCGGGAACGCCGAACTCGTCCGGCAGATCTACCCCAACGCCAAGTTTGTGTGCAGCGATTGCGCATGGACTGGAAAGGCGGCGGCAAACCAGTGAAAGAATACTTTTTTGTGCCGGTTTATCGGTGCCGCCTTTGTGGGGCAGTTTTCGACGATGGCCTACCGACTTGCAAAAAGCCGGAGGCTGTCCGAAAAGAACTTCTTGATTCTGCTTTTTTTTACAACAGGGCGAAAAAGCAGCTCCCGGTTCTTTCCCCGGAACTGTACGCAGTCCACCATTGCATAGATGGGAACTACGGCATCGCGGATCTCCGGGGTGTAAGAAAACTCATAGAGGGCGGTGGATTCGATGGGTAAGGGTTTCGGTTTCCTTTTTGAGATGGGCTGCGGCAAAACCCTGACAGCCATCGCTGTCACCGGGGCCGGGTACAAACTCGGCAAGATCAAGCGAGTGCTGATCGTAGCCCCCACCTCCGTCTGCGCCGTCTGGTCGAAAGAATTTGCAGACTATGCCGACTTCAGGTACACGGTCAAGACGCTGCTGGGCACAAAGCCCCAACGTCTCAAGGCCCTCGCCGATCTCGAAGCGTTTCCCTTCCAGAGCCTCAAGGTGGCCGTCATCAACTACGAGTCAACGTGGCGAGACGGCATCTTTGAAAAGTTGCTGGAGTACGATGCCGACCTGATCATCGCGGACGAGAGCCAGCGCATCAAGACCCACGATGCAGCCCAGAGCAAATCGATGCACCAACTGGGCGACAAAGCCCGGTACAAGCTGATTCTCTCAGGCACCCCGGTGCAGAACGAGGCGGTGGACATTTTCAGTCAGTACCGCTTCCTCGACCCGACCATCTTCGGCACCAACTTCTACGCCTTCCGCAACCGCTACGCCGTGATGGGCGGCTTCAACCGCAAGCAGATCGTCCAGTACAAGGACCTCGACGAACTCATCCGAAAAGAGCATTCAATTGCCTATCGGGTGACCAAAGAGGAAGCCCTGGACTTGCCGGAGCAGACGTTCCAGACTCGGAGCATCATCCTCTCGACCAAAGAGCGGGCCATCTACGACCGTCTGCGGCGGGACAGCTTCACCGAGTTGGACAACGGCGGGAAGATCACCGCCACCACGGTTCTGACCAAACTCCTGCGGCTGCAGCAGTTCACTGGCGGCTTCCTCGTCGCCGACGATGCAGCCAAGCCGGAGCTGGTCAGCACCGGGAAGCTCGATGCCCTCTCGGACATCATCCAAGACTACGTTCTGGAGGGCAAAAAGAAATTGGTGATCTTCGCCCGGTTCATCCCGGAGGTCTTGGAGATCATCAAAAGGTCGGAGAACATCATCGGAAAGAGCGGCATGAAAACGGTGGCCATTTACGGAGCCATCCCGAAAGAGCAGCGGGGAGACATCGTCCAGCAGTTCCAGAAAGACCCCTCCACGATGGTCCTTGTCGGCCAGATCGACACGGCGGGCACCGGCATCACCCTGACCGCAGCCGACACCTGCGTCTACTACAGCGTCACATTCAACTACGCCACTTACTCGCAGAGCCTCGCCCGCATCCACCGTATCGGCCAGCGCAACACCTGCACATACATCCACCTCGTAGCTGAGAACACCGTGGACAGCACCATCCTCAAGTCCCTGAGCAAAAAAGAGGATCTCGCTAAAACGGTGGTCGATGACTGGAGGCAGTTCTTTTGAAAATCTACATCGTGGACGGCACCCCGGTTTTAGACGGAACCCCGAAAGAGCTGGCTCAGTATCAGCACATGGTGCAGCAGCTGGCGGTGTACGATGCCTACCAAAAATTGCTCAAAGCTATCGCCGAGGGGAAACCGCCCGGCGGGCAGCTTGAGGATAAACCACCCGCCCGGAAACGGGCAACCCCGAAAAAGAAAAGAAAGGATGAGAGCAATGGTTGATTCTTCGCAAATTCCCTATGCCATCGCAATCGACTTTGATGGCATCCTCTGCCAGAACGCCTACCCCGACATTGGAGATCCGAACTGGGACACAATCCATCAAGCCCTGAAAGAACAGAGCAACGGCGCAAAGCTGATTCTCTGGACCTGCCGAGAGGGGCGGTCACTGGAAAGGGCCGTCGCCGCTTGCGCAGGCTGGGGCCTGACGTTTGACGCTGTCAATGAGAACCTCCCGGAGTGGCGCAAAGCCTACAGAACAGATCCTCGAAAAGTCGGGGCAAACGAATACTGGGACGACCGAAATGTCATCAATGACAACGAAAACCCGTTGTTTTTTCGTGCCCACCAGTGCGCAGAGGACCATGCGGAATGGGAGGTGCGCCGTCAATGCTTGGAGCAATCCTGACCATCGCAGCCCTCGCAGCCATCGGAGCCTTTGGATACCTTCTCTGCTGGAAAGCTGGCGAAGCTGACGATCGAGCAGAGCAAGAGCAAATAGAACGCCTGAACAGAAAGGAAGAACACAAATGACACTGTTAGACATGGTGCGCGATTACCAGAGCCTTCTGGAGCGCAAGGAAGAACTGGCCGATGAGGTCAAGGCTAACAACGCCCTGATCGAGGAAGCCAAAGCGAACATCTCGCAGCAGATGATCGACGACGACTGCCCCTCGATCTCGGTCGGCGGCTTCAAGTTCACCCTGACCCCCAAGACCATCTACAACAAGAAGTCCGAGCGGAGCTGGCCAGCGAGGGCATCAATTTCTTTGAGACCCTCCGGGAAGAGGGCCTCGGCGACATCATCGTGGAGAGCGTGAACACCCGCACCCTCCAGTCCACCATCAAGGCATACGTCGAAGAAAACGACGGCCTGAGCGAGGACCTCGCCAAGTGCATCAGCATCTTCGACACCTACGACATCACCCGCCGCCGCGAGAGCAGCCGGGCCACCAAGGGAGGAAAGAAATAATGGCGAACCAGAACTACCAGCAGACCGAGATGGATCTGCGCACCAATCTCCAGCAGGACGTGGACTGCCGGGTGGCCAGCGTGATCGATGATACCTACGATATGCTCAAGGATTACAACCCGCCCGCCGTGCGCAACCGTCACGAGGCATACGGCATCGCCGCCGACAACTTCACCCGGATCAGCGCAAAGGTCAAGTCCGTTCGGAATGACATGGACACCCTTCTCAGCACCTTGGCGAATCCCAACTACCCGGCAGTCGAGGCGGTCAGTTCCCTGCACAACCGGGTCAGCGAGCTGATCTCCCTGTCGATTGTCATGGCAGCCGAGATGAAGCGCACCATGAACGACCTCTACGAGGCCGAGCGCAAGGACGACACCCCCACCCCGCTGGAACAGGCAGCGGCAGAAAATGATGGTTTTGAAGAAGCCGAACCCGCCGACGTTGAAGCCGACGATGAAGAATAAATAGGAGGACACATACTATGGCAACCGCAAAAAAGAGCACCGAACTGGCCCCCGTTGAGAACTTCGCCCTGACCACCGCCTACGACGGTCTCGACCCGGAACTGGCAGCCGAACTCAAGGATCAGATGGACGATCTGGACGATGAATCCGGCATCAACTGCCGAACCATCAAGATTCCCTCTGGCGGCAACCTTGCCTTCACGGTGCAGGGCGACGAGGACGGCGATGAGGACTACCTCAAGGACATCGAGGGCGTGATCGTGTTCACGCACCGCATGAACGGCTACTGGCCGAACGCTTTCGGCAGCAGCACCAACCCGGAGGACAAGATCCCGGTCTGCTCCAGTATGGACGGCAAGTCCGGCCTGAACATTCGGACCGGCGAGATTTGCGAATGCGACAAGTGCCCCTGCAACCAGTACGGCAGCGACCCGAATGGCGGCAAGGGCAAGGCTTGCAAGAATATGCGCCGGATCTACCTCATGCGCAGCAACGACCCGAACCTCTATCTCCTTACGGTGCCGCCCACGAGCATCAAGGAAGTGAACAAGGCCCTCACCCGCATCATGGCCTCCAAGGGCATCCCCTACACCAACCTGATCGTCGGCTTCAAGCTGGCCAAGGCCACCAACGCCAACGGCATCAATTACGCCACCGTGGTGGTCGACAAGCGTGGCATCCTGCCCCCGGCAGTTGCTCAGACCGCCAAGGCCATGCGGCAGGAGATCAAGGCAAAGTACAAGGAGATTGCCATCACGATGGACGACTACAGCACCTCGGCCTCCAGCAACACCATGGCGGCAGACGAAAGCGCACTGGACGTTCAGGTGTCAGATACGGAGTTCACCGACGTGACCGACAAAGACAAGGATCTCCCCTTTGTTTAATCAGGCAGCAGCCCTATAAAATTTCATGCCCGCAGGGGGAACCGCATCGAGGCGGCTCCCCTTAAGGCATAAAGGGGAACAGATATGAAATTCAAGAAAGAATGGCGGTGGAGGCAGCATGGCGGCAAGAGAGATAGATCTTGATAAGGTGGTGGATTACCGTGCCGAGTACACCGCCGTGATTCAGAAATACAAGCTCGCCGGGGACAAGCTGACAGGTCTGTGCCCTTTCCATGAGGACAGGAACAACAGCTTCTCGGTCGACCTCAAGACCGGCAAGTGGCACTGTTTCGCAGAGGACCGGGGCGGCAACTTCGTGTCATTCTGGGCAGAACTGCATGGCGTAGACACCAAAGAGGCGTACAAGCAGATTTTGGAGAAATACGGCGTTGCTGCCGAAACCCCGAAACCCGCCAAAAAGGAAAAGGCCACAGTCCTCGAAGATTTCAGCCTTGCCGAGTATGCCTTTGCAAAGCATCTCCCGGAAGAATGGCTGGCCAAGACCTGCCGCCTCGAAACCCGGAAAGACCGCAACAACGGCACCGCATGGCTCTACATTCCCTACTACAACGCAGCCGGAGAAGAATCCACCTACCGCAAGCGGTACGCCCACAAGGACTTTCGCTGGCGCACCGGCAGCTCCGGCAAGATCTGCCTCTACGGTGAGTGGCGCATCCCTGAATTTGCCAACGCCGGGTACGCGGTCATGGTTGAGGGCGAGAGCGACACGCAGAGCCTGTGGTACATGGGCATCCCGGCCATCGGTGTGCCGGGGGCCTCAATGTTCAAGCCGGAGCAGTCCTCGGTGCTTCAGGGCCTGAAGCTGTACCTGCACCACGAGCCGGACGGCGGCGGCGACACCTTCATCCACAAGATCTGCGCCGGCCTCCGGGATGGAGGCTACGAGGGCGAGGTCTACGAGTGGAGCTGCAAGGCCCTCGGCGAAAAAGACCCCTCCGACCTTTACATCAAGCATGGCCGGGAACAGGCTGCCAAGCTGATCCGGGATGCCCTGAAAACCGCAAAACCTGTGGACTACAAAAAAGAGGACATCCCCGAAGCGATCAGCGGCGCACCGATCAGCCTCCGACAGCCGGAGGGCTGGATTTACTCGGACAAGGGAATCAGCCGGATTGACGAAAAGAAGTTCCAGCCGGTCCTCTGCTGCCGCACCCCGATCATCCTGACCAAGCGTCTCCAGAGCATCGAAACCGGGGAAGAAAAAATAGAGGTAGCCTTTAAGCGAGACGGCCTCTGGCAGAGTGCCATCTACCCCCGGTCGGTGATCTTCCAGAGCCGCAGCATCACCGCCCTTGCAGACCTCGGCTGCACGATTACCAGCGAGAACTCGAAGCAGGTGGTCCGCTTCCTCGGAAGTCTTGAGGCTGAGAACATCGACATCATCCCCAAAGAGGACAGCACCTCCACCTTCGGATGGCAGCCCGGCAACAGGTTTGTGCCCGGACACGCAGACGGAATCACGCTGGACATTGACCCATCGCAAAAGTCGATGGCCACGGCCTACTGCCAGAACGGAACCTTTGAGAAATGGGTGGAACACATGGACCCGCACCGCAGCCGCCAAAAGTTCAGGTTCATCCTTGCAGCCAGCTTTGCCGCCCCGCTCCTGCGGATCGTGAAGCAACGCATCTTCTTCGTGTACAACTGGGGCGGCTCCAAGGGCGGCAAGACCGCAGCCCTGAAAGCGGCCCTCTCCGCATGGGGAGACCCGGAGCGGTTGATGGTCAACTTCAACGCAACACAGGTCGGCCTCGAACGGACGGCAGCATTTTACTGCGACCTCCCCCTCGGCATTGATGAGCGGCAGCTTGCTGGCAACAATCAGGCCGGGCTGGAAAAAATCGTTTACATGATCGCATCCGGCACTGGCAAGATCAGAGGCGCAAAGAGCGGCGGCATTCAGGCCACCCAGCAATGGCGCACCGTCGCTCTGGCCACCGGCGAAGAACCACTCAGCACCGAGACCACGCAAACAGGTGTCTCCACCCGTGTGCTGGAACTTTACGGCGGGCCGTTCGACAACGAGCGGGATGCCGGATTGATGCACCAGCAGTCCGTGATGGACTGCGGCTGGGCTGGTCCGGCCTTTGTCAAGAGGATCATCGCCACCCCGGAGCGCACCATTTGTGATGCCTTCGAGTTGATGCAGAGTTACGTCCACGCAATGGCCAACGGCAAAAACGGCTCCCACGTTTCCGGCATTTCCGCAGTTGCGCTGGCCGATGCCATGATCGATAGCTGGTTCTTCAACACGCAGCAGCAGGGCGACCCCACCGACGAGGCCGACGTTCTGCAGCAACTGGGCATCCACCCGGAATCGTGGAAAAAGGCCAAGATCATGGCTGCCAGCATTTTGGAGGAACAGGTGGAGAACAACTCCACCGATGTGAACGAAAACGCTGCGCAGTTCATCGTGGACTGGGTCATGTCGAACAAGGCATACTTCGGAACGCAGGTGATCGGCACCTGCCTCGGCATGATGAACGAGAGCGGCAACACGGTCTATATTTTCCCCTCCATGCTAAATCAGGCCCTCACCAAAGCCGGGTACAGCCCCCGGAAAACCATGAAATATCTGGCCGACAAGAGCCTGATCAGCGTATGGACAGAAAAGAGCGGCAAGGTCACCTACTCCACGGTTCGCCGATTCGGAGACCGAAGCTGCCGCTTTGTCGAGTTCTTCATCGGCAAGCTGGCCGAGAACGAGGACCCGATGGATGCGCTGGAAGAACAGATGGACCGAGAAGAACCGCCTATGCCCCCTGCAGCGGCTCCGTTCCAAAGTTCGGCCACTCAGACCACAATGCAGGACGACTTCACGGTGGTTGACGACTTCGATGACCTGCCATTCCCGGTCTAAACCGCTACACCTAAAATTAGGTGTAACGCTAGGTGTAACATTAGGTGTAACACGGAAAAGCAAGCAGCCAAGCAGCTTTTTAATAGATTGTTACACCTATTACACCTAAAATTAAAATACAATATGCTTTTGCACATTTTTGCATTTTGCAAGATTTTAATGCAAAATTGCAAAATTCTTAGAAATACGGTGTGTGTTCAAAATTAGGTGTAACAGGAGTAACAGAGCCGAAAGGACCGCACCACCACAAGGAAAACGCCGTTACACCTGTTTTTCAGAATTAGGTGTAACAGGCCAGACAGGAGGCATTGCAAATGGAAATGACCTACGAGTGGGCCGCCGAGATCCTCGACCCGGAGCATCTGGAGAACTACAGCATCGAAACCGTAAAAGAAGCCTGTCGGATGGGCATGGATGCGCTCAAGAAGCAGATCCCGGCAAAGGTGAATTTGTGGGAAAACTCACAATTCGGAAATTGCCCGCTTTGCCACGAAGTCGTTTATAGACCGGCCCTGCGCAAGCGCGTATATTGCTGCAAGTGCGGCCAAGCATTAAATTGGGAGGATTGAGAAAATGCATGATTACAGTTATAGCGCACATCTGGTGATCAACGATGGGTACGAGGACCGGCTGGACATGACGATCACCTGCCAGAACGCCCAGCAGCTGCTCCGGGCAAAAGACCTCATCGCCGATCAGATGAACGCCTACATCGCAGAGTTCGCCGTTCAGAGCGGCCTGACCGGGGTACCGAGCAATGCCGAGCAGAATGCCGCTGCGCTTCAGACCGTCATTCAGGAGCAGACCGAAAAGGCCAAGCAGCAGGAACCTGAAGAACTCGCCGAGCCGGAGCCGCCCGAAGCTACACCCGATGAGCCGGAGGAAAGCCCCCCTCGCACGATGATGCGCTCGATGCCGTCTGCTACCGCCCGGATCTCGCATCCTTCAAACTTGCGCCCGCCGAAACTCCCCAAAAGGCAGCGGCACCCGCAGGAGCAAAAGGCTTGATGAGGCTGAAATGCCCGAAGTGCGGCGATGTGTTTGTCGCCTTCACAAAGGACTACCGCACCGAGTGGACCTGCAAAGTATGTGGCGAAAGATTCTCGCTGGAAAACACCGCGCTGTTTGAATACGACTGCAGCTGCGGTCGGCACACTTACGGACGGACAAACATCGAGGATGCAGATTTTAGCTATCCCTGCGGCGATTGCGGCAAGGCGACCACCCTCAAATGGAACCCCAAAGCCAAAAAATACATGGAGTGATGCAGATGCCCGCCTCGGACGACGACCGGGAAATGATGGCCCGGTTCAACGATACCTTCAGAAAGCTCAAGACCAACCGTGAACAGGTGCCGCTGGAAGTCCTCCAGACGAAGTACGGCAAAGCCTACCAGAAGCTGACCAAAGAAATGGCCGACCTTGCTGACTGGTTCGCCGCCCGGCTCCGGGAGAGGATGCCGTTCCCGATGCACCCAAAGGACATCGCCGGGAATCGACAGCTATCGCAGCAGATCGCCGCCGTCCTCGCCGAGGAAAGTCAGCCGGGTGCTCTCATGGACCAGTACCGAAAGGCCCTGATCGATGACCTCGACTATGACAAGTTCCTCGACCTCGTCTGGCAGCTTTACCACCGCACCGAGGAAGCCTACGAACCATACTGGCAAAAATACAACTTCTGGCACGTTTACCCGGACGGCCACCGCTGGATCAGGAACCACATCACAGGATTCTTCTGGCAGAACGGCCAGCCGGGAAACGATTCGGATTCATTCACCAACGAGGGAGGCTACTGGATGAACTCCAAAGGAGAGTACCAAGGCGCAGCCTTTCCCCCTCACATCAAAGGAGACAAGATATGGACAAGGAAGAATTGATCGCCCGGTTTGAATCGGAGATGGCCAAGGTCAAGCGGCCCGGCATCGACAAGTTGATGGACTACATCCGCAAGAGCGACTTCTACACAGCACCCGCAAGTACGAAGTTCCACCTCTCCTGCGAGAGCGGCCTCCTGCAGCACAGCCTCAATGTGTTGGATGCCCTCCGGGGTCTGCTTCAGGAAGAACAGACCAACGAGGACGGCACGAAAGCATGGTTCTACACGGTAGCCGGGACCTCGGTCGCACAGGTTAAGGATGAGAGCGTCATCCTCATCGCCCTGCTCCACGACATCTGCAAGACCTACTTCTACAGCACCAGCACCCGGAACGTCAAGAACGAAAAGACCGGGAAATGGGAAAAGGTGCCGTTCTACACGGTCAACGATTTGATGCCCCTCGGCCACGGCCCCAAGAGTGCCATGCTGATCAAGAATTACATCAAGCTCACCTCGGAGGAAATGTACGCAATCTGGTGGCACATGGGCTTCACTGATCAGCACACCGACACCATGAGCCTCGCCGCAGCGATTCAGAAATACCCCATCGTCTGGGCACTCCACACCGCCGACATGATGGCCTCGAATTTCATGGAGGACAAGGACGGCAACAAAAAGGGCTTCGAGTGGCAGGAACTCGGTGCCGAGAATTCCAGCAACAGCGCAGGTCAGCACGCCGACAACCCGGCTCTGCCCAGCGATAGCGACGAGCCTGTGTTCATGGAGGCCGCACCATGCTGATCGAAGAAATCGAGTGCAGGGCAAGGGCCAAAGAAAAGGAAAAGGCTGCGCTCATGCGGGATGCAAAGCTGGAGGTCGCCTATAACATTATTTCGGAGGTTTACCGGGAGGCTGCTGCAGAAAGCTACCCCAACTGGACAAAGCAAAAGCAGGATGACATGGACCAAGTCGCGGATTGCACCCATGTAATTCTCAAACAAATCATCTACCTTTCACACAAACTGGAGGACCTGAACACATGAACATCACCCGGAACCTCCTGCATGAATGGTACCACAGCGGGGCCAGAACCTCGGCAGATGTGCGGCATCTGGCAGCCGAAAGGCTCGGCCTCCAGTTGACCGCAGAAAAAGTGGCCAACATTCTCCGAGACCAGATCCCGCTGGAGCAGTGGTATCAGACCAGAATTATGCAAGCCATCAAAGCGGCGTACCCTGACGCATTCGTTCGGAAAATTTCAGCTGGCGTGTACAGCGAAAAAGGGTTCCCGGATATTCTGGTCATCATTGATGGCAGGTATTACGGCATCGAGGCAAAGCGGCCTTTTGTGGGAAAGCCGTCACCGAATCAGGTCGCAACGATCTTAAAAATCAGAAAGGCCGGGGGCGTTGCAGATTTTGCGTGTCTCCCGGACGAAGCACTGGAGGTCATCAAAAATGGAACAAGACGCGATTGATACCATGTGGAATGCAGCACAATGCGCCGTGCAGAGGATGGTGGACTTCTTCAGACGCATCAGCGAATTGCTCAAGGAAATCTCGTGGAAGATTGTCCGCTCCTATGCCAGCAACATGGCCTTTTATTTCAATCTGGCCACGGACCGCCAGATCAGCCTTATGTACCACAAGCGGGCCAGAACCCGGAAGAAGTGGTACAGAATCATTCTCCGGCGCATTGGCCAATTTATGAAAGAGAGCGTTCTGGTATGAAGAAGCAGCGCAACACTATCCCCTTTAAGCCGAAACCTTTCAGCATCAAATCAAAAGCCAAGCAGCGCACGGCAGAGGACGCACTGGCCGGGATGCGCACCCTCCCGATTCCAGCCCTCGTCACGACCATCAACATGATGATCGGCGTTCTTTCGGAGCGAGGATTCCAGATCTACGACTGGGACAACAAGGACAAGGCGGTCTATAAGCTGGTGTTCAGAGGCGGCAAAATCTACGCCCTCATTCCGCACACTGCCAAAAAGGAGGATGCCTCCCATGCAGAAACACCCGTCTCAGATGAGCGAGGATGAGCGCATCTTCCTCAAGCGATACCTGAGCCAATATTACCGAGCAAAGGAGCGGCAGAAGATCCTGCGGGAAAGGCTGGTCGACATTCGGACAGAGCTGGACCCAGCCGGAAAGAACGGTCGGAACACATCCCTCGCCATCAAGATGGCCGAAATTGAGGACAGAATCGCCCGGCAATCGGAGATCGAAGCGACGGCCATTCTGGACATTATGGATGTCCTAGAATTCCTCCCGCAGGATTCCGTAGAGCGGGAGATCATGGAAATGCGCCACATCGACTGTAAGCCGTGGAACGAGATCATGCGCACCATCCACCTGTCAAGGGCACCGTGCTTCAGGCGGTACAGCACAGGGCTGGAATGGCTATACACCTACAAAAAGGTGCGCACCACGCTGGCCGAGTTCAGGGCGAGGGTCGAGCGCACAGAAAAGGACGGACACTAAAAAACAAAGACCGGGGCATAGTTCCGGGGCAGCACACTGGGAATTCCCGCACAGAGAAATCCCGGCCAAGGCTCCCGGCTATGCCCCGGCTTTTTCTTTTCCCATTTTGGATTTTAGGCTCACTCCTCGCACACCCCGGATTCCATGCCCCGGCTGTCGCCCGGAAATTTTGCGCCGTGTTCAGGGCTTCAAAAAAAGCACAAAACCATACGCCCGGAAACAAAGCACCCCTGTCTGGCCCTGCTTTTTACCAGCGGTAAAAACGGCCCCTGTGTGACGTGGGAGCAAGGTCATTCGGAACCGTGGACACCCGGCAGCACAGCCCCACAGCACAGAGCGGCGCAGGGGCGCAGCGGGGTCGAGGCGGGGCAACCGCTGGGCAGCGAAAGAAGATACCCAAAGAGACCCCAGAAGTCAATACAATGGTCGCATGGACAAGGGCCAGCCCGCCCAAGCCTATCACGAGTAGGCATCGTGTTGTGTTCTCTCCTTTATACCTTTTCACGGACAAAGGCGCACCCCGCAACCACGCTCGGTGCGCCTTTGTGTTGGAGAGAGAGGGGCTACCCCCTCCCCGGCCACGGCGTAGGTACTACCCCGCCCGGAGAATGATGCGGGGCGAGGAAGGCCCGAAGGTTTTTCGCCTGAAAACTAAAAAAAATTTAGCATTTCGTTACGCAAACCCCATTCAGACCCCACATAGGAGGTGAACGCCATGCAGCAGACCAACCCCATGCGGATGGAGAGACGGCGACTGGCCGACCTCATTCCCGCCGCCTACAACCCCAGAAAAGCCCTGACCCCGGAGGACCCGGAGTATCAGGACATAAAGGCCAGCATTCAGGGGCTGGGCTACGCTGACCCCATCGTCATAAATTACGATGGCACCATCATCAAAGGACACCAGCGGCGTACCGTGATGATGGACATGGGAATCAAAGAAGCCGAGGTCGTCGTTCTGGACATCCGGGACAAGGCCAAGGAAAAGATGATCAACGTGGCCCTGAACAAGATCACCGGCAAGTGGGATCTTCAGATTTTGAAAGACCTCCTGTCCGATCTTGACCTCAACGGCTACGATTTCTCCGTGACCGGCTTCCATCAGGATGACCTCGAAGATTTGATCCAGCAGCTGGATGTGCCGGAAGAAGCCCATGATGACGACTTCGACCCGGATGCAGCCAAGGAAGAAATCGAAACCCCTGTCACACGCCGGGGCGACATTTGGAAGCTGGGCCGCCACCGCCTGATGTGCGGCGATGCCACATCTCTGGACGATGCGGAAATTCTCATGGCCGGGAACAAACTCGACCTCGTAATCACTGACCCGCCATACAACGTGGACTACGGCGCAAAAGTTGGTTTTCTGAACGACTACCTCGACCAGACCGACAGCCGCACGAACAGCGTCATCGAGAACGACCACATGGATGCGGCCAGCTTTTACAGTTTTCTGCTGGCAGCATTTCAGGCCATGAACGATGCCATGCGCACAGGCGCAGCGATTTATGTTTTTCACGCCGAGAGTACCGGGCTTCAGTTCCGGCAAGCCTATTCTGATGCCGGACTGAAACTGGCCCAGTGCCTGATATGGGAGAAAAACGCATTTGTTCTTGGTCGCCAAGACTATCAGTGGCGGCACGAACCGATTCTCTACGGCTGGAAAGAGGGAGCGGGTCATTACTTCATCAATGACCGCACACAGGACACCGTTCTTCTGGACGACCTGCCCGACTTCCAGTCAATGAAGAAGCAGGAACTTCTGGCCTTCATCGACCAGATGCTCCGGGAATACAAGGATCAGACCACGGTTCACTTTGAGCCGAAACCGACCCGAAACGATATGCACCCGACCATGAAGCCTGTACCTCTGATCGGACGGTTGATGAACAACTCCAGCCGCCCCGGATGGATGGTCGGTGACTTTTTCGCCGGGAGCGAGTCCACCCTGATGGCAGCAGAGCAGCTCGGACGGACGGCATTCTGCATGGAACTGGACGAGAAGAACTGCGACGTAATCATAAAGCGGTGGGAAACCTACACCGGGCAAAAGGCAGAGAAGCTCTAACCGCCGTATGACAGACAACGAATTACAACTAGCTATCAGCGGGGGGGGCTCTATTTGAACGATAAAGGCGAAGTTGCAGGCGGCTCCATGTACCGCGTGGAGGTCATCGCCAAACTGTTCGGAGTAACCGTCCGCCGTATTCAGCAACTCACACAGGAGGGCGTTCTTCCCACGACCGAGACCCCGGAGGGTAGACGTTACGATCTGGTTCCAACGATCCAGAAGTACGCCAAATACCTTTCGGACAAAGCCTACGGCAAGAACCGCTCCGAAAAAGAAATGGACCTGAGAGAACAAAAACTTCAGGCCGATATCGCCCTGAAAGAAGCGCAGGGCGAACTCCACAACATGAAGCTGTCCGTTGCATCCGGGCAGCTTGTGGACGTGGAAAAGGTCAAAGAGGACTACAGTCGATTCTTCACGACCTTCAAAAAATTCGCCATGTCGCTCCCCGGACGGCTGACCAGCATGGTGAGCGGCTACGTCGAACCACTAGAAGCCCGGAAGATAGAACGTGACCTGCAGGGGGAGGTCAATCGACAACTCGAAGCGTTCTATCTGGCCGCAGTAACAGAAATCCCGGACAAGGGCAATGGCAGCAAACCGAAAGCCCCGGATTCGTAAATTTCTGGTAACCCCCTACCAAAAAGAGGCCCTGCGCTACCTGCGCCCGCCAGAGGACATTAATGTCTCAGAGTGGGCAGCAAAGTATCGAATGCTGGAGAGCAAGACCGCATCCGTGTCTGGTCCATGGATGAACGACAAGACCCCATACCTCGTGGGCATCATGGACGAACTCCGAAACTATGAAACGGAGGAAATCGACTTCATCAAGCCATCGCAGGTTGGCGGCACTGAGGTGATCTTGAACTGCATCGGTTACATCGTGCAGCAGGACCCCTCCCCAACAATGGTCGTTTACCCCATCGACACACTCGGCAAGAGCGTGTCCACCAACCGCATCGAACCGATGCTGCTGGCATCCCCGACACTGAAAAACCTGTACCACAAGGAAGAATCCTCCGTGATGGAGCTTCAGTTTGACGGAATGTACCTCTCACTGGTCGGCTCAAACTCCCCGGCAAGCCTCGCAAGTAAGGCAATTCGCTTCCTCTTTCTGGATGAGGTGGACAAGTACCCCGGAGCCAGCAAAAAGGAAGCGAACCCCATCAAGCTGGCAACGGAACGAACCAAAACGTTCCACAACAGAAAAATCTTTATGACCTCCACCCCGACGCTTCGGACAGGCCCTATCTGGAAAGCCCTCGAAAGCGCGGACGAGGTCCGGCACTACTTCGTGCCATGCCCACACTGCGGGAAATTCATCGAACTCAAATGGGCGCAGATGAAATTCCCCGGCGACAAAAGTCTCTCCAACGCAGATCGGGCAGCCAAGTGCTACTACGTCTGCCAGAAGTGCGGCGGCATCATTACCGACCGCCACAAGCCGCAGATGCTCCGGGAGGGCCAGTGGAGAGCCGTGGAATCCAAGACCCAGCTGGTCAAAAAGGTGGCGTTCTGGATGAACACCCTCTACTCGCCGTTTGTTCGCTTTTCGGAGGTTGTCAATGAATTTCTGGACAGCAAGGACGACCCGGAGAAGCTGCAGAACTTTGTGAACAGCTGGCTGGCAGAGCCGTGGGAGGACACCAAACTCAAAACCAGCGCAGACCTCGTCCTCGAACGGCAGACCGATCTGCCGGAGTACATGGTTCCGACGTGGGCCAAGTTGCTCACAGGCGGCGTGGACGTGCAGGAGAACTGCCTCTACTGGACGATCAGAGCGTGGGGCGATTTCATCACCTCGCAGAACATCGCCCACGGTCAGGCTTTCAGCTTTGCCGAGGTCGAACAGGTGATGAACCTGCAATACCCACGGCAGGACGGCGGCCCGCCGATGGCGGTCGATCTGGCACTGATTGACTCCGGCCACGATTCGGACAGCGTCTACGACTTCTGCGCCAACAACTCCGACTGGGCAATCCCTTGCAAAGGTTCCAGCAATCCGATGATGACCCACTACAAAGTGTCCACCGTTAACAAGGCCACCAGCAAAGCCTATGGCACCCCGCTGGTGCTGGTGGACGGCGGCAAGTACAAGGACATGATCGCCGCCCGCATGAAGCGAAAGCTGGATGAGGCTGGCCGATGGACCGTTTACTCCGGGTGCGACCGGGAGTACGCCGAGATGGTCACCGCCGAACACAAAATAAACGTCAAGGCCAGCAACGGCAGCGTGGTCCAGCGGTGGGTGCAGAAAAGCTCACACGCAGACAACCACTATCTGGACTGCGAGGTCTACGCACTGGCCGCAGCCGACATTCAGGGAGTACGCACCCTGCATCTTCAGGCCGTGCCGGAGGAAGCAGCACCCGCACCGCAGCCGGAACAGCCAACACCCGAAGAAAGCTGGATCTCCCAAAACGAGGACTGGCTTCAGGAATGAAAGGAATGAAATCATGGAAGTTATTCGTCATCCCACCACAGGCGGTGCCCCGGTGGAGTTCCAGTTCAGAGCATCCGGCAGCCGCTTTCTGGTCAAGAACTTCACCTCCGGGTACATCACCTGCGGCATCCTCGATGCAGAGGTAACCATCCCGGCAAATACCAGTCAGGTGATCGCCACCCGGCTGATTCCCCGCACCTCCGACATGACCGACAAGGTCACCGTCACCGCGAACGAAACCAGTGCGATGGGAGTTGAAGTACAGTGTCTGGATTACTGACCCTTTCGACCTCCGGCTTTATCGGTTTGGAGGTTGGCCTCTACCCGTTCGCCCCGAACGACGGCATGAGGCAGATCCGATCTTCTCTCGGCGGCGGCATCCTCATGGTGGCCACACCGAGCATCACAACCCCGGCTGCAACAGCGGCCACGACACAGGAGGTATGACATGGCAGACATCGCTGCAAGCGGGAACTTCACCCCCGCCGAACTTCTCGCAGAAGTCAACAAAGCGATTCAGGCAGTGCTTGTCGGCGGCCAGTCCTACAAAATCGGTTCCCGCAGCCTGACCCGTGCGGACCTGAACCTCCTGCTCGCCACCCGGAACGACCTGACGGCGCAGATCGCGGCCGAAGAGGACAATGGCCTCTTCTCGGATACCTACGTCGCATTTTTTGATGGGAGGTGACCGGGATGGGATGGCTTGACAACATCATCGGCTGGATCAGCCCGGAGTGGGGCGCACGGCGCGAGGTCTGGCGGCAGTACATGAACGAGGTCCGGCACTACGATGCCGGAGACTACAGTCGGCTCAATTCCGGCTGGTACGCATCGAACCAGAGCGCAGAGGTTACAGACCGATACAGCCGGGACACCGTCCGGGCAAGAGCAAGAGACCTCGAACGAAACTCCGACATGATGAACTCCGTGGTCGGTCCGTTCGTTCGGAATACAGTCGGCAGCGGCTATGTTCTCCAGTCCTATATGGACGATCAAGACACCGCCCGCGAGATCGAGCGGCTCTGGAAACTCTGGTGCAAAAAGCAGAACTGCGACGTAACCGGCACCCAAAGTTTCAACCAGATGCTGCGCATGGCCGTGCGCCGAAAGAAAGTCGACGGCGGCATCCTCTTTGTGAAGCGATACACCGACGCTGGCATGGTGCCGTTTCAGCTGCAGATCTTCGAGGTGGACGAACTGGACTGCAACCAGCTGAACACCAAAGAGAAAGGCAACCGCATTGTCGGCGGCATCGAGTACAACCAGTACAACCGCCCGGTCGGTTATTGGTTCCGGCAGTATGCGCTGGACGGCATCACCATGATGGAGCCGATCTACGTCCCCGCCAAGGACGTGATCTTCTACTTCAGCAAGCGGCGGCCCTCCCAGCTGCGGGAAATGTCCGACATGACTCAGACCATCACCCGCATCCGAGATGGCAACGAATTCATGACCGCCGTCAGCGTGAAGCAGCGCATCGAGGCTTGCCTTTCGGTGTTCATCAAAAAGTCGCTGCCGACCTCCGGCCTTGGCCGCAGCCAGAATGCAGCAACCGGGCCTCGTACCAGCTACGACGGCAAGACCCTGACCCCCGGCATGATCCGGGAACTGAACGCTGGCGACGATGTGTACGCCGTCAACCCGCAGGGTCAGGCGACTGACGCATCCAGCTTCATCAAACTTTTTCAGCGGCTCATTGGAGCGGGTCAGGGTCTGAGCTATGAGGCCACCTCCCGCGATATGTCGCAGAGCAACTACTCCAGCACCCGGCAGGGTCTCATCGAAGATGGCATGACCTACGTCGAGGACGAAGAACTTCTTCTGGAGGTCATGGACGAGATCTATGAAACCTTCGTCATTTCCGTGGTTCTGGCGGGCCTCATCAAAGCCCCCGGCTTTTGGAGCGACAAACAGAAGTTCTTCCAGCACAAATGGGTCAAGGACCCGAAGCCGTGGATTGACCCGGCCAAGGAAGCGACCGCCACAAAGATCGCCCTTCAGACAGGGCAAAAGACCTTCAAGCAGATTGCCGCAGAAAACGGCACTGACTGGAAAACTCAGGTGGACGACATCGCAGAAGTCCTTCAGTACGCCAAAGAAGAACACGGTATCGATTTAGGAGGTGTAATCCTTGGACAGGCTGTGCAACAGCAGACAGCTCCCGCCCAGCAGACCGAGACTCCGGCAGCGGGCAGCGGAGCAGACAGCAGCACCCCCGGAAAAGCGGAGTAATACCCAGCACCGGGAACTTTTCAGCGGAGCCATCCGAGCAATGGACGGCGAGGGCAATGAGCGCAAGTTTACCCTGTCGTTCTCCAGCGAGGAACCCTACGAACGCTGGTGGGGCAATGAAATCCTCGACCACGCAAGCGGGGCCGTCGATCTCGCCCGGTTGAACGAGATCGGCGTGGTGCTTTTCAACCACAATCGGGATTCGGTCATCGGCAGGATCATCCGGGCATGGCTCGGCGACGACCACCGCTGCTACGCAGAGATCGAGTTTGACACCGACGAACAGTCGGAGATCATCTACCAAAAGGTGCGGAGCGGTACGCTCAAGGGTGTATCGGTAGGCTACCGCATCGACACAATCGAAGAAGTTCTGGCAGGAAAGACAACTGCGGATGGCCGCTTCACCGGCCCCGCCGAGGTGGTCCGCAAATGGTGGCCCTACGAGGTCAGCATTGTGAGCATCCCGGCAGACAGCACGGTGGGCGTTGGCCGTCAGGTCGAGGAAATCGGTCCCGGCACACCGCTGGACATTCTGGAACGCCAGCTTCAGATCAATAAAAATTCCATATAGGAGGTACCCATCTATGGACAAGAAGCAGATCAGAGCGGCCAAGATCAAGCGGCAGCAGGAACTGCTCGATGCCGCAAAAAAGGCTGGTAATCGCAGCCTGACCGACACCGAACAGGCCGAGTTCGACTCCCTGCAGCGTGAGATCGACACCCTGACCGAGGAAATCCGGGCAGCAGAAAACCCGCAGACCCCGGCAGACCCGGCACCCGCTCAGAACCCCACCCCCGCAGCTCCCGCAAACGCAAGCCGTTCTGCGGACCCCGC
>OLPO01000848.1_pt1 | contig 22813 bp, 16 predicted proteins | sample 1672831 | NCBI WGS metagenome assembly OLPO01 (sample SAMEA3136728, study PRJEB25190) | human gut metagenome
CTGCTGGCCTCCATGGTACCCAAGCCCGCAAAATATCCCCGGACAACGGCGGATACGCAGACGAAGAAAATAGCCGGTGCCAACACCCGCAGCACATAGGCTACCGGCGGTACGTGCATGATATTCCCGGCAATGACATCCGCTCCGAAGTACAGGAGCAAGGAGCACGCCAATCCGATGGCACCGAATACCACCAATGAAATCTTGAACACCCGATGGGCATTGTTGTATTCGCCCAGAGCCGTTCGCTCCGATACCAGCTTGGAGACCGCACCCGGGATTCCCTGGGAGGACAGTACCAACAGAACGGCGTATACCTGATATCCGGCCGAATAGTAACCATTTCCCAGATCGCCGAACCCGTGAATATTGGTAATGGCCAGTCGGTACACTAAGCCCAGAAGCTTGATAACCAGCTGTGCCACCATCAGCATCAGAACGTTTTTGGCAAAGGAATTGCTTTTATTTTTACTCAAATTATTAAACCACCTTGTGTCTTAAATTAAACTACAAAAACTGAAATAGGAGATGTCTCCCCTATTTCAGTTTACACTATTCGTTTCATTATAGACTATTGAACAGAAAAATTCAATTTATTATTTGCTGCGTCCACTCGAACGGTGTGGCCCTCTGTCAGGTCACCTCGGATAATCAGTTCTGCAATCTCGTTTTCAACGTGCTTCTGGATGTATCTCTTGACCGGACGAGCGCCGTAGACTTCGTCGTAGGATTCCATCGCAATCAGATGGGTAGCTTCCGGTGTCATTTCCACCTTCATATCCCGGTCGGCCAATCTCTTCTCCAGAGACTTCATGGTCAAGCCCACAATCTTCTCAATTTCATCCTGAGTCAGTGAGTGGAAGACCACGATATCATCGATTCGATTCAGGAACTCCGGCCGAAAGAAGCTGTGAAGCTGTTCCTGCGGCAGGTTGGATGTCATGATAATAACCGTGTTCTTAAAGTCCACGGTCCGACCCTGGTTGTCCGTCAGCCGGCCATCGTCCAGCAGCTGCAGCAGCAGGTTGAATACATCCGGATGAGCCTTCTCGATCTCATCGAACAGGATAACACTGTACGGTTTTCTCCGTACCGCTTCCGTCAGCTGTCCGCCTTCTTCATAACCAACATACCCCGGAGGCGCTCCTACCAGACGGGACACAGAATGCTTCTCCATGTACTCCGACATATCGATTCGAATCAGGTTCTTTTCGGTATCGAACAGGGTTTCGCAAAGTGTTTTTGCCAGCTCCGTCTTACCAACACCTGTCGGTCCCAGGAAAATAAAGGAACCGATTGGGCGGTTCTCGTTCTTTAAGCCGGCTCTTGCCCGAAGGATGGCTTCGGTAACCGCATTGATGCCTTCATCCTGGCCGATGACCCGGCGATGGAGAATGTCTTTCAGGTGCAGGAGTTTCTCTCTTTCCGTCTCTGCCAGACGGGAAGCCGGAATTCCGGTCCAGTCGGAAATAACCTCCCGAATCTCTTCTTCTCCTACTTCCTCTTTCAGGAGCTTGTGTTCCTGATCCTTATTGACCTTTTCCTTCAGCTCATCGATTTCCTTCTCCAGCTTCGGAAGGTCGCCGTATTTCAGTTTGGCCAGTTTCTCCAGGTCGTAACTCCGTTCTGCGGTTTCAATTTCGTGACGCAGTTCTTCCAGTTCCTGTTTCTTTGCTTTCAGATTCTGAATCCCCTGCTTCTCGTTTTCCCATTTTGCCCGCAGCTCGTTGTTGTCTGACTGCAAGTCGGCCAGTTCCTTTTCAATCGTTTCCAGTCGAGTCTTGCTGCCCTTATCTTCTTCTTTCGACAAAGCCTGCTTCTCAATTTCCAGCTGCATGATTTTACGGGAAATGGTATCCAGTTCCGCCGGCATGCTGTCGATTTCGGTCCGGATTCGTGCCGCCGCTTCATCCATCAGATCGATGGCCTTATCCGGAAGGAACCGGTCACTGATGTACCGGTTGGACAGGGTGGCACAGGCAATCAGCGCATTATCCTGAATTCGAACGCCGTGGTGGATTTCAAACTTTTCCTTCAGACCACGCAGGATGGAAATGGTATCCTCTACGCTCGGCTCATCCACCATTACCTTCTGGAAACGACGCTCCAATGCCGCATCCTTCTCGATGTACTTCCGGTACTCATCCAAAGTGGTGGCGCCGATGCAGTGAAGCTCGCCTCGAGCCAGCTTTGGCTTCAGCAGGTTTCCGGCATCCATGGAACCTTCCGTTTTGCCGGCACCTACAATGTTGTGAATTTCATCGATGAACAGGATAATCTTGCCATCGGACTTGTCAATTTCATTCAGAACCGCCTTCAGCCGTTCCTCGAATTCACCCCGGTATTTCGCACCGGCAATCAGAGATCCCATATCCAGGGAGAAGATGGTCTTGTCCTTCAGGTTCTCCGGAACATCTCCGTTTACGATTCGCTGTGCCAATCCCTCGACAACAGCGGTTTTGCCTACACCCGGTTCACCAATCAGTACCGGGTTATTTTTGGTTCGCCTGGACAGGATTTCGATGGTCCGACGGATTTCTTTGTCTCTTCCGATTACCGGATCCAACTTTCCCTTTCGAGCGGATTCTACCAAATCGATACCGTACTTATTGAGGGCATCGTAGCTGTCTTCCGGATTCTGATTGGTTACCCGCTGGTTTCCTCGAACCATGGTAAGCGCCTTCAGAAACTCATCCTTGTTGATGCCGTATCGACGCATCAGCTGTTCCGTCTCATTGTCGCCGGACCGGAGAATGGCTAGATAGGCGTGTTCCACGCTTACGTATTCATCTTTAAATTCAGATGCAATGCTTTCCGCATTCATCAGTACCTTGTTCAGCTTCGTCGAAAGATATACCTCGCCGCCGCTGACCTTTGGCAGTTTCTCCAGACTTTGTTTCAGATCCTCCTTATATGAAGAGACGTTGACGTTCATCGCTTCCAGAAGCTTTGCAATCAAGCCGTCCGGATCGCTGACGATGGCGTAGTGCAGATGCTCCACTTCGATGGCCTGGTTGCCGTAGGACATGGCCAGGTTCTGTGCATCCATCACTGCCGACTGCATCTTCTGCGTATACTTTTCAATTTTCATTCCACTTCACCTCCGTGAATTTAGTTTTCATTTATGTGAACAATCCTTGATTGATTGGTTGCCCTTTTTCTTACAATAAAAATTTAGCACTCGACTGTGTCGAGTGCTAACAATTCTTGTGAAGATTCTGTGAAATTCTAATTCTATAAAATAATATACTGCAGCAAGAGTGCATAGACGCCGTTTACCATCGGATTAAGGATCTTATCCACCACGCCCACGATCAGCAGAATCATGAGAATCGGGAAGCCGTAGTTGTACAGCGTATAGTAGAAGCTCTTTTCCCGCAGGTTAAAAATTTCCGTGATAATGCCGAAACCGTCCAGCGGCGGAACCGGGATCAGATTGAATACCATCAATACCACGTTGACGATAACCACCTGCAAGAGGATGTTGAACAGCGTTCCCATAAGAGTTCCGTCAGACAGCTTATCATACGGTACGTTGATGTACACGAAGTGAACGATGAAGCTAAATACGATGGCGACGATTAGATTCATGACCACACCGGCCAAAGATACCAGCAGCTCATCCCTTCTCGGATGCTTATAGTATCTCGGATCGATTTCCACCGGGATGCCCCATCCGAATCCACAGAACATCAGCGCCAGGAATCCTACCGGATCGAAGTGCGCCCGCGGGTTCAGCGTTACCCTTCCCTGCGCTCTCGGCGTCGGATCACCCAGGCGGTCGGACACAAATGCGTGACCGAACTCATGGAAAGACAGGCCGATGACGATTCCCGGCAGAGCAATCAGCATATTGAGGAAATAGGTCCTCGGATTGGACAGCCCGTTCTGAGCGATGTTTACCATCAGCAGGATGACCAGCAGAATGCCCAGTTGTTTCATGCGATTTTTCATGCGTCCACCTTCTCTCCGTCCAGACTGAATGTCTTCGTCTCCGTGATGCGAACCGAAACCATCTGTCCTTCCGTCAACGGTTCTTCCGATGTGAAGTTTACCAGCTTAAAGGTGTCGGTCCGGCCGGACCATGCGCCGGCATCGTTCTTGCTGGGACCGTTCACCATAACGGTAACAATTTTTCCCAGGTATTCGGAATTCTTTTTCGCCGAGCATCGATTCACTTCCTCGACCAATCGGTCAAAGCGCTCGTGCTTGATGTTCTCCGGAATCTGCTCGTCGTATTTAGCCGCAGGAGTACCCACTCTCGGGGAGTAGATAAAAGTAAAGGCGGAGTCGTACTCCACTTCCCGCACCAGGCTCAGCGTATCCAGGAAATCTTCTTCCGTCTCCCCCGGGAATCCCACGATGATGTCCGTAGAGATGGAAAGGTCCGGACAGGTCGCCCGAAGCTTTTCCACGATTTCCATGTATCGCTGCCGATTGTAGTGTCGATTCATGCGTCTCAGCACCTCATCGCTGCCGGACTGAACCGGTAGATGGATGTTATGGCACAGCTTCTTACAGTCTCCGAAGCAGGCAATCAGCTCGTCAGAAAGGTCCTTCGGGTGGGACGTCATGAAACGAATTCGTTCCAGTCCCTCCACTTCATCCAAAGCACGAATCAATGCCGCAAAGTTGTTTCCGTCCGCATCCCGGAAGGAGTTCACGTTCTGTCCCAGCAGCATCACTTCTTTCACGCTGTCGTTCACCAGGTTGATGATTTCTTGCTTCACCGCCCGAAGCGAGCGGCTCTTCTCCCGTCCGCGAGTGTACGGAACGATGCAGTAGGTGCAGAAATTATTGCATCCATAGGTAATATTCACCAGCGCCTTGTGCTTGAATTCCCGCTTCGATTCCTTTTCTTCCGGAATCTCTTCATTGTTGGCGATGATGGAGAACTGCTTCTTTCCGGTGCGAATCCGTTCCATCAGCAGGTTCGGAAATTCCGCAATGGTCTGGGTACCGAACACGATGTCCACCCAGCTGAAGCTCTTCCGAATTTCCTCCACGATATGTGGCTGCTGCGGCATGCATCCGCAAATGCAAATGATAAAGTCCGGGTTATTTTTCTTCTGCTTCTTGAATTGTCCCAGCATTCCGAAGAAACGCTTGTCCGCATGTTCCCGAACGCTGCAGGTGTTCATCACCACAACATCCGCTTCTTCCGGATTCGGGGTATGGCTGTAATCCAGTGCTTCCAGCATTCCGGCGATATTCTCCGAATCGTGCTCGTTCATCTGACAGCCATAGGTAATAATGTGATAATTCTTGCTCAAAAGACTCATTCCTCTTCTATCGTTTTAATTCTAAATGTCTCATCCCGCAGCATTTCTTCCACGGTCTTCAGCGCATCTTTGTCCTTGGACCGGGCATTCATGGTCACATCCTCGTTGTGGGTCAAGGCATTCGCTGTCTCCGGCTTCTCCAGGTATACGATTCGATGGGCCCGCAGTTCTTCCGGAAGTTCTTCCGTTGCGTCGCCCAGCACCAGGACAACGGTCTGCTCGGTTTTCCCCATCAGCTTCACGCATTTCTTCCATGCCGCTTCGTCCGCCGGATCCATTATGATACAGCTGCGGTTGTGGACCGCCGTTTTCGCGTTTGCCGTAAAACGAAGTCGTTTGCACAACAGGATGTCCGGCAGTAAATCCGAATGACGGGTATCCGTCAGGTGATGCATTTCTTCTTTATTCCGAACGTAGAACACCACGTTGTGTGCCTGATACAGAAGCCGGTTGGCCAGGGCCAGGGCCGAAGGCGTTTCGCCGATTACCGCAATCCGCTTCCGGTCGCTTTCCCGCATCTTCGGAATCGTCACGTCACTGAAGTAATCCATCGGTTCTTCCGGAGCTTCCAAAGCCTCGTCTTCCGGATTCTCCTCCGGAACCGCTTCCAACTTTCCTTCGCAGCTGTTTTCGAAAACAACCGGCTGCGGAATCGGTTCCTCCGCTTTTTCGAAAGCACCCGATGCCTCCGGAGCTTCCGCTTTTGACTCGGTTGTCTCCGCATCTTCCTTTTTGTTTTTACCGCCGAAGCTGAGAGACGGTTCCTCCCGGCGAATCAGGCGCTGAATATTGGAGCGGTGCATTACGATTACCGTGACCGCCAATAAGATGGCCATCGGAAGCACCGACGAGTAATAGTATTCAATTAAGAACGGATAGGATACCGCCGCCGTGATGGACCCCAGGGACATCTTCCGGCTCAGTGCGGTTACCGCAATCGCAATCAGAATCAGTGCAAAGGCGCTGGGCCAATCCAGAGCCAGTGCCGCACCCAGGGATGTGGCCACCCCTTTTCCGCCCTTGAATTTATATAGGGCCGGAAAAATATGACCGTACACTACGCAGATGAATGCAATCATGGCACCGATATCTCCGTAATTCAAACCGATGCGCACCGCAACGTATCCCTTCAACACATCAATGGCGAGAGTTGCCACTGCCGCTTTCACCCCCAGCACCCGAAGCACGTTGGTGGTTCCCGCGTTTCCGCTGCCCTCTTTCCGGATATCGATTCCGTGAAGCCGGCCCACCAAGATGGCCGGGGAGATATTTCCCAGAAAATACGATACTATCGCAACAATAATGATTTTAAATTGAAACGGCATCCTTAATTGTCTCCTTTTTTCTCGTTATACACAAATTTCACCGATGTTCCTTCGAAATCATAGGCTTCTCTCAGTCTGTTTTCCAGATAACGCGCATAGGAAAAATGCATCAATTCTCTGGAGTTGATATTGAAGGAGAACAGTGGCGGCGCAACCCCAATCTGTGCCGCATAATAAATCTTCAGTCTCTTGCCCTTGTCCGACGGCGGCTGACGCATCATCACCGCATCTTCAATCAGGTTGTTCAGCTTGCCGGTGGTGATTCTTCTCATGCGGATTTCCTGAATGGCAGCCGCTTTTCGAAGAATATCGTAGATTCGGCGTCCCTGAAGAACCGAGGTGAACAGAATCGGTGCGTAGGAAGCGAACAGCAGTTCGGCACGAACCTTTCGCTCGTAGTCCCGCATGGTGTTGGTTTCCTTCTCTACCAGATCCCATTTATTGATGACGATCATCATGCCCTTTCCGGCCTCGTGGGCAATACCTGCGATTTTTTTATCCTGCTCCGTAATGCCCTCCATGGCATCGATCATCAGGATGCAGATATCGCAGCGCTCAATGGCCGCGATGGCGCGGATGACGCTGAATTTCTCGATGGAGTCGTACACCTTGCTTCGTCTCCGAAGTCCCGCCGTGTCAATCAGGGTAAAATCATTTCCCTCAAAACTGAACGGAGTATCGATGGAGTCCCGGGTGGTGCCGGCGATTGGAGATACAATCACACGGTTTTCTTTGGTCAGTGCGTTCACCAAAGAGGATTTGCCCACGTTCGGTTTTCCGATGATGGCCAGCTTGATGTTCTCCTCGTCTGCCTCGTAATCTTTGTCCGGGAAACCGGACACGATTTCATCCAGCAGGTCACCGATATTCAGCATATTCGCCGAACTGATCGGAATCGGCTCGCCCAGACCCAGCTCATAGAAATCGTAGATGGTATCCGGCATCTTGGACGGATTGTCAATCTTATTCACCACGAGAATGACTTTTTTTCCGGTACGGCGCAGGATTGCCCCTACCTCGATGTCCGCCGTGGTGAGGCCTTCTTTTCCGTCCACCATGAACAGAATCAGATCCGCCATATCCATGGCAACCACCGCCTGGTCTCTCATCTGAGAGAGAATCGGATCGTCCGTACTGGCCTCGATACCGCCGGTATCGATGATGGCGAACTCTCGTCCGTTCCATTCCGTCTCCGCATAGATCCGGTCCCGGGTAACGCCCGGCATGTCCTCCACAATAGCCTTTCGTTCTCCGATAATACGGTTGAAAAATGTGGATTTTCCTACATTCGGCCGTCCTACGACCGCTAGAATTGGTTTACTCATCGAATATCTCCTCCGCAAATTGTGTTGGATTGAATTCCAACAGATCATCAATACCTTCGCCAACGCCAATATACTTAATCGGAATATCGAATTGATCCGTCACCGTAATGGCAATTCCGCCCCGGGCCGTTCCATCCAGTTTGGTCAAAACCAACCCGGTAATCTCCGCAATTTCCGAGAACTCCTGCGCCTGACTCACCGCGTTCTTACCGGTGGTGGAGTCCAGCACCAGCAGCGTCTCTCGGTGCGCTTCCGGATATTCCCGGTCGATGATTCGGTTCATCTTCTCCAATTCCTTCATCAGGTTCTTTTTGTTCTGAAGACGGCCCGCCGTATCGCAGATCAGCACGTCCGTTCCCGCTGCCTTTGCGGCCTGAATCGAGTCGTAGATGACCGCCGATGGGTCCGTGCCCTCTTCGTGACGAATAACTCTCACGCCGATTCGCTCGCCCCACTGCTGCAGCTGTTCCGCCGCCGCCGCACGGAAGGTATCCGCCGCCGCCAGCATGACAGACCGGCCGGACTTTTGGCACAGGTTGGCAATTTTTCCGATGGAGGTGGTCTTTCCGCCGCCGTTGATGCCAATCATCAGGATAATCAGCGGGTTTTCCTTGCACAGCTGATTTCGTTCTCCCTTATCCACCAGATCCGCAATAACGCTTTCCAGCGCCTTCTGCACTTCCTCCGGTTTCGTAATGTAGCGGGCGTTCACCCGTTCCCGGAGCTGTTCCATGATTTTCTCGGTGGTATCAATTCCGATATCCGAAATAATCAAGGATTCTTCCAGCTCATCCAGAAAATCCTCATCCAGATTCGGGTTGCCCACGATTACGTTGGTAATCTTCTCTCTAAATTTCGCAAAGGTTGATTTTTCTTTAAAAATACCCATTTTTGTTCCTCACTGTTCCGGTTAGTCCAGATCCATTTCCCGCGCATCCTCCAATTTGAGAGACAGCATCCGGGAAATGCCCTGTTCCGGCATCGTTACACCATATAGCACATCCGCATGTTCCATCGTCACCTTTTGGTGGGTGATAATTGCAAACTGAATTTCATGGAAATTCTTTAAATAATCCGAGAAGCGCTCAATATTCGCTTCGTCCAATGCCGCTTCCACCTCGTCCAGAATGCAGAACGGCGTCGGTTTCGTCTTCAGTACCGCGAACATCAGTGCGATGGCGGTCATGGTTTTCTCCCCGCCGGACATCAGATTGATGTTCTTTAACGATTTCCCCGGCGGCTGCGCGATGATATCGATTCCGGAATCCAACGGATTCTGTTCATCCTCCAAACTGAGTTCCGCATGACCGCCGCCGAAAAGCTCTCGGAAGGTGCTCTCAAAATTCGTTTCGATTCGTTCGAAATTATCCTTGAACCGTTCCCGAATGGTTCGGTCCATGCTCCGGATAATGCCCTGCAGTTCATCCATGGCCTTGGTCAGATCCGATTCCTGGGTAGTCATGAATTCATATCGACGGCTCACATTTCGGTACTCTTCAATTGCAGAAATGTTGACGTCGCCCAGCTCCGCCATGCGCAGCCGAATCTCCCGGGCTTCTTTGTTGCCGGAAGTGATGGCAAAATCCTCGGAACGCAGTTCCATGGCCTCCGCATAGGACATCTCGAATTCATCCCACAGCTTATCCTTCTGAGAAGAAAGCAGTGTCTCGTTCTTCGCATTCTTAATTTCCAGCTTATATTTCCGATCCTGCATGTCTGTGACATTTCGGGATATGGATTTCTGATTCTCGATTCCGCGCTCCTGATCCAACCGATTCCGGTCCAGATCTGCGGTCAGCTGAACCTCTCGGTCTTCCAGGGCTTTCTTTTCCGCTTTCAGAGCGGTTTCCTTTTCGTCGGACTCCGCTCCGGAAGTGGTGAGCAGCAGTCGCTGTCGGTTCTGCTCTTCGTACTCTTCTTCGGCGGAATCCAGCGCATCTTCCTGTTCGGTAATGTCGTCGATGATTCGCTCGATGGTCTCGTTCATGGCCAGAATCTTCTGTTCCTGTTCACCGAGCCGAACCTTGTAGGAAACCACCTGTTCCTGACACTCTTCGGAATCCGAAGAGTACCGTTCCACATCTGCACTCAGCTGTTCCGACTCATCTTCCATGCGCCGGATTTCTTTTTCCGCTTCGTCAATCTGATTCTTGTAACGAAGAATCATGTCCTCCGCCCGTTTCAAATCATCCTGTATATTCTCCAGTTCCTCGGAATAGCGGGAGGTCGCGGTATCGCTTTCTTTTACCAAGGATTCGGCGTGATCCTTCTCGCTCTTTAATACGCTGAGCTGGACTTCCAGTTCCTGAAGGCGCTGCGTCAGCTTCTTTCGCTCTTCCTTCGCCGCATCCCGGGACTGAACGCATTCCTCCCGGAAGGCTTTTCCCTTCTTCTGAGATGCGTGGAGAGATTCAATTTCCCGGTCCAGTGCAGCAATTTCCTTCTTTCGCTCCAGAAGATTGGCGGATTTATTCCGATATCTTCCGCCGGTAATGGCACCGCTGGAGGAAATAACCTCTCCATCCAGGGTCACGATTCGAAAACCGCCCGGCGCTCGCTTTGAAATAGCCACCGCACAGTCCATGTTGTCGGCAAGGATTACCCGGCCCAGCAGGTATCCGTAGATTTCCCGATATGCCGGCTCAAAATCGATCATCTCCGCGGCAATGCCCAGATATCCATCCATGTGCTCCGCCGCTCCCGGCGATATCGGACGGCTGTGAATCGACGCAATTGGGAGGAACGTAGCTCTTCCCGCCCGAGCGGACTTCAGCCATTCCACGGCCTGTTTTGCGGAACGGTCGTCTTCGCACACGATGTTCTGCATGGCACCGCCCAATGCGGTTTCAATCGCCAGCTCATATCCGTCCGGCACCGACATCAGCTCGGACACCGTCCCAATCACACCCCGAAGGTTCTTCTGCATCACCGCTCGAACCGCGTTGTTATATCCTTCGTAGTTGTTTTCCATCTCCTCGATGGTATTCCGTCGCGCCGTCCGGCGATTCACCTGAAGCAGAATTTCTTCCAGCCTCTTGGACGCCGCCGCGATTTTCTCCTCATAGCGGTGAATCTCCTCCGTATGGGATTCCACCGTCCGGCGAAGATTTTCCTGCTCCTCTACTTTTTCCGTAAAAGCAGTCTCCATCTCCTCCAGGCGTGCCCGGTTCTGCTGAAGGTGCTCTTCCCGTCCTTCACTCTCCGACGAAATCTGCTCCATACGGTCTCGCAGGGTCTTCTGATAATTCTTTAATGTGTTGATTTCCGCCTGCCTGGATACGTTCTTATTTCCCATATCCATCGCGGATTCCCGGTTCTGTTCGATGCGCTCCCGGAGAATTCCGGTTTTCTTGGTTCGCTCGTTCAAGCGCACCACCGCATCCTGAAGCTCCCGGCGATATTCTCTTTCGGTTTGCTCCAGCTCGTCGGCATCCTTTTCCATGGACTGTCGTTTTTCTTTTAAATCATCCAGCTTCGCCGTCGTGTCGGAAATAATTTCCTGAAGGCGATTCAAATTGGTTTCAATATTGTTCAGCCGTTCGGAGTTAATCTGTCCCCGATTGGTAATCAGGTTCAGTTCTTCCGTCTTCTCCCGCAGCTGACGATTGCACTCCTCGTACTGCCGGCTGAGCTCTGCATCCCGAATACGGCATTCTTCCACCTGACAGTCCAGCGCTGATTTTTGCTCCAGCAATTCATTGTATTCTCGCGTCAGTTCCTCCAGTTCGGTCTTTCCGCTTTCTACATTGCGTTCCAGGTTTCCGATGCTGTGCAGGATGATATTCACTGCCAGCACCTTATACCGATCTCGGAGCCGGATGTATTCCTGAGCTTTCTCGGAATCCTCCTTAAGGCCGCCGATGCGGTCTTCAATCTCCGAAATGATATCCCGGACACGTTCCAGATTGTCCGATGCGGACACCAGCTTCCGCTCCGCATCCTGTTTGCGGGTTTTGTAGGAAACGATTCCCGCCGCCTCTTCGAAAATCTCCCGCCGGTTCTCCGGTTTGGTGCTGACAATCTCCTGAATCTTACCTTGACCGATAATAGAATATCCGTCAACTCCGATTCCGGTGTCCATGAACAGCTCCCGCACATCCTTCAGACGGCAGTTGTTTCCGTTGATCAGGTATTCGCTCTCTCCGGAGCGGTACATCCTCCGCGTTACCGCCACCTCGTTATAGTCAACCGGCAACATTCCGGAAGAGTTGTCCACAACCAGAGATACCTCCGCCATCCCCTTCGGCTTCCGGCTGGTGGTTCCGGCAAAAATAACCTCATCCATCTTGTTGCCTCGAAGCTGCTTCGGGCTCTGCTCGCCCAGCACCCATCGAAGGGCATCGCTGATGTTGCTTTTTCCGCTGCCGTTTGGACCGACAATACAGGTGATTCCATCATTCAGTTCAATACAGACCGGGTCCGCAAAAGACTTGAAACCCTGCATCTCGATTCGCTTAAATTGCAATGATTAAACCCCTTTCATCAGCACTTTTCTGGCTGCTTCCTGTTCCGCTGCTTTCTTGCTGTGTCCGGAACCGGTGGCCAGAACGGCATCGTCTGCTTTTACCTGCACCGTAAAAACCTTTCGATGATCCGGCCCGCTTTCCGAAACCGATTCATATTGGATTCTTACGTTCTTATATCGCTCCTGCAGCTTCTCCTGCAAAGCGGTCTTATAGTCATGATATAGTTTTCCCTGCAGCGCCAGCAAGATATTCTCTTCGAACAGCTTCAGCACCACCCGGTCCGCGCAGTCGTAACCGCTCTCCCGAATAATCGCACCGATGATGGCCTCCACCGCATCCGCCAGAATGGAATCCTTCTCCCGGCCGCCGTACATTTCTTCCCCGTTTCCCAGAAAAAGAAAGTCGCCCAACCCGATATTCCGGGCAATGGTCGCCAGCGAACGTTCACAGACAATGTTGGCGCGGGTCTTGGAAAGGACCCCTTCCGGCTGATTCGGCATTACCTCGTACAGCTTGTTTCCGATGATGGCATCCAAATACGCATCTCCGATGAACTCCAGCCGTTCGTTATTTTCCGAATACGCCAAATCATGCTCGGAAGCATAGGAACTATGCGTTAGAGCATGAGTCAGCAGTTTTTTGTCTTGAAAAGAATATCCCAGATTGCGTTCCAGGACTGAGTAATCCTTCATCTATTCCTCTCCCGAAGATTTTTCCGTAATCGCATTCTCAATCAGCGCAGTAACGTCCTGTTCCACGTACGGAACCGCCTTTAAGATTGCATTGTATACGGCATTCGCCTTGGAGCTTCCGTGAATCTTCAGTACCGGGCCCTTCAATCCCAGGATCGGAGCACCACCCTCTTCGGAGTAGTCGAACTCTTTCTTGATTTCTTTCAGCTTGTTGTAGGACAACAGCGCGCCGGCTTTTGCCACAAGGCCTTCCGTCATCTTCTGCTTAATGCGCTTCATCACCGCAAGGGCCACGCCCTCGGAACTTTTCAGGAACACGTTTCCGGAGAAACCGTCCGTTACCACAACATCACAGCATCCGAACGGCACATCTCGGCCTTCGCAATTTCCCTTGAAATTGATGTCCGCATTTCGAAGGAGCTCGAAAGATTCCTTGTGAAGAGGATCCCCCTTCTCTTCTTCCGCACCCACGTTCAGAAGCATCACTTCCGGATTCTCGATGCCTTTCACCTTTTCCACAAAAATACTTCCCATAATGCCGTACTGCAGCAGGTATTCCGGACGGGACTCCGCGTTGGCGCCGCAATCCAGAATCAGGGATGTATCGTTCATGCCGATCTTCGGAAAGAACGCTGCGATTGCCGGTCGCTTGATGCCGCGAATTCTTCCCAGAATCAGCAAGCCCGCAGAAAGCAGTGCGCCGGTGCTTCCGCCGGAAATGAATGCATCCACTTCCCCTTCTTTCAGCATGCGCATTCCCTTCGAAATGGAAGAATCCTTCTTCTTCCGAACCGCCATCGCCGGCGACTCGTTGTTGGAAATCACTTCCGTTGCATTTACGACTTCAATATTATCTCCGTTCCAGTTCAGGGCCTGCAGGCACTCGTTGATGCGCTCCTCCCGGCCGATGATGGAAACGGTACCGGAAATCTCCTTTGCCGCCTGAACGGCACCCTTTACGATTTCCTCCGGTGCATGGTCTCCTCCCATGCCGTCAATCATAATATTCATAGTTTTCTCCTGTTTTTGTTCAACAAAACCTAATGTGATATTATATCACACTTCTTCGGTCTTTGTCTTTCAATAATCTATAAAAGAACGTTAGCGCAGGCGAAGTTGTCCGCAAGCCGCATCGATATCGGCACCCAAAGTCCGTCGAACCGTCACCGCAACGTGATTCTCTTCCAGGATTCTGCGGAAGCGCTGCACCGACTCTCGGTTCGGCGTATCGTAACCGGTGCCCTCTACCTTGTTCAGCGGAATTAAATTCACGTGGGTCTGCCAGCCCTTCAGCCGACCCGCCAGTTCCAGCGCATTCTCCCTCGAGTCGTTAAAGCCATCAATTAAGGCGTACTCGAAGGTAATCCGTCGTCCGGTAACCTTTGCATATTCCCGGCAGACTTCCATAAGCTCATCGTATCCGTACTTGCGGGTCACCGGCATGGACTGCCGGCGAATCGCCTCATTCGGCGCATGAAGGGAGATGGCCAGGTTTACCTGAGGAAAATCCTCCATGAACTTTCGGATTCCCGGAATCACGCCGCAAGTGGACACGGTAATGTTTCGATAGCTGAGGTTGTATCCGTCGGGATGATGAATCAGTTTCAGGAAACCGGCCATGTTTTCGTAGTTGTCGAAGGGCTCGCCGATGCCCATCATCACCACGTGGTTGATGTCCTCTCCCGTCAGGTTTCGCATGGCCAATACCTGGGCCAGCATCTCTCCCGCCGTCAAACTTCGGTCCAGTCCCTTTCGTGTGGATGCACAGAAAGTGCACCCCATCCGGCAGCCTACCTGGGATGAGATGCAGATGGAATTTCCATAGCTGTATTTCATAAATACCGATTCCACCCGGCTTCCGTCCCGGAATTCGAAGAGGCACTTGCGCGTGCCGTCGGTGCGGGACTGTTGGTCGTATATCACCCGGGGAATATCGATGCAGTAATGCTCTTTTAGTTTCTCTCGAAAGGTTTTCGACAGGTTGCTCATTTCATCAAAGTCACAAACCCCTTTCGACAGCCACCGGAAAAGCTGCTTCGCCCGGAACTTTTTTTCACCCAACTCAGAAACGACCCCGACTAATTCGTCGGGATCGTTTCCAAGTATATTCTTTAATTCTGTATTTGAATTGTTCATTATACTCTTTCTACTGCAATGCCGGTATCGTGACCGTTAATATCGAATACCTCGATGCCTTCCTTCGCAACGATCTCGTCTGCCAGCGTCTCAGACATGATATGGTCCTTCGCTCCGTTAACGGCATTCTGAATCTCTTCGTCCGCAGACAGATAGATCTGGATGTGGTCCATCATCTCAAAGTCGTGCTGCTTTCTCAGCTGCTGTACCTTGGAAATGATTTCACGAACATATCCTTCATCAATCAGTTCCGGTGTCAGAGTGGTTTCTAGAATGGTAAATACGTTGTTCTCCATGCCAACCACGAAGCCTTCCTTTGCGGAAATACGTACATCCAGGTAATTTTCCGGAATCTCGTAGTCTTCGCCGCCCAGGTTCATGGTTACGGATCCGCCCTGAACTTCCGCAATCAGCTTCTTGGCATCGCATTCTGCCAGCTTCTTGCCGAATTCCTTGACGTTCTTGCCCAATGCCTTTCCGGCTTCACGGAAGTTTGGCTTGATGGAGAAGTTCATGTATTTATCCAGTTCCGGTTCAAACACAACGTTCTTTACGTTGAGTTCTTCCTGAATCAGCGGAACCAGGTCGCTGATGATGGATTCGTAGCTTCCGTCGATGATGACTTCCTGAAGCGGCTGACGAACCTTCAGCTTTTCCTTTTCACGGGTTCCACGGCCCAAGTTCACCAGTGTTTTTACCAGACCCATTCTCTCCTCAACCTTCTCGTCAATCAGATTCTCATCTGCCTCCGGATAGTATGCGGTGTGAACGGTTTCTTTTCCGGTGAGCTTGATGTACATCTCATCGGAAATGAACGGTGCAATCGGTGCGATCAGTTTCGCAACACCCACCAGAATCTCGTAGGTTGTAGCGAATACACTCTTCTTATCCTCATCCATCTCTTCTGTGTAGAATCTTCTTCTTGCCCGGCGGATGTACCAGTTGGACAGATCCTCTACGACGAAATCGTTGATGGTGCGAACCATTCTCATATGCTCATAGGAATCCAGTGCAGCGGTAGCTTCCCGGATGCACTTGTTGTATCTGGAAATAATCCAGCGGTCCAGTTCCGGACGATTCTCGTACGGAACCTGAAGGGATGCCACATCCAGATCCTCCAAGTTGGAGTACAGCACGAAGAAGTTGTAGATGTTCTTCAGGGTTCCGAAGAACTTGCTGACTACTTCCTTAACGCCGTCCTCATCGAACCGGGTTGGAGTCCATGCCGGAGAGGTGGATACCAGGTACCATCTCAACGCATCTGCGCCGTATTTGTCCAGCAGCTCAAACGGAGAAACCGTATTTCCTCTGGATTTGGACATCTTCTTTCCTTCTTTATCCAGGATTAAATCGTTAACCAGTACGTTCTTGTACGGTGCTCTTCCCATGATGAATGTGGAAATCGCCATCAAGGAGTAGAACCAGCCTCTGGTCTGGTCGATACCTTCACAGATAAAGTCTGCCGGGAACAGCTCCTTCTCGAAGCGTTCCTTATTCTCAAATGGGTAGTGCCACTGAGCATACGGCATCGCACCGGAGTCGAACCAGCAGTCCATAACTTCCGGGATACGGGTCATGGTCTTACCGCATTCCGGACAAGTGAGATGAATGTCATCCACGTACGGACGGTGCAGATCGATGGTCTCCGGATCAACGGCTTCGATGCCTTTTTCCTTCAGTTCTTCTCTGCTGCCGATGCATTCCAGGTGACCGCATTCACAGCGCCAGATTGGAATCGGAGTTCCCCAATATCTGGATCTGGAAATTGCCCAGTCCTTGACTTCTGCCAGCCAGTTGCCGAAACGCTTCTCGCCGACGAAAGGCGGGTACCAGTTCACGGTGTTGTTGTTCTCTACCAGCTGATCCTTCAGCTTGCTCATCTCGATATACCAGCCCGGCTTTGCATAGTAAACCAGCGGAGTGCCGCATCTCCAGCAGTGCGGATAGTTGTGGACCATCTTCTGCTTGGAGTATACCTTGTTCTCCCCTGCCAGATACTTGAGAATCTCAACATCCAGGCCATCTTCCATTACGAAGCGGCCGGCCCATGGAGTCTCGGTAAATCTGCCCTTCTCGTCTACCGGTTTTGCAAACGGAACGTTGTAGCGACGACATGTGTTGTAGTCGTCTTCACCAAATGCATAAGCGGTGTGAACCAGACCGGTACCGTCCTCGGTGCTGACATAATCCGCACATGCAACGAAGAACGCCTTCTTGTCTCCGTCTTCCATCTTTACGAAAGGCATGAGCTGCTCGTATTCCTGATACTCCAGATCCTTACCCTTCATGGTTTCCAGAACTTCATACTTGCCTTCTCCCAGCACCTTGTCTGCCAAAGCCTGAGCGACGATCAGCACGTTGCCTTCTTCCGGTCCTTCCAGCATCTTCGCACGGATGTAATCCACTTCCGGGCCAACGGTAATCAGCACGTTGGACGGCAGGGTCCACGGTGTGGTGGTCCATGCCAGAAAGTACTCGTTGTCCATGCCCTTGCGCTTGAACTTGCAAGTTACGGTCAGTACGGAAATCTCCTTGTAACCCTGTGCAACCTCGTGGGAAGCCAGACCCGTTCCGCAGCGAGCGCAGTACGGCTGTACCTTGTGACCTTCGTAAATCAGTCCGGCATCGAAGAACTTCTTCAGAATCCACCAGCCGGATTCAATATAATCGTTCTTGTATGTAATATACGGGTCATCCAAGTCCGCCATGTACGCCATGCGGTCGGACATATCCGTCCACATGCTGGTGTACTTGAATACGGACTCACGGCACTTCTCGTTGAATTCCTTAATGCCGTACTTCTCGATGTCCTGCTTTCCGTTCATTCCCAGCTGCTTCTCAACCTCAATCTCAACCGGCAGTCCGTGGGTATCCCATCCGGCCTTTCTCTTAACCTGGAATCCCTTCATCGTCTTGTACCGATTAATGGAGTCCTTCAGAGTTCTCGCCATAACGTGGTGAATACCCGGCTTACCGTTTGCTGTCGGTGGTCCTTCGAAAAAGACGAAGCTTGGGCAATCTTCTCTTTCCTTTACGCAGCGGTCCAGAAGGTCAATGTCTTTCCAATGATTGACCTGTTCCTCCTGGGTTTCTGCGACGGATTTTTCTGATAAATTCTCAAACATGTTCCAATTCCTTCCGTCGATTTATTGAATGAATAAAAAGAAATGCGATTATTCGGAGGTTTCCGGAGAATCATACTTCTTTTGACCCAATCTAAAATTAGTTTCTAACTAATACAATATAGTATAAAATTTATTAAAAGTCAACAATTAATGCGAATGCAGGGAACAATTTCCTGCCCCTGCATTTGCAATTTAACTACTTTACTTTAACCTTCTTTGTTCCGGACCAAGATCCGTAGTATGTCTTACCGTTAATCTTCTTATAACAATGTACTCTTCTACAGCTCTTCCACCTTATAGATATTATATCCCTCATAGTAATAGCTGTGATCGATTCCTTTCATATACATATCCCGGTCATCAATCAGATCCGTCAGCGCATTTCTCAGAACATACTTGATTTCAATGTCCTTTATCGGACTACGCTCCATCGCCATAAGGTAATCGTCTTTATCCACTTTACTCCAATCAACAACCTGCTGTATTTCTTTCTTGAACATCAAGTCGAGCCATATGCGCATGCTTCTGCCATTCCCTTCTCTGAACGGATGGGCAATATTCATCTCAACGTACTTCTCAACAATCTCATCGAAATTGGACTGGGGCATTTTCTCAATATGCTCAACAGATGACTCAAGATACATTACGGGAGCAAATCGAAAATCGCCCTTCGCAATATTCACCGTTCGTATGCTTCCTGCAAAATCATATATTTCACCAAAAAGCACTCTATGAATCTCCGAGAGTGCTTCGAAAGAACCCGGCGTTAGTTCATCAAGTCTTCCGCTTTCAAACAACCATGCAGCCTTCTTCTTGCTGATTTGTTCTTCCACTCTGGCAAGTTCCGCAGAGTCTGTTATCCCTAAAATATTTCCAAGCGCCATTTTATCCTCCCGTTTTTTTCTATTACCCCAAACGCAGCCGCTCTTTCAGTTCCTCCAGCAGCGCCTCGTGGTCGTGGTGCTCTAGCTTCGGGAACGCCCGCATCAACCGGCCATAACCGAAATGCCGTCTCCGGCGATAAGTATCGCAGAACTCTTCCTTTCGTCGGTCCAGTTCCTTCCGTCTCTCCTCCATCTCGTTCTCCAATTCCGCTTTCGCCAGATAACCCTGAACCTTCGCTTCATCCACTCGCTGCGCCGTCTCCAGTGCACCGGTTCCGATTCTCGTGCTGAGTTCATCGCTCACCGTGCGCATCTTGCGCCGCATCTCATCCAGCTCTTCAAAGCGCTTGTTCAATCCAATCAGGATAAATACGGATACCACAAAGTCCGCAAAGTACAGCACATATAAAAACACCATCAAGAAAAATGCGTAATGATGGGTCATCATGTGTCCGCACAGGTCTTCAATGACCGGATGGGCGTTTCGTACCACAAAGACGATGGCCAAGCCCCAGATAATGCTGAATTCCAGGCAGATATATCCGCGGAAATTGAACGGTTTATCCCGGTAATCCCAGAGCCTTACATGGAAGGACCGGTCCAGAATCCATCCCCCAATCAGCTCAATTAGCGTGGCCAAAAGCGCCCCGCATATGAAGATTTCCCAGAGGCTCAGCGCCTGCAGGTTCCGGGTGGACACCGCATCCATCAGCAAAAACAATCCCACTACGCCGAACCCGTAGATGGGACACACCGGCCCGTTTAGAAAACCCCGGTTTACCACCAAGCCCTTCTCTAGCGCCTGGTAGACCACTTCCACCACCCAGCCGAGAAATGAATATATGAGAAAATACCATGCTATCTGTACAATCGTCACCGGTCCAACACTCCCTTCTATCGTTAAATCTGCTCATCCATCAACCGCTGCTGACTGTTTACCGGCTCTCCCTTCACTTCCTTCCGCCGATAGCAGCCTTCCGAATCCAGCCGCCGGCCTTTCACGTTATCCATATAATTCAGAAGCAGCGTGTTCTTAATGCGGCTCCGCACCTTCGGATCGATTACCGGGAACGCCAGCTCCACCCGCTTCTCGGTGTTGCGCGTCATCAGGTCCGCTGAGCTGATATACATCCGCTCCTTCTTTCCGCTACCAAAAATATACACCCGGGAATGTTCCAGATACCGGCTCACCACATTCACGACGTGGATGTTCTCGGTACGCTTCGCCACGCCCGGCAGCAGGCAGCAGATTCCCCGGACAATCATCCGGATTTTCACGCCCGCCTCCGACGCCTCGGACAACTTGCGGATGACATCCGGATCCGTCATGGAATTTACTTTTATAAAAATACGGCCTTTTCTGCCCTTCGCGGTTTCCGACTCAATCTGCTGCAGAATCGCTTGTTTGAAACCTTGCGGGGCGGCCAGAATGAACTTGTAATCCTCGAAATACCGATTCTTGCAGATGTTCTTAAAGAATCGGGACACGTCCTTTCCCAGCTGCTGATTATACGTAATCAAGGAGAAATCCGTATACAGTTTAGCGGTGGTCTCGTTGTAGTTTCCCGTGCCCACCTGGGTCAGATACCGCTTTTCCCCCATCTCCTCCAGAACCACCTGGCAGATCTTGCAATGCACCTTGTAGTCGTCCATGCTTTCACTGCCGTAATAGATCTTGCACCCGGCCCGTTCCAGACGGCGGGACCAATTGATGTTATTCTGTTCGTCGAATCGGGCGCGAAGTTCGATCAGCACCTTCACCTTCTTGCCGTTTTCCGCCGCCTGTGCCAGGTATTCTGCAATCCGGGTATGGCTGCTGAGCCGGTAGATGGTCATGCGAATTTCCCGCACCCGGTCGTCCGTCACCGCCTCCTTCAGCATCCGGAGAAGGGGCATCATGGAGTCATAGGGATAGGAAGAGAGAATGTCTTCCCGCTTCGTATAATCCACCACCTTCTCATCGAAGAATGTCGGCGTGCTTCTCGGGGTGTACGGCGGATAGGAAAGTGTCCGGAGGGTCGCTTTCGGCAAAACTTCCTTCAATTCATCCAGAAACCCATACTCCAAAGGCGCCGTTGTGGTGAAGCAGTGCTTTTTCGGAATCTTGAATTTCGCAATCAATTCCGTCCGGAAGGAATCCGAGCAATCCCCCCGGATTTCCAGACGAACCGGTGGCTGCGTGCTCCGCTCCCGGAGCATTTTCTGAATCTGCGACCGAAAATCCGCTTTCAACAGTTCGTCTTCCTCGCCTTCCCGGAATTCCGCATTTCGAGTGATGCGAAGAAGAAATTTTTCTTTTGCCTGAAAGGGCAGCATCCACTTGTCGAAGAATTCCATCAGAACATCCGGTATTCGGATTCCGACAAACCTTGCCGAACCGTTTTCCAACGCAAGAAGCTCCGGCATCTCCTCCGGAAAAGACACGATGGAATAGTATCCCTCATCCAGTTTTCCCAGCAGCACCGTCTGATTGTTCTTCAGCTCCGGCAGCCCATCCATTCCGGAAAGGAAGCGAATGGATACCTGTTTCAGAAGGACATCCCGGAAGTATGCGAAGCAGACCTCCCGTTCCCGGTCGGTCAACTCTTCATTATTCTTGATCCATATGCCTTTCTCCCGAAGATTCTTTCGAACCTTCTCGTAGATCTGCTCCCGCTTGTAATACAGATACCGGGTGTTCTTGCAGATCTGCTTCAGCTGACGAGACGGACTCATTCCCGAAAGAGGGTCTCGGCTCTCCGGTGCCACCCGGTCCAGATCCATCAAGCTGCCGACCCGGACCATGAAAAACTCATCCAGATTGCCGGAAAAAATCTTCACGAAATTCATCGCTTCCAGCTCGGGAAGGGATTCATCCAACGCTTCTTCCAGACATCGCTCGTTAAACCGCAGCCAGGACAGCTCTCGATTCTGCGTATAGCCTTTCTTGTATAATTCCTTCATGCCCTATCCTTCATATCGGAAAAGGCGCCCTGAAACAGGACGCCCCTCACTCAATCAATCTTATTTGTCAAAGCTGACTTTCACATTTTCCCGTTCAATCTCAGAAGAAACTTCGAACATCGTTTTCATCTCAAAATGGAACATGGAGCCGATAATGTTGCTCGGGAAAGACTTCAGACGTACATTGAACTTCTTTACGCAAGCGTTGTAATACTTCCGCGCATTGGCGATATCTCCTTCCACCGCCTGCAGCTGAGTCATCAGCTCCTGGAAATTCTGATTGGCCTTCAGATCCGGCTACTGCTCCGCCACGATGTTGATGGAGCGAAGTGCCTGGGACAGGCCCGCTTCGGACTCGAACTTCTCGCTCGGGGTGGTTGCCGCACCCACTGCGTTTCTCGCCGCAATTACGGACTTCAGCGTTTCCGCTTCGTGCGCCGCATATCCCTTCACGGTCTCCACCAGATTCGGAATCAGATCGAATCTCTTCTTCAAATAAACGTCCATGGTCGCAAATGCCTCTTCCACATTTACATCTCCACGAACAAAGCCGTTATAGGTGGAAATTCCCCATACGAGAACCACTGCCGCCACCACAAGAACAATAATCAAAGCCATAGCACACTCCTTTCTCT
>OLPO01000850.1_pt1 | contig 22801 bp, 24 predicted proteins | sample 1672831 | NCBI WGS metagenome assembly OLPO01 (sample SAMEA3136728, study PRJEB25190) | human gut metagenome
CGATGGTACCGATGTTTACATGCGGTTTGGTTCTTTCATAATGTGCTTTTGCCATATCTTCTCTCCTTCAATAAAAAAAAGATTTTTCGCTTTTCCTATTATACATATAAAAACGACAGGAAACAAGGAAGCGCCGAAAGGTATCCTTATTCCCATAAAGATTCCCCAAGAAATGTTTCTTTTTAAACAAAGCTCCCTTAAAATACGTCATAAAAAGCAAATAAAAAATCCCCTGACACAGAGGATCTTCTACGCTGGTGGCGGCTCAGAGATTTGAACTCCGGACACAGCGGGTATGAACCGCTTGCTCTAGCCAACTGAGCTAAGCCGCCATGGAGCTGATAACCAGGATTGAACTGGTGACCTTATCCTTACCAAGGATACGCTCTACCGACTGAGCTATATCAGCAATCTATATGAATGAAGATAATAAACATGGTTGCGGGGGCAGGACTTGAACCTGCGGCCTTCGGGTTATGAGCCCGACGAGCTACCAACTGCTCCACCCCGCGTCATTGGTGGGCGGAATAGGATTCGAACCTATGAAGGCAAAGCCGGCAGATTTACAGTCTGCTCCCTTTAACCACTCGGGAATCCGCCCACATGGAGCTGGCAATAGGACTCGAACCTACGACCTGCTGATTACAAATCAGCTGCTCTACCAACTGAGCTACGCCAGCACATCAGTGACAAGAGTTATTATACATACAGGCCACCTTATTGTCAAGAGTTTTCACGGGTCGTTCCTATCGCTTACGCCTACTGATTATAGCACCAACCGCCGCTGCTGTCCACCATTTCCACAGCCGTGGCAGTCAGGCATTCCCTTTTCAAAATGAAATACTCTTTACTCCGTTTCTTCTTTGCGGCTCACCAGTTCCGTCGGCCCGCTGACATCACGGTTCAATACTTTCTTCGCACCTTTTAAGAACTTCGGGCGCGCAATCAAAACGATGCGGCCGCAGCCACGGCATTTGACACGCATATCGCTGCCCAGCTGAAGGACCTCCCATTCGGAAGAACCGCAGGGATGCTGCTTTTTCATCTGTACGACATCACCGATGCGGAATTGGATAAATTTCATCATATCACCCTATTTCTTCGGTACAAATAATAATCGGATCGGAAAATAGCAGGCACCCGGCGGGATAAACCGGATATATAGATCTTTCCCCGCTTCCCAAGTTCCCAGTTTCTCATAATCGTAAATGGTATCATGGCCGAACCAGCGGGTTCCATAGCGTTCCGTACGGTATATACGGAGCAGCCTGCGGTCCTGCCCGATTTCCAGTGTCCCTTCAAAAACACCTCCGTTCGGGTTCAGATAAAGATCATACTTCCCCGTCCCTTTGCTGTGGATCGTCAAATGGCAGGTAATGCCGTAGTTCCCCGTATTTTCCCGCCCGATAAAATTAAGTTCGTCCCTTCCTTCTTGAAAAAACGCTGTGCTTTCAGCAGAACCCAATTCAATTTTTCCTGCGCTTTTTTCCGCGTCCCACACGCCGCTTTCAAAATAAACGTGCATGGGAAATGTTCCCCGCATTTCATGGGAGTCCGGAGGGAGGTACCTTACCTTTTCCAGATGCTTTTCCACACTGCCTTCATAAGGAAGAATAGCCGCGCCGAATCGAACGGGCGACGACGTTTCCACTTCCACGATACCGCTGACCAAATCATCTTGCCGGATCCCTTTTACGTTATCTTCAAAAAGAATAGTCCGCTTTCCTTTCTCCAACATAACGTTTCGCGGCGGCTGCTGTTTAGCCGTCACTTCTCTGAAAGAAAGCGTCTTTCCCGTAGGCACGTAGCTGCGGCTCGGTTCCCCCCGGAGCGTACGGACGACTTTGATCTCTTCTCCTTTATCGCTCATGCCATAAACCGCAAGACGCGCCGGTTTCCCCGTCTCATTTACATGATAATAGTAAATCCGGCCTTTCCCTTTCAACACGGTACCTTCCGCAAGGATCCCGTAGTTTCGGGCATATTCAGGGCTGTCTGATAAGATCAGCGTATCTTCCGCTTTTATCTTTTCCAAAGGGATTTCTTCATAGGAAATATCCAGAGGTGACGCCCCTGCCGCAGTAACCGCTCCGCAAGCGGCAGCCGCCATAGCGGCAATCCATATTTTTATGTTCATTACTTTCTGCCTTTTACCCTTCCTGCCAATGTTTCCGCCATGGAGGCTATTTTACGGAACCGATGGGCCAGTCCCGACTTGGTGATGCCGCATAGATCCGCCAATTCCGCCATGGAAGCGTCCGGATTTTTCATGCGCGCTTCGCAGGCGGCGCGAACAGACGGTGACAATTCGGATAATCGTTTATACTGCAATAATTTTTCCACATCCCGCATTTGGCGGACAGCAGCGTCCACTGATTTCTGCAGATTTGCCGTTTCACAGTTTACCTGGCGGTTGACACGGTTCCGCATATCTTTCACCACGCGGACACTTTCAAAATCCATATAACTGTTTGCCGCGCCGACAATCTGCAAGAAAGAGCTCACATCATCACCGCCTTTGATGTAGACGATGTAATCATTTTTTCGATCGGTCATACGGGCATTCAATTTGAAGGAACGCATCACAGCAATGAGTTCTCCGGCAAACCGCAGCGACTGTGTCACCAATTCCAGGTGGTAATCGCCCTGAGGCCGGCTCACCGTACCGCCGCCAAGGAAAGCGCCCGCCAGATAAGACCGCCGTTCTTCGGCAGACACCAGCCGGCCCGCATCACGGATATCCATGAGCGGATCCAATCCCATTCCCCCAAGGAACCGCAAACTGTCCGCTGACGGCCGGACGGTCAAAGTATATACATTTTTCTTGCGTAGCTTCCGTCCCTGCCGCACCATAGCTGACGGCATAAGATTGAAGTCTTTTTTCAGGCAGACGAGGACACGGCGGGCAACGGCGCTGTTCCCCGTAGAAAATTCCACGCCCTTTTTCCCCTGCGCTCCCGTAACAATTGCGCCGCCCATACGAAGAAGTGCCAGCAGTTCCCCGCTTCTGCTTTCTTTATCGGGACGGACAACACGGGCAAGCTCATTCTTCACCTGCTCCGTAAATGACATTACTTCGCCCTCCCCAGATACCCCGACAATACTTCAGGTGCAATATTGGTTTTCAGAAGTCCGGAAATACGGATGATTTCATTGCAAAGCGTATCCGTATCATGAACAGCGCCTTTTTCAACGCCGAGCAAATCCTCTTCAATAAGGATTATCCCCATACGCTGGATTTTCTTCCGATCTATTTCCACCGGATGCGCCTGTACTTTTTCATAACGTTTCAGTACATCTTTCTTCGGCACACCGTTGTTGACAAGAACATAGTCAATGACCCCTTTCCCCACGTGATCGACAAGGGCTTTTAAATGGTCACTGACGGTATAACCGAGGGTCTCGCCCGGCTGGGTCATCACGTTGCAGATGTACATGCACGGCGCGGAACTTTCCTTGATCGCCGTAAGAATCTCAGGTACAAGAAGGTCGGGAAGCACGCTGGTATACAAGCTGCCCGGGCCCAAGGTAATCAGGTCGGCATTGCGGATTGCTTCCAACGCATCGCCTACAGCAATGGGAGCCGACGGAACGGTATCCACATGGATGATTTTTACTTTGCCGCCTTTTTTTTCGACATAAGCAGCAATTTCCGATTCCCCCTCAATCGTACTGCCGTCGGACATTTTCGCGCAGAGGCGGATTTTCTGTGCCGTTGCCGGCATGACCTGCCCGCGGATATTTAAAACGGTGCTGGCCGTTTCCAAAGCATTCTGCACATTTCCGAATTCCTTCATGAGCGCCGCCAGAAATAAATTGCCCAGACTGTGGCCCGCCAGTTCTCCTTCCCCGCTAAAACGATATTGGAAGAGCTGTTCCAGTACCGTTTCTTTATCTGCCAAAGCCACCAGACAATTGCGTAAATCCCCGGGCGCGACAATATTCATCTCTTCACGAAGCCGGCCGGAAGAGCCGCCGTCATCCGCCACCGTAACAATAGCGGAAATATTGGAAGTCTTTGTTTTCAATCCGCGGAGAAGCATGGACAATCCGTGTCCTCCTCCGATAGCCACGACTTTCAGCCCGCGGGACAATTCCCATTTCGACACGATATGGCGGGACACGCTTTCCTGATCCGGTGCCACAAGGCTGAAGAAACGTTTCACCAGCCTGCGGATCGCCCACAACATGAAAAACAGGCCGATGAACACGAAAAAGATCCCTGCCGCAGCAAGAAATGTATAGCTGTAAGTCCCTGTTAGAACGAACAGAAGACGAAGTATTTCCTCCTCAATCCGACCAAAGACCTGGTAGTTCATAACGAGAGCAGCACCGAATGCCAACAGCATAAGGCCGAAGGAAAAGAGCAGCATCCATCTTTTTATATTTAACCCTGGATAAAGCCACTGCAGGAGCAGTTTCATTTGTTTTCCTCCTACTTATCATCTGCATCGCGAACAATGCGGTTCCTGTGCAAATCACGGTGTTCCACGTTCACATGGGCATGCTTTTCTTTCAGGTGGGCTCCCAGTTTTTCTGTCACGAAAACGGAACGGTGCATACCGCCGGTACAGCCGATAGCAATGGTAAACTGCGTTTTTCCCCGGTCCCTGAACTGATCCACTATGAATCCCATGAAATTAAAAAGTTTTCTTTTGAATTCTTTGGTAACCGGTGATTTTTCAATATATGCCGCCACTTCCGGCACGCGCCCCGTCCAGTGCTTGTATTCTTCCACATAGAAAGGGTTCGGCAGGAAACGGACATCAATGACCATATCGGCATCAATAGGAATACCGTATTTGAAGCCGAAGGAAAATACAGTAATCTGCATATCCCGTTTCTTATCCACCGCGCCGAAACGGCTCCCCATGTATTCCTGCAGATCAGCCGGTTTCATAGCGGTAGTGTCGATAATGACATCCGCCTGTGCGCGGACACCGGCAAGAATTTTTCGTTCCGCCTCTATGCCTTCCTGAATGCGCATCGTTTTGGCCAAAGGGTGCTGCCGACGGGTTTCCATATACCGCCGCACAAGAGCTTCGTCCGATGCTTCCAAAAAAACCACTTCATGGGGAATCCCCCGTTTATTCAATTCATCCAGCGCCTGGGGAAGTGCGTCAAAAAAAGAACCGCCCCGGATATCGGAAACCACCGCCACATGGCGGGTATTGGACGTACTCTTCCAGCAAAGGTCCGCAAAACGGGCAATCAGGACCGGCGGCAGGTTATCCACACAGTAATACCCCATATCTTCCAGCTTCTGCATGAAATTCGTTTTCCCCGCACCGCTCATGCCCGTGATAATCACAAAACGAAACCGTTCCATTACTTATACCTCCAATACATATTTCTCTATGGCTTTTGCCACACCATCCTCATTATTCGACGCCGTGATGAAATGAGCCGCCGCTTTTGCCGATTCCGCCGCATTTTCAACGGCAAAAGACCAATCAGTCAGATTAAACATGGAAATATCGTTATGCCCGTTCCCAAAAGTCATCAAACCTGACAAAGGAATCCCCCAGCGGTCACAAAGCTCGGCGAGCGCCGCCCCCTTGGACATGCCTTTCCTGTTCATTTCAAAAAACTCCGGCTTCGATTTCACCTGGTTCGTGGCATAGCTGAACTTTTCAGAAAGTACCCGCTCCACCTCTGCCATAACCTGCGGGTCTCTGTCAAATACCAGGAGCTTCGTCGGTTCTTTGGCAAGCGTCCAGAAATCCTCTCCCAGAACATGGGCGGAAACGCCGCACTGCTTTTCATAACTCTCCGTACGCTCATCGCGGAAAGGCACGTACACTTCATCATCAATATAGGCATGCATGTACCATCCCCGTTCATGGGCCGTATCTATAATGCCCTGTGCCGTTTCCATATCCATTGTCACATCGCGGAGCACTCTGCCGCTTTCGCAAAGCCCCACAAACGCACCCGTATAACAGATCAGCGGCACATCTCCAAGACCGATGGCTTGCCCCCATGGGCGGGCGGCCTGAAACATACGGCCTGTGGCCATGACGATGCGGATATTTCTTTCCATCACTTTCCGAAGAATATCTTTCGTATAATCGGAAAGTGAAATATCATCGTGGAGAAGCGTATCGTCCAAATCGATCGCTATCATTTTTACCGGTGCCATTCATTCCTCCCTTTGAGGGTCCTTTATTTCCGCTTCAAGGCTTTCCAATTTGTTTGTACCCTATTATAGCATAAAAGAAACACCCGAATCCGTGTGAATTACCGGATATGAAGTGCTTCTTCCGTTCTATATTTCATACCTTACCGAAACAAGAATCAATCCCTGAGGCGGCGCAGTGAATCCTGCTTTCTCCCTGCTTTTTGATTCCAGTATGGCGGGAATACTCTCCGCTTTCCGTTTCCCTTCGCCCACTTCCACAAGCGTTCCCACTAAAATGCGCACCATGCCCTGGAGAAAACCGTCTCCGGTAAAATCAATCTGCAGTTCTCCCTTTATTTCTTTCATTTCAATTCCGGAAATACAGCGAACCGCAGACTTTTTCATTTTCTTATTTCCACAGAAGGAAGTAAAATCATAAGTTCCTATTAAAAATGCTGCCGCTTTCTTCATTGCTTCTATATCAAGAGACTTTCCATACTGCCACACGAAGCGCCGTTCAAACACATTTTTCTCCGTCGACGTGCGGATCCGGTAACGGTATGTTTTCTCCAAAGTACTGAAACGGCTGTGGAATCGTTCCTCCGCTGTCTCCATATGCTTCAAAGCAATATCGTCAGGCAAATACCCATTCAAAGCCGTTTCCAATTCTTCCACTTTCCATCTCCCTTTCAGATGGAAATTCACTACCTGTCCCAGCGAATGGACCCCGGCGTCTGTCCGTCCCGCACCGATAACCTGCACCTCTTCCCCCGTTATTTTCCGAAGAGTTTTCTCCAATTTCCCCTGAATCGTTTCTTCCGTACGCTTTTGCTTTTGCCAGCCCTCGTAACGGGTACCGTCATACTGTACGATGCAGCGATAATTCATAGAACCTCCTTATAGCTTCCGTTATTCCCATTGTACGCAGAGCCCGCAGCAGCGTCAAACAAAACTATATTTACTGTAACTCCATATGATATAATATTAACAGTTTTAAACTACTTTTTTATATTTTGAAAGTGAGTGAACCTGATGAAAAAATTATTGACAGCCCTTGGTGCGGCAGCAGTCATCGCAACCATGACCATGCCGGTTTCCGCTGAAAAACTGTGGAAGTACAGCGAAACCGTTACCATTGACCTTGCTGAAGCACGGTACAAGCCGACCACCGATGGCCACGACATACTGGAATTCGTTGCGGTAGAACAGCTTCCTGACGGCACCTGCACTTATACTTATGTCTATGACAGAACCGCCGGAACCATCCAGGTGAAAGAAATGGAAAAGACCACAAAGAAACTCCATTATAAGAGCAACTTCTCCGCGACCTCCGTCAACTCCACCAATCCCGTTATCCGTGAACGCGCACAGATGGCAGAAGCGGTCTACCAGAGAAAAGTACATAAGAAGTAAGCCATGGACGCCGTTTATGAAGAAATAAACCGCGACCTGCTCCACTTCATTGCCAAAGCACCGTCTGTTTTTCATGCTGTAAACAGCATCCGGACGGCGCTTTCTTATGCAGGTTTTACGGAAATACGGGAAGAAGACCCGTGGCAGATTGAAAGAGGCGGGAAATATGTCGTCACAAGAAACGGCTCCGCCCTCATGGCATTTACCATCCCTGAAGACGGCGGTCATACGTTCCGAATAACGGCAAGCCATGGCGACTCTCCCTCTTTTAAAATCAAAGAAAATCCCGAACTCCGCGACGCTGCGTATGTCCGGCTGAACGTGGAAGGCTACGGCGGCATGATCATGTCCACCTGGCTCGACCGCCCCCTGTCGGCAGCAGGCCGTATCATCGTTTCGGAAAATGGAAAACTCGTTTCCAAACTGGTCAATCTCGATCGGACGACACTCGTCATTCCCTCCGTCGCCATCCATATGGACCGTACTGCAAACGGCGGGCACGCCTGGAATATACAGCAGGATCTCCTTCCTCTTTACGGGACGGCGGACGATTCCCTGTCCTTTATGGATGCCGTTGCCGCTACAGCACAGGTTGCGCCGGAAAATATTTTAGGCCATGACCTGTACCTTTATTCCCGTATGCAGGGAACACTGTGGGGAAGACAGCAGGAATTTATTTCTTCCGCCAGGCTGGATGACCTTCAATGCGCTTTCGCCGCGTTCCGTGGATTCACCGCAGGAAAAAAGGAAAAGCATATCTGCGTTTACGCCCTTTTCGATAATGAAGAAGTTGGCAGCGCCACAAATCAGGGCGCCGGTGCCACCTTCCTCAAGAATACACTGACAAGGATCTCCCGTTCTTTGGGTTACAGCTATGACGAAACACAAGCCATGATTGCCCGAAGCTTCATGATTTCCGCCGACAACGGCCACGCGCTCCATCCGAATCATGGAGAATATGCCGACCCCGTAAACGCGCCACGCCTGAATGAAGGTATCGTCATTAAATTTAATGCCCAGCAGAGATACGCCACTGACGGATTCTCCGCCGCCTTCTTCCGCGACCTCTGCCGCCGCGTAGAAGTGCCGACACAGACCTTTACGAACAGGAGCGATATCCCCGGCGGTTCCACCCTGGGAAATATTTCTAATACCAAGGTTTCCATGCCTACGGTGGACATCGGACTTCCCCAGCTCGCCATGCACTCCTCTTATGAAACAGCAGGCACGAAAGATACCGCTTACCTGGTCACGGCATGCACCGCATTTTTTGAATAAGCTGTATCACTTGCTTGTAGGCAATAAAAACAGACACCGCGATGAAATTGTTTTTCCGCAGTGTCTGTTTTTATTGCCTACGCTTCCGCTTCATCCAGTTCTTTCACATAGGGTTTTATGTCAATCAGGCTGCTTCCGTCAACGGCATCCAGCCCGATTACAAAAAGCCTGTTCTTTTCCCGCCTTACCAGCTTGACCACGCATAAATTGATGGGATTCGGCCGGTGCGGCGAACGGCTGGCAAATACGCCGTAAGGTTCCTTTGCCCAGGGCGGCACTGTTTGCAGGGCCGTGCGGTCAGCTTCGTGGGCAAAATATAAAACCACATAATATCTCCCTTCATCCACATGAAGCAGTGCCGCTTCATAAGCCGGAAAGATCTCAATCTCACAAAATTTATCAGAAATCTTTCCCTGCCGCGGCGCTTCTTTTACTGTTTTATAAGGACTGTATATTCTCCCTATTTCTTTTAATTCCATTCTTCCTCCTTAAGGCAAATAGAAATCATTCGTACTTATTAGCTTTAGCCTATCATTTATTTATAATAATCTCAATGTGTATTATTTTACCCGATCTTTTCATACGGCATCAAAACAGGATTGTAATACCTTCAAATTTCAGTTACCGGATTTTTATCTTTAAACTTGAAACAAACTATGATAATATAGCCGATAAGAAACAAATTGTTTGATAAATATTTCACAGGAGCTTTTATGGACAGACGACAGCAAAAAACGAGAACCGCTATCTTTGACGCCTTCAGCGAACTTTTATCGGAGGAATCTTATTCACGCATTACCATACAAACCATCATCGACCGCGCGAATATCGGACGGAGTACTTTTTATTCCCACTTCCAGACGAAAGACGACCTTTTGAACGCCATGTGCACAGAACTCTTCCGGCATATCATCGACGGTGTCATGAACCATGACCTCCCTGCAGACCATCACAACGCTCCCGGTGTGCCGGATCCGGTTTTCTGCCATATCCTCCAGCATATCAAGGATAACTCTTACCACATCAAAGACGTGCTCACTTCCGAAAGCAGCGATATCTTCCTTAAATATTTCAGGGACAGCCTGCGCAGCCTCATCAGCATCCATATCCTCCAATCTTCAGACCATCAGAAAAAGGATATTCCCGATGAATTTCTTCTGAACCATATTACAGGCAGTTTTGTGGAAATGGTCCAGTGGTGGGTAAAGAACCGTATGAAACAGACGCCGGAAGAATTGGATTTCTGTTTCCGTTCCGTTATCTATCCCGCTCTCCTGACACTGTCCGGTCTCTCCATCTATATAATTCCGGATTGTTCCGTTATCTATCCCGTTATATGAATATGAAAATGAAAAATCGTACTTCCCCGCCGGAGACAGGACAGCAAGGCAAAGAATCCTTGTTTATTTTCTCAGGGATTATACGCCTCTTTTCCATCCTTCTTTATCCCGTCTTCTTTACACTGAATATCATCATATCGAAAACACGGGACGTACTGGATCTGGAACCGGAAAAAGAAGACATGCTCCATGCCAGTCCGGGCGATGTCATCTGTGTCCACAGGATCGGCTTCGAGCACTTCGGCATTTACGCCGGAGATGACCGTGTCATCCACTATGACATAGACCCGTCGGAAAATTTTAAAATTCTCATTCATGAAGCCTCTATAGAAGAATTCCTGAACGGTATGGATATTTACTACACTTGCTGCTTCCCTCCCGTCTATGGTATTCCTACGGAAAATATGGAATTCTCCGGTTTCAAAAAACTGATGGAGCATCCCGAACGCTCCGGCAAACTGTGGGACTATCTGAAAATCGTGGAGTACAGATTATACACGCCGAAGGAAACTTTAGCCCGTGCGCGGAGCCGTATCGGTGAATCCAATTACAATCTTTTCTCGAACAACTGCGAGCATTTTGCCCTCTGGTGCAAAACGGGCATTTTCGAATCCCATCAAATCAGCGGTCTCCTGGACACACTCATGATGACAGACTATAAAGGCCATGTCATCAAAATGTCCTCAGACATGGCAAACGAAAAAATACAGAACCCTACGTAAAAATCCCCTGCCGCGCATCGGTAAGGGATTTTTCGATTTTTATCTGTCGAGTACCAATAAAAGCAACACTGCCTGTCAAACGTCAGTCAGTGTACCAACAATGATTCTGTCTTGTTAGCTGTTAGCTACGAGATTAAAGCCGACAACCGGAAGCTGGCAGCTGAAATCTCTAAAACCGTAACTCAGAGTAAAACGAAGAGTCTATTACCGTAATGACGAAAGCGGTAAGCATGATTCCGTATTCTGTTTTCCGTCTTCTGTCAGCTGATTTCCGTTTTCTGTCATCAGCATAATAGATTTTTCACTCTTCATAACAATTATCGTTTACCGCTTTCTCTACAAAGTATTCTTGTGATCGTTCTGAAAACCCAATGACGGAGTGTCAGGCCAGCTGCTTCCCTTACTATAATAAAATAAGTGCAGCAGGGGAAATGTTGTATTTCTCTTTACTACACTTATATGGTACTAATGACGCTGTAAGAAAAAATGTCATAATACTGTTTTCCGTTTTCCGACCGCTGATTTCTGTTAGCCGATAGCTGATTTCCGTTTAGGTTTCCCCTGATAAAAGCAACTCTACTCTTAAAACGTCATCCAGAGCTATGCGAAGGATCTATTACCGTGGTGAGGAAGACTGTAAGCATGAATCTGACTTCTATCTTCTGTCAGCTGTTTTCTGTCTTTTATCCTTTAAAAAGTAAGACGCATCTGGTACCACACCACATTGCCGTGAACCGATACAGATATTCCTTCGTTAAGAAAACCGAACTTGCCATAGTAATGGATCAGTTCTTTCTTGCAGGTGAGGACAAGACCTCTCCGTCCTTCCTTTTCCGCATCATGGATGGCGCGGCGGAGCACTATTCCCGCATATCCTTTCTTCCGGCATGCAGGAATCGTATTCAGCCCGAAAATCATCTGCCATGCGCCATGTTCATCATGCATGTCTGCTTTCTCATACATTTCGTCAGTAAGATCCGTAAGGTTTGTCACCATACCGTCCGCAAAAGAAATCAGTTTTCCCTTTTCAAAGAGGAGCCAGAAATGATTGCCGTAATAAATGAGCCTCTCTTTGAAAGAATCCTTCGTCGCCGCTTCGGCAGGAGGAAAACACTCCGCTTCCACCGCAGATACCAATGCCAAATCATCTATCGTTGCTTTGCGTATTTCCATAAATTCCTCTTCTTCCCTTTCCTCTATATTAATCCGTAAAAAAGCACCTACCGTCCAGTAAGTGCTTTTGTCTTATCAAATATCAATACAGCTTCGCTCCCGCAGGGATATGGTCGTCTACCATGAGCAGATGAAGTTTTTCTTCACCGTCTTCTTCATGGATTGCAGAAAGCAGCATACCGCAGGAGTCGATGCCCATCATATTCCTCGGCGGCAGGTTCACGATAGCGATCACCGTCTTGCCGATGAGGTCTTCCGGTTCATAGAAGGCATGAATGCCGGAAAGGATGGTGCGGTCTTTGCCGGATCCATCGTCCAGCGTGAATTGAAGAAGTTTCTTGCTCTTCTTGACTGCTGTGCAGTCTTTGACTTTCACTGCGCGGAAGTCCGATTTGCTGAAAGTTTCAAAATCAACCGTATCTTTAAATAAAGGTTCTACTTTTACTTTGGAAAAATCAATTTTTTCAGGAACGGCAGGGCCCGCCTCCTTCACTTCCGTTTTCCCCTGGTCGCCTTCCGGCCGCATCGCCGGGAAAAGAAGAACGTCTCGGATACTGGAAGAATTGGTCATGAGCATGAAAAGACGGTCAAGCCCGATGCCGAGTCCGCCTGTCGGGGGCATACCGTATTCCAAAGCAGTAAGGAAGTCTTCATCAATGGGATGCGCTTCATCATCGCCATGCTCTCTTTCTTCCACCTGCATTTCAAAACGCGCCCTCTGATCCAGCGGATCATTTAATTCGGAGAATCCGTTTGCCAGTTCGCGTCCATAAATATAAGACTCGAAACGGATGGTATATCTCGGATCTTTGGGATCCAGTTTGGACAGCGGAGATACTTCGATGGGATGCTCTGTAATGTGGACAGGCTGGATAAGGTGTTCTTCTACATAGTCGTCAAAAGCAGCTGCCAGAAGCTTGCCGAAACCGTCAAATTCACCGTATTCCACATGAAGTCTGTCGCAGATGGCACGTGCTTCCTCGATGGTCTTGCAGGCATCAAAGTCTTCCCCAGTGTATTTCTTTACCGCTTCTGCCATGGTGAGTCTCGGCCATGGGCCTGCCACATCTATTTCTGTTCCTTCATAGGTGAATTTCGTAGTGCCGTAAGAAGCCATGGCGCAGGCTGCCACGATCTGTTCCGTCTGGTCAATAACATCATCGATATCGCCATAAGCCTGGTATGTTTCAATAGCGGTAAACTCCGGATTATGACGGGTATCCATGCCTTCATTGCGGAAATTGCGGGTGATTTCAAATATGCGTTCATACCCGCCGACAAGAAGTCTCTTTAAATAAAGTTCCGGTGCAATGCGGAGGTACATGGTCATATCCAGCGCGTTGAAATGCGTCATGAAAGGTCTTGCATTCGCACCGCCGTAGAGCGGCTGAAGAACCGGCGTTTCCACTTCAAGGAAACCGTGTGCGGTATACCAGTTCCGGATGGCCTGGAGCATATTCGCCCTCTTGATGAACGTCTTTCTTACTTCGGGATTGGCGATAAGGTCAAGATATCTCTGGCGGTAGCGCTGTTCCTTATCCGTAAGGCCGTGCCACTTTTCCGGAAGCGGGCGGAGAGACTTGGAAAGCATGGTGAAGTGCAGGACACGGATGGTCGTTTCTCCTGTGTGTGTAGTGAATACAGTGCCTTCCACCCCAAGGATATCTCCCATGTCTACCAGTTTGAAGAGGTTCCATTCATTTTCACTGACAGTATCTTTCCGGAAATAAAGCTGGATATCCCCTTTTTCATCACGAAGCGTGCAGAATGCCGTTTTTCCGTGCCCGCGGATGATCATAATACGGCCTGCCACTTTGACATGCTCCTCGCTTGCTTCCAAAGTTGCCGCATTCGCATGGATATCTTCACTGTGATGGGTGCATTCATACTTTCCGCCGTAAGGCTCAAATCCCAGTGCGGCAATCTTCTCCAGCTTCCCCCTTCGGATCAGCATCTGGTCGTTCAGTTTTTCTTCCATTCTGAAACCTCTCTTTGCATATAACCAATCAACAATAAAATTTATGCTTTGATCTTAATAACTTTATACTTTACAACACCGCTTGGCGCTTCCGCTTCTACAATATCTCCCGCTTTGGCACCCATCAGTGCGCGGCCGACAGGAGACTCATTGGAAATCTTCCCTTCAAAAGGATCCGATTCCGTGCTGCCCACGATCTTCACCGTTTCTTCTACATGGTCTTCCAGCGCTTCAATGGTTACCGTCATTCCTACATCGACGCGGCTCTTTCTCCCTTTTTTGCCGCTGTCAATAATTTCCGCCGTACGGATCTGCTGTTCCAGTTCCTTAATACGTCCTTCTACGAAAGACTGCTGGTTTTTTGCATCATCATATTCGGAGTTTTCAGAAAGGTCGCCCATAGCGATGGCTTCTTTTAGACGTTGTGCTACCTCGCCGCGCGTCTTTGTACGAAGTTCATCCAATTCTTTCTGTAATTTTTCAAGACCTTCTTTTGTTACAAGTGTATGCTGCAATTCTGCCATGCCAATTGCTCCTTTTTCTATAAATATTTTATAAAACTCCCATTATAAGGATATATTATTAAGTATAAGCAGATAAAAATGTATTGTCAATTTGATAAGAACCGTTCCTTACGACTCCCGCCCCGTTTGGAAAGCTTTTTTACAAAAAGAAATAGAGGCCTGCCTTCCAAAATCATTTCTGCCATAGGAAACAGATTTCCTCTTCCCATTTTTCCTTTACCGGGTTGAGATCTTCCCCATTCTTTATTTATAAAAAAATTCTGTACCCATAAAAAGAAAAAATATCATTTTCTCAATTACATAAGGTTTCTTATCAATTTCAAAATCATTTCGGGCAAATAAAGTCCATATAGGGAGAAATGAGGAGATTTCAGCCTCTCACAGGACAATCGGATCCCGGACTGCATCCATTGTTTTTGCAACATATTTATCAGAATGAATAAATATCCATTTTTGAAATCATTGTCCTTCCCCAGATATTTTTAAAAAAACCGATAAAAGCGGCGTTTCAAGATTTCTATTTTTATAGCCCCCGGAAATCTGAATGTATCATGATGTATCACTCCAATCCATATCAATATCCGATAGCGTTCCATTTTTTTCGTTTTTCTTCATTTTTCTTTCTACTCCTCAAAGGTCCTCAAAAGTCCTCAAGGATAAAGAAATATATTTTTTTGAAATTTCCTATTGTACTTCCTGTTTATCTGTGATATATTTCTTTCAGCAAAAATATTACGCGCCCTGCATGAAAGTGCAGCTGAGCTGCGGAGCACTTCTCGAAGTGAACGGTTTTCTTTGTTTCCCTGTTTCTTTCACCATAACGAAAGTAAATGGGGATTGCCTATGCCTGAAAATCGGGCATTCCGGTGAGATTCCGGACAAATATCTTCCCCCGTTCCGAATATGTGTCGGAAATTGGTACGAGAAAGAAGGGAACTACATTGTCTGAAAGCAGAAAAATGGGAGTGGTACAGCTCACCACAGTCACCGCCATCAACATGATGGGATCCGGCATTATTCTTTTGCCAGCAACACTCGCGGAAATCGGTACGGTTTCCATTTTCGCCTGGATTCTTGCCTCTATCGGCGCTACTATTCTTGCTTACGCTTTTGCCAAATGCGGCATGTACAGCAAAAAGGTAGGCGGCATGGGCGGTTATGCGGAATACCGGTTCGGCCGTCTTGGAAACTTCCTTTCCAACTACACTTACGCCATTTCCCTAATTATCGCCAACGTAGCTATCGCTACCGGTGTAGTCAGCTACGGTTCTTACGTTTTCGGTTTTGACCTTTCTCCCATGGAAGTTTGTCTGGCGACCATCGGCACGCTTGCCATCGCCGCTTCCATCAGCCTTGTCGGACCGAAAAAATTCGGCAAATTCACCTCTTTGGGTATGATCTGCATTCTTCTTCCGGTCATCGGCCTCCTTCTCTGCGGCTGGTACTTTTTCAGCCCGGACATCTACGTGGCTGCCTGGAACCCGCATGACATGCCTTTCTATCTCACCATGCGCGATTCCATCGCCGTCATTCTCTGGGCATTCCTCGGTCTCGAAACAGCCTGCGCCAATTCCGACACGGTGGAAAATCCTGAAAAAAATGTGCCTGTCGCCGTTTTGGCAGGAACGATGATTGCCGGCGTATGCTACATGACCTCCACGGCGATTATCGGAGGGCTTGTTCCTCATACAGAGCTGGTGTCCGCCGGCGCGCCTTTCGGTCTTGCTTACGCGGCCATGTTCGGAAATACAGTAGGACATATCGTATCTGCCATTCTTGTTGTTTCCTGTTTCGTATCCCTCACCGCATGGCAGTTCACCATCTCCGAGGTGGTAAGAGAGGCTGCCACCATCGGCCACTTCCCTTCCTATCTCCGTAAAGTCAATCGTTTCTATGCGCCTTACATGGCAATCGGGACCCTGGTTTGTATCCAGTCCCTACTGACGCTGTCTACAATCAGCCCCTCTCTGTTAAAGCAGTTCAATGTCCTTATCAATCTTGCCGTCATGGTCAATCTCATTCCCTACCTGCTTGCCATGGCTGCCGTTCCCGATCTGCAGAAAGCGGAAGGCATCTCCGCGGCAAAAGCAAAACTACCGAATATGGCAGCTATCATCGGTGGTGTATACAGCGTATACGCGGTCTACGGCTGCGGATGGGATATCATTCTTTACGGGACACTCGTTACCGTCTTCGGCATCATGATCTATATGCTGAAAACAGCCCGGCTTTCTCCTGCCGGATTCCAAACCTATCCGCCCAAAAAATAACGTTTCAACTTCAAGCCTCCGCAGGGAGGTTTTTTTACTGCGAGACACCCACGATAAAACCCCTCTCGAAAGAGGGGCCTTTATTTCTTATAAGCCAAGATTTCTGTTTCCGTATTTACATCATATGTTTCTTCCCATTCTTCAGGAAGATTGTCCAATTTTTCCCATTCCCTGCATTCTTCCCCATCATCTTCCAAATTGAGGAAAGGGGAGAAATAAACAGGTTTCCTGATCTGCAGGTATCCCTTTTCAAAAATGAAGCGTACTGCCTTTGTAAGATACACGCGGTATTCCGCTTTACCACAGCGGGAAAGCGTCTTCTTCTCATTGATGATCCGCACTTCTTTTATTTCTTTTTGAAGGGCATGATCTTCCTGCACCACGGCAGGGCGGCTCGAGTGGATTTCTTTTTCTTCTGCTTCACGGAAAATCCATTCCAAAACATCCGTCTTTTTTCCGCCGGCCGCCTTGTCCGTTATTTCCTGCGTCATTATATAGCATTTTCCGCCGGCATAAATACCGACGGGCAGGAGATATACAGGATGGAAAATGGACGGATCGCATCGGTACTTTTCAAAAACCTGTCCTGCCATCCCTTTTAAAATCTTCAGCGTTTTTTCACTGAATCGTAAATCCAATAATTCCATGTTTTCCCTTTCTGATGAAAATGTCCGCCTCGCGTAAATAAAGGCGGACATTTTTTATTTCTGTTCTTTCTTTTACTTCGTCCCGAAAATCCTGTCTCCCGCATCGCCGAGTCCCGGAAGGATGTATTTCTTTTCATTCAGCTGCCTGTCAAGGGCGGCGGTGTAGATCGGCACATCCGGATGCGCGTCGTTCACGAGTTGTACGCCCTCCGGCGCGGCGACAAGACACATAAACTTGATATTCTTCACGCCTTTTTCTTTCATCATGTCAATAGCCGCCACGGCACTCCCCCCGGTTGCCAGCATGGGGTCAATCAATATGAAATCACGGTTTTCCACATCGGGAAGTTTGCAGTAGTACTCTACAGGCTTTGCCGTAACGGGGTCACGGTACAGACCGATGACACCTACACGGGCGGAAGGAACGAGTTCCAGAAGCCCGTCAAGCATTCCGAATCCCGCCCGGAGGATGGGGACGATCCCTACTTTCTTCCCTGCCACGCGTTTTCCTTTCATCACTTCCAAGGGCGTTTCAATTTCTATATCTTCCATAGGCAGGTCACGAGTCAGTTCATATCCCATGAGCAGTGTGATTTCCTTCAGAAGCTTTCTGAAATCACCGGAACTGGTTTCTTTCTGGCGCATAATCGTCAATTTGTGCTGAATAAGCGGATGGTCGATTACCTGGATCTGCATTTCATTTCCTCCTGTCACAACGGGTTTCTCAATTTTACTCCCATTATTTTATCACTTTTTATTTTGGATGTCTGTAATTCTTCCGGCCGGCCACCGGAAATATTCTTACAGGCGCCGGTGACGCATATCTTCCCATGCCATGATCACCGCACCGCCGGCAAGAATAATCTGGACTGCCAGATGGATCCAGAGAAAGAGGAAGATCAGGCCGATGAGGGAACCGTAAGTGACGCCCATACCCGATATATGGAGGATATAGTAACCGTACCCTGCAGTCAGGAAAAGGAGGGCCGCCGCCACCAGAAAGGAAGCAGGAATGATGCGTGTCCATTTCGTGATGTACCTGTTTGGCGCATAACGGTAAAAAGCGGATAAAGACAGGCTCATAACCACAAAAGGGATGGCATACCGCGACGGCCGCCAGACCTGCCAGAAGACAGGCGGCAGTTCCATGATATAGTCCTGTACAAGGAATACGACGGCATTGGCAAAAACGATCAGCGTAAGAGAAAGAATCATGGCAAATACAAGAAATACGGTAAAGAAGCAGGCTTTCAGGCTGACCTTGAACCAGGACTGGATATTTCTGTCCTGAAAAAATATTTTATCCATCCCGCGGACAAGGACGGCCGTTCCCTGTGAAGCGGTCCACACTGCGCCGCCGAGACCGGCAAAGAGCCATATTGTACTCCGCCCTGCGATGATACGGGCTATATTTTCCTCCATACTTGCCGCAAACTGGGCCGGCAGATATTGCAGCAGATCAAGGATCGTATCAAGCTGGGGCGCCGCAAAGAACAAGATACAGTTCACCAGGAAAATCATAAACGGAATGAGCCCGAGGATAAAGCAGTATGACGCTTCTGACGCAAAGGAGCCCACATCATCATCGATATATCTTTTGATCAAACACTTTATGAAATATACGGCTGCCGGATCTGAATTTTTCGGTTCCATATGCTGCCCACCTTGCCATTTTGAAAAACACTATAAAAAGGAGGTATAAAGGAATAAATTTCATTTCTCCATACCTCCTTTTGCTGCACACAATCAGAAATATCTGTGTATTTTATTATAGCACCAACTCTTACTGTCCGCTCTGGCTCTTCTTCGCATTGGCATTCTTGTAGCGGAGCTGCTTGGAAAGAACCATCTTGCGCATGCGGATACTGGAAGGCGTCACTTCCACCAATTCATCATCGTTTATCCATTCCAAAGCGGATTCAAGGGTAAAGAGGCGGCACGGCGGCAGTTTAATGGCATCATCGGAACCGGAAGCACGGGTATTTGTCAGATGTTTCTTCTTGCAGGGATTGACGTCCATATCCTGCTCACGGGCATTTTCGCCGACAATCATGCCTTCATAAACTTCCACGCCCGGGCCAAGGAAAAGTTCCCCTCTGTCCAGTATGGAATTCAGACCGTAAGCGGTGGTCGTGCCCGCTTCAAAGGCGACAAGCGAGCCTCTCGTTCTTTCGGGAATATCCCCTTTATACGGCGCATATCCCTGGAATACATGGTACATGATGCCTGTGCCGCGGGTGGTGGTGAGAAGTTCATTTCTGAATCCCAAAAGTCCGCGGGCTGGAATGGAAAAGTCCATCTTCATATATCCTGCCAGTTCTTCCATGGAAATCATTTCCGCGCGGCGCGGACCGAGTCCTTCCATGACGGCCCCCATAAATTCCTGCGGCACTTCGACAGTCAGCCTTTCCAAAGGTTCGCAGCGCTTGCCGTTGATTGTTTTATAAATAACCTGCGGTTTGGATACTTCCAATTCGAACCCCTCCCGCCTCATCGTTTCAATGAGAACGGACAGATGAAGTTCTCCCCGGCCGGAAACGAGGAATGCATCGGATGTTTCCGTTTCTTCCACACGGAGAGCCACGTTCGTTTCAATTTCTTTCATCAGGCGGGCGCGGATGTGGCGGGATGTAACAAAATCGCCTTCTCTTCCCGCGAAAGGACTCTTATTGACATGGAAAACCATGGACAGCGTCGGTTCATCGATATGAATGGATGGGAGCGCTTCCGGATTGGCGGCATCGGCTACCGTTTCACCGATATTGATGTCTTTAAATCCTGCCATCGCCACGATATCCCCCACGCCTGCTTCGGCGACGGGAGTACGTTTCATTCCCTGCCAGTTGAAAAGCTGTCCTACATGATCGGTACGGATTTTTTCTCTATCCGTAATAGCCACGGCCATCCCCTGCTTGACCGTTCCCCTGGTCACACGGCCGATCGCCACTTTGCCGAGATAATCATCGGCTTCCAGCGTGGTCACCATGATCTGCAGTCCTCCATCCGGATCACCTTCCGGAGCGGGAATCCGTTCCAGAATCGTATCAAACAGAGGCTGCAGATCCTTCCCTTCATCATTCATATGGAGTTTGGCGATGCCGCTCCTGGCGGACGCATAAATCAGCGGAAAATCAAGCTGCTCATCATCAGCATTAAGCTCGATGAAAAGTTCGAGAATTTCCCCTTCCACATCAGACACACGCTGGTCAGGACGGTCAATCTTATTGATGACGACGATCGGTTTCAGGTGATGCTCAAGAGCTTTACGGAGAACATACTTCGTCTGGGGCATCGGGCCTTCATGGGAGTCAACAAGGAGCAGGACGCCGTCCACCATGTTCAGGATACGTTCTACTTCCCCGCCAAAATCGGCATGCCCGGGCGTATCTACAATATTGATCTTCACACCATTATGCATGACAGACGTATTCTTCGCCAGGATTGTAATTCCCCGTTCCCGTTCCAGCGGATTGGAATCCATGACGCGTTCCGCCACCTTCTGATTTTCCCTGAAAATATGGCTCTGCTTCAGCATGGCATCCACAAGAGTGGTTTTACCATGATCGACATGGGCGATGATCGCAATGTTGCGGATATCTTTTCTGATCATTTCTTTCCTTCTTCTCTCCGGCCTTCCGCCTCAATCTATAAATCCACAGTATAACAAAATCTTTGTATCGGTAAATACAATTTATTTTACCACATCACAGACTCGGATAAAAGCATTTTCAAAAAATATTTTCCTTTTTATGCATCATATTTTTGTATTACCCCCTTGAACTATGTTAAAATGTAATTAAAGAGAGAAGATTTTTCTCCCTGGAATTTCATTTATAAAAGAAAGGTGGGCTGATGATCATGTTAGATTACAAACGGATTCTTGTACCTTACGACGGTTCCGAGTATGCGAAGCGGGCTCTTGACCGTGCCGTTTCCGTGGCAAGATGCTGCGACGGCGCAAAGCTTTTCATTGCGACCGTTTCCCGGCCGATGCCGCCGATGGAAAAAATCGCGCGGGAAAAAGCATATGTCTTTGACGCCGATAAAAAAGAACCGGAAAAGAAAGACCCCGGGCAGGTTATTTTGGATGATTCAGAAAAACTCATTCCCCAAGATATTCCTCATGAATTGATTTTCCGTGTAGGCAATCCGGGATCCGTCCTGCTGGATCTCTCCTTTGAAAAAAACTGCGACCTGGTCATCATGGGCAACCGGGGCCGCGGCGCTCTCAAGAGCCTTTTCATGGGTTCCGTTTCCAGCCATCTGGCAAGCAACGTGAAATGTCCCATCCTTATTATTAAATAGTACAGCGGAAATACCGCGGAAAAGGAGGTCCGCCATGCTTACTTTCAAAAAAATCCTTGTTCCCTTTGACGGGTCGGAACACGCAAAGCGTGCCCTGGCAAAGGCTGTATCACTGGCGCAGTGCTGTGACGGCGCAAAGCTGTATATCATCACTGTTGATGAAGATGTTTCCGCGCTGAGCATGAATAATCTGGAAAGGGCTTACATCAATGAACAGATGCAGGCCATCCACTTCCGCCCGGCTGATAAAACTCTTGATGAAGCAAAAGCTGCCGTCCCTGAAGGAATCGAAGCGGAATATATCGCCAAAACCGGAGACCCCGGCATGCTGATTGAAAATACGGCAGACCAAATCGGCGCAGACCTGGTTGTCATGGGCAGCCGCGGCCTGGGCGCCCTTACGGGCATGCTCCTCGGCTCCGTATCCAATTACCTGTTGACCCACGTGGAGGCGCCTGTATTCATTGTGAAATAATTTCCCGTAAGACGAAACGCCGACCTTTAGAGGGCCGGTGTTTTCTCCCTCCGGTGCAGCCGATATTTTCACAGGTATTTCTTTATTTTCCGCACAGAAAATCAGATTTCTCCATCACAAAAAGAAAGGCGGTTATTATGCTGGATTTCAAAAAGATTCTCGTCCCCTATGACGGTTCCAGCCATGCGAAAAAAGCGCTGAACCAGGCCATTTCCCTGGCGCAGTGCTCAGACGGCGCAGAACTCTATGTCGCAACGATTTTAAACAGCACCATCCCTGCGGATGATGATCCCGACCAGGTCGACATGGCGGAAGTCGAAAAACTCATTCCTGAAAACATCCCCCATAAGGTTCTTCTTGAAATGGGGGAACCGGTACCCATGCTCCTCTATCTGGCAGGAGAAATCGGTGCCGACCTGATCATCACGGGCAGCCGCGGCCGCGGCGCTCTCAAGAGCCTTTTCATGGGTTCCGTCTCCAGCGGCATTTTGAAGAATGCAAAATGCCCCGTCTTTATCATAAAATAAACTTCCCAATTGAGGGTTATAGGACAAA
>OLPO01000851.1_pt1 | contig 22791 bp, 20 predicted proteins | sample 1672831 | NCBI WGS metagenome assembly OLPO01 (sample SAMEA3136728, study PRJEB25190) | human gut metagenome
TGTATCAGGAGGAGTGCAAACTCCTTCTGATAAGCTGCGAAGCAGCTACTCGGTGTTGAACATTTTTCTTTGTTCTATTCATACTATAACAAGTAGCGTGTCATCCGTCAAGTAGCAGTTTCCACCAATTATTATGAACTTTTTATGAAAATATGTCAGATTGTCAGCTGATCTGCCAGCGGACATGACTGCCGGTCTCATCCTTCCGGACGATCAGCTGATCCTCGATCTCCTGCTTCAGTTCGGTCACATGGGAAATGATTCCGATCAGTCTGGAACCGCCCGCCATCTTCTGCAGCACGCGCACGGCCTGACTTCTGGAATGCTCATCCAGAGAGCCAAAGCCTTCATCAATAAACATCATATCCAGCCGGATCGCAGACGAACTCTCCTGAATCTGGTCCGCCATCCCAAGTGCAAGCGACAGAGCTGCCATGAAAGATTCTCCTCCTGAAAGCGTCCGCACCTCCCGCTCTTTCCCGGTCACGTTAGAGTATACCATAAGATCCAGTCCCCGGTTCTTTCCCTCTCCGGCCTTTTCCAGCTCATACATCCTCAGTTCAAACTGGCCGGCAGACATTTCGTAAAATCTGCAGTTGGCAGACTGCAGAATCTTTTCCAGATAATACCGCTGTACATAGGTCTCCAGATCCATCCGGGCACCACTGACATTTCCGGATGCCATCCGATACAGAGTATCGAGCCGTGCATGCTCTTCGACCAGCTGCTGCCGCTTCGTAAGCTTTGGCAAAAGCTCCGAAAGCACCGCAGTATTTTCCCGATACAGCTGCTGCACCTGCTCCTGGCGTTTCTGCACATTTTGAAGCCGCCGCTCCGTCTCTGCCATCTGTGCCCGAATCACCTCCATATCCGGCTGAGGCCTTTCTCCGATTGCCTCCTTCGCAGCTGCTGCCAGCTTTTCCGCTGCCGCATATCTGCGAGTATATGCATCGATCTGTGCCCGGAACGGCTCCTCCTGTTCCCGGCGATAAATCCCTGCCAGCGCCTTCCATTCTGCCTCAGAAAGCTTCCGTTCAGAAAGCTCGCTCTCATACTGAGTCCGTCGTTCCTGCAGCTGACGCTGCTGCACCGGAATATCTGTTTCATAGCGCTGCAGCAAGGCTTCTGCCTTTCTTCGCTGCTGCATTGCATTCTCTGCTGCCTGCTTTGCGGCTCTGTAACGTTCCTCCTGTGCCTCCTTTTGGGCTTTCGCTTTTGCAAGCACACGTGATGCAGACGCTGCATCCGGAAAGTCGGAAGAAGTCTGAAGGCTCTCAAGCGCCGCGCAGCTTCCCTCAAAAGCGGCTGCCGCGGTTTTTACCTCCTGCTGCGCCTGCTCCAGTTCCTCCTGCAGCTGTCTTTTTCGCGTCTCTGCCTGCGTAAGAGATGCCTGCAGCTTTTTCAGCTGCTCCTGCCCGGCCCGGATGCGTTCTCCTTCTGTCTGAAGCTCCCGATTCCACGCATCCAGCAGCCCCTGCATTTCTGCAAAGGAAGGCTGTTCGGAGGCAACGGAAATATTTCTTTTTATCCGCTGTAAGAAACGCTGCCCCATATCTGCAAATACCTTTTTCTTCTCCTGCCACTGCACCGCTGCCTCTCTTGCTTCCCCGGCCAGCTGCTCCTGCTCGGCCTGAAGCTTCTCTGCCTCCGCTCTGGCCTGATCGACTGCATCCCGCGACAGGGTGCGCAAATCCGGCTGAATCTGACACGGAGCCGGATGACTTTTCGAACCACAGACCGGACAGGGCTCTCCTTCGACCAGCTGCTGTGCCAAAAAGCCTGCCTGTGCATCCAGAAAAGCCTGCCGTACCTGCTCACTGTACGCATGCTTAGCCTGATACTCCTGCCGAACCTTTGCATAACGCTCCTGCAGTTCCATGCCGGATTTCTGAAGAATCCGCATCTCGTTTCGCAACGCTCCAAGCTCTCTCCAGTCCTCAAGCAGCTCCTCTGCCTCGGTATGCTTTTGTTCCCAGAGTACCTGACGCTTATCCACAGTCTGAAGCGCCTCCATCTGTGTTTTCCACAATCCGGTCTGTTCTTCTTGCTGAAGCTGTGCATTCTGCGCTCTTTTTTCCATTTGTTCCGCTTTTTCCAGCACCTGCTTTCGTTCTGCCTGCTTCTGCTTCTCCCGTGCAATCCTTTCAAACAGCTCCTGCGCCTTTTCCACCTGCGCAGCCGTCTGACCAAGCTTTTCATTCAAAATATCCAGCTGTTCCTTCTGCAGCTTCTCTGCCCCTGCTGCAGCCTGCTCCTGCTCCAGATACTTTGGAAGCGCAGCCTGCAGCCGGTGCTGCTCTTTCTTTGTTTCCGCCAGCTGAGTCCGTGCATCCTCCATGCGCTGATACATACTCTGCAGTGTCCAGACCGCCGGGAGCTTTCTGGTAAGCTCGGCAAGTGCCTGCATCTTATCCTTTTCTGTCTCACACATCTGCAGCTCTTTTTCCGCCTGATGCAGCTGCACATACAGCTTTTCGATATGCTCTGCCTCTACCGCAATAGCCTTTACCTGATCCCGGCGTTCAACAACTGCCTCACATTCGTTTTTTATCTCCTGACAATGCTTCTTCAGACAGCTGCACAGCAGCCGTAATTCCTCCAGAAACGCTTCCATGGTCGACAGTTCGCCAAAGAGCACCCGCTCCTTTTGCTGGCTGAGCAGCTCTGCCCTCTCATAATCCCCGGGAACGCTCACCCGGGCAACCGCCGTCTGAACCATCGTCCGCACAATCGCCAGCTCCCGCTCCTTCTCCCGTCTGCGGTTTGCAAGCTCCTCCGTCACCTGTGCATACAGCTCCGTATGGAACAGCTTCCTGAAAATCAGCTTTTTTGCGTCTGATTTTGCCCGTAGAAGCTCCATAAATTCTCCCTGTGCGATCATTGCCACCTGCATAAACTGGTGCTTTGTCAATCCGACAATCTCCTCTAATTTTGCGTCTGCCTCTTTTGCCGGATAATCGCTGCCATCCGGCATAGTCAGAGTCACATTTCCGGTGATCTCCCGTGTCCCGGTTCCCTTGGCAGCTCCTCGCGTGATCCGTTTCAGATGCCTTGGCACACGTCGCACTGTATAAATTCTGCGGTCGCTGCCATTTCCTTCAGAAAAGACCAGCTCCACAAATGGCTCCTGCGCATAGTCGACATACTGACTTTGCAGTACGACACCATCTTTCTTATTCGCGGTAGACCCTGCCTCCCCATAAAGAGCAAATACAATCGCATCGAAAATCGTCGATTTCCCAGCTCCGGTATCACCCGTGATCAAAAACAGGTTCTGATTCGTCCGTTCAAATGAAATCTCTGTCCGTTCCCCATAGGAACCGAACGCCTGTAGCGTCAGATGGGTGGGTCTCATCTCATTTCACCTCCTGTACGGTCTGCAAAACATCCCTCAGCAGTCTTTTCTCTTCCTCGTCCAGTTCCTGAAAAAAACCGCTGCACAGCTCGTATGGATTCCGCACTGCCTCTTCCGTCTGCTGTCGTTCATAACTGACCGTCCGCAATCCCTCTCGACGAATTTCCAGCAGATACGGAAATGCCGCATGCAGCCGTTCCTGCAGATCGATCACATCCAGGTCTACACGGTCAGTCAGAATGATCGTCACATAGTCCTCACAGGCCTGCTGCAATACCTCTGTCAGGCTTCCCTTCACCACCCGCACCTGTCGCAACGGTACAAGCGGAAGCACCGTGATCTTTGGCTCTGCTCCTTTTTCCTTCAGTTCAACCATACGGATTCCCTTTTCCTGACCGGCTTCGCTCACAGAACACGCCAACGGCGTCCCACAATACACGTACTGCTTTGCTCCGACCTGCATCGGCTTATGGATATGCCCCATCGCCACATAGTCAAATGGCTCCAGCATATCTGTCCTGATCTGATCGATGTTCCCGACCGTCCGCGTCTCCGAATCCATCCGCTCAATCTCCTCTGCCAGCTTCCCCGCCGGAAGATAAAACTGATGTGTGACGAGCACATTTCGCTCCGTGGTATTGATCGATTCTCTTGCCAGCAACCGACGCACCGTCTCATCATAAGAAAAACTGACACCGTTCTCGTCGGTTCCGAGAATTGGTTTTACCATGGACGGACGCACAAACGGAAGCAGATAAAAATGAACCGGTCCGCAGGTGTCCTCTAAGGTCACCTGTGCGATCTGATCTGCCTCTGTCTGCGGCGGCATTCCGATCATATACAGATTCTGTGCACAAAGCACGCTTCGAAAACAGTTCACACGCGGTGCGCTGTCATGGTTGCCGCTGATCAGCATGATCGCCGCCTTGGGCACAGCCATCCGAAGTCCGACGATCAGCTCATCGAACAGCCCTACCGCCTCCGCCGACGGCACGGCCTTGTCATAAATATCCCCGGCGATCACGATAGCATCCGGCTGCTCCCTTTCCGCCAGTGCTGTCACCTGTTGGAAAATATAGCGCTGATCGTCCAGCAGATCCCGGTTCATCAGCTTCAGTCCGATATGTAAATCGGATAAATGGAAAAATTTCATGCGCTCCTCCTGTCTGTACATTTGAGGTGTTTTAGGATTGCACCCCGCAGGAATAAAACGGGTCATGGCATTGTCGCCGTGACCCGTTTTTATTCCCGCGGACAATTAGCCAACCTGACTTTTCCGACGGGACATATCTCAGCTAAAATCCGCTCCGCATCCTCTACTCTAAAATATCCACGCTCCACTTATTTACATAGATCTTGCCGCCATCCAGCGCAACCAGATCCTCCTGCTGCGCGAAATCCTCCACAATACCTTTTCTTGACGGAAGAGATCTCCATGGCTCCAGACACACATAAGGTGCTTCCATCTTCGGCATGTGCCAGAAACCGATCGCCGGAAAGTCCGGGAAGAAAAGGCTCACGGCACGCTTTCCTTTATCAGAACGGATCGTCACGCGGTGATCGACATTTTTCAATACGATCGCATCACGATCGAAGAGATCATGGTGCAGTGGGATGCGCACACCGTCTTCCAGCGGATAGTCCACATTTTCACCGGTTCGATAGCAGTCATCTGTGAAGAGGACTCTGGATGGATTTGCCTTTTCTGAAAACTCCAGACAATAATCCTCAAAGGAAAGTCCCGCCTCCAGCGGTACATTGAAGCCTGGATGTCCGCCAAGGCCAAAATACATGCGTTTCTCCCCGATATTTTCTACCTTGTTCGTGATCTTTAATGTATGACCGTCGAGCAGATAGGTGATTCGGTAGATAAACGGGAACGGATACTGTGTCAGCGTCTCCTCGCCGCTGTCATAGCGGAACGTGATCTGATCCCGTTCCTCCGTCTCCACATACAGATCCACTGCATTAATAAACCCGTGAATCTTCATGGAATACTCTTTGCCCTCAAAGGTGTACTTCTGATCTGTCAGCCGGGCCACATACGGAAACAGATTCGGCGCCTGTCCGTTCCAGACTGCCGGATCACCCTGCCAGAGATACTCCGTGCCATCCAGCGTCTGGATGGAATGCAGCTCTGCGCCGTGATTATCGATCACGACCTTCAGTGCTTCATTTTTAATTGTGTAAAGCATACATTTTACCCCCGTGTACTTTTTGATTTCTTTTCTTTGGTGCTTTCTATTCTACCATGAAATTCCGAAACATCACAGAGAGAATTTATTTGTTTTGAAATTTTACAGACAATATTTCCGGATCATCTTCGCCACACCGTCCGCATTATTCTCTTCTGCGACCGCATATGCTGCAGCCTTGCACTCGTCAGTCGCATTTGCCATCGCAAACCCGTACCGGACTGCCGTAAGCATAGAGATATCATTTCCCGCATCGCCGAATGCCATCGCTTCATCCATTGCAATGCCATTCATCTGCATAAAACGACCAAGCGTTTTCCCTTTATCTGCGTCAACATGACCGACCTCGATCAGATTCGGTACCGAAGAGGTAATCCGGATATCCGGTACAAAATTCAAAAGAGCTTCATGGAATGATACTCTTTGCTCTTTGCGCGCACTCACAAAGATCATCTCATCGATTTCTGTCTTATGCTCTTCTGCAAATACCCGCAGATCCGCCACACCATGCCGGTTTTTTCGAATATACGATACGCCAAACCCCGTTGCCCCAAATCTGGCCGGATCATCAATATAACGCTGCTCTGTATAAGACTCTCCCTGAATCTGCACTTCAAAGGTCATCTCCTCGTGAAACGGAAGCGACAGAATCCGATCGATTGTATCCGTTGAAAGTGTGCTGCCATACACCCTTACGCCATCCTCTGCCCGATAAACAGCAGAACCGTTTGATACAATCATATACTGAACGCCCGGCAGCGTCCGCACCAGCTCCGGGATGGAAGCAAATGCCCTGCCGGTGCATGGAATAAACAGAATTCTCTTTTCGGCAATCTCCTCTAATGTCCTGCGTGTCTCGTCTGAAATGGTCTTTTCATCCGTAAATAAGGTTCCGTCCAGATCACTTGCCACTAATTTGATTCCCATGATTTTCACCTGTTCCTCTCTGCACTTCAACCCTTCTATTCGTATTATAATTAATAATTTTACTATACCGGATTTGGCACCATTTGTCAGCCCGATATGTCACAAAGTTCCATTGATAAGGCAGAAAAAAATCCCTCTGTCGATCGCTCATCACGACCTCACAGAGGGATCTCTTACTATCTTGGAATTATACCAGCTCCAGAACTACTTCCATAGCTCCGTCGCCCTTACGCTGACCGATCTTAACGATTCTGGTGTAACCACCATTGCGGTCTGCATACTTCGGAGCGATCTCGTCGAAAAGCTTTGCAACCAGATCAACTTCCTTCGTGTTCTTCTTCTTACCAGCTGCCTCGGTCGGAACCTCGGTTACCGGGTAAAGAACCTTCAGCATCTGACGACGTGCGTGCAGTCTGCTCGGCTGATCCTTCTTGATCTCCTTCTCAACTTCATCGTATACGGTAACCTTCTTGCCATCTACGACTTCTTTCACTCTCTTACCGTCCTGATCCTTGCGCGGAACCTTAGCGGTAACCTTAACAGTGTCGAAGTTGTCCTTCTCACGTACTGCCATAGCGATGATGCCTTCAGCGATCTTACGAACTTCCTTCGCCTTCTGCTCTGTGGTAACGATCTTACCTCTGTAGATGAGAGCTGTTACCTGGTTTCTAAGCAGAGCCTTTCTCTGATCGGATGTTCTGCTGAGTTTTCTATAACCTGCCATTTTTATTTTCCTCCATTCGGGACGTGTGATCAGGCTCATCGGTCTTATTGATCGCACGTTGTCTCATCTTTCACAAATCCAGAGACATATGCTCTGAATCCGAAAGCTTGCCTTCGTGTCCTCCTCATAACAGGAATCCTGTTCCGGATCCCGCTGCCCACAGCCGGGCTCTGAGGGTCTTGCTTTTCTTACTGCTGGTCGTCGCTCGGATTGAGGGAGAGACCAAGCTCTTTCAGCTTGCCAAGTACTTCCTCGAGGGATTTGCGACCAAGGTTACGCACCTTCATCATATCCTCGGAAGTCCGATTGCAAAGCTCTTCTACGGTATTGATTCCTGCACGCTTCAGGCAGTTGAAGGAACGAACGGAAAGCTCCAGCTCATCGATGTTCATCTCAAGAACCTTCTCCTTCTCATTGTCCTCTTTCTCGATCATGACCTCTGCAGACTTTGCATTTTCGGACAGATCGATGAACAGACCAAGGTGTGCACTTAATACCTTTGCTGCAAGGCTGACTGCCTCATCCGGAGCCAGAGTTGCATTTGTATATACATCCAGCGTCAGCTTATCGTAATCGGTAACCTGACCTACTCGCGTATTCTCAATCATGAGGTTGACACGCTCTACCGGTGTGTAAATTGCATCGACTGCAATCACGCCGATCGGCATATCATCTGTCTTGCCCTTGTCTGCGCTGACATAACCACGACCCTTGGTAATGGTCAGCTCCATGTAGAGCTTGCTGTCTGCACCGCCATTTAAATGGGCAATAACCTGATCCGGATTCATGATCTCGATGTCCTGATCCACCTGGATATCAGCACCGGTCACGACTCCTTCACCTTCGAACTCAATGTACGCAACTTTTGCTTCATTCGTCTCACTGGTATTACGAATCGCCAGTGATTTGATATTCATAATAATTTCTGTAACGTCTTCTTTTACGCCAGGGATAGAGCTGAATTCATGCAGCACACCGTCGATTTTAACCTGGCTTACAGCAGCACCCGGCAGGGAAGAAAGCATAATTCTTCTCAGGGAATTTCCCAGGGTTGTGCCATAGCCTCTCTCGAGCGGTTCAACTACAAATCTTCCAAATCTTTTATCATCTGACATTTCTGCTATTTCAATTTTTGGTTTGTTGAAATCGAACACTATTTCGGCCCTCCTTATATGTCATGGATTCCCGCAGGAATCCAATGACCTTCGCACGCCTTAACGTGCGTCCTCTGGGTTGCTTATGGTTGAGGGTGACGTTAAGATTACTTAGAATACAGCTCGACGATAAGCACTTCGTTTACCGGAACGTCGATCATCTCTCTGGTCGGGTACTCTTTGATGGTGCCCTTCAGAGCTTCCTGATCTGCCTCGATCCACTCCGGAACGAGTCTGCCGCCGGTAACCTCAAGGATATCTTTGTATCTCTGAGATCCTTTGCACTTCTCTTTGATTTCTACTACATCGCCAGCCTTTACAAGGTAGGACGGAATATTTACCTGCTTGCCGTTTACAAGAACATGCTTGTGGTCAACGATCTGTCTAGCTTCCTTTCTGGTTCTTGCAAGACCCATACGGAAGACTACATTATCCAGTCTGCACTCCAGAATTGTCATCAGGTTTGCACCAGTCTGACCCTGCATTCTGTCTGCCTTCTTGTAGTAGTTACGGAACGGCTTCTCAAGTACGCCGTAGATGAATTTTGCTTTCTGCTTCTCACGAAGCTGAAGGCCATACTCGCTTACCTTACGGTTTGCGCGCTTTAACTCTCTGTTAGACTTTTTATCGATTCCCAAATAAATTGGATCAAGACCAAGTGATCTGCATCTCTTAAGGACCGGAACTCTGTTAACTGCCATTTTCTATAGACCTCCCTGATTAGACTCTTCTGCGCTTCGGCGGACGGCATCCATTGTGCGGAACCGGTGTCACGTCGCGGATACTTACTACATCAAGACCGTTTGCGGAAAGCGCACGGATTGCTGCCTCGCGTCCTGATCCCGGGCCTTTTACGAATACATCAACTGTCTTCAGACCGTGAATTAATGCTGCCTTTGTAGCAGTCTCTGCTGCCATCTGTGCTGCATACGGAGTAGATTTCTTTGAACCTCTAAATCCAAGACCGCCAGCACTTGCCCATGATAATGCATTTCCCTGTGCATCCGTCAGAGTAACGATTGTGTTATTGAAAGATGACTGGATATGTGCCTGTCCGTGTTCAACGTTTTTTCTTACACGCTTTTTTGTCACTTTTTTGGTAACTTTTTTAGCTGCTGCCATATCTAAACTAACCTACTTTCTTCAAATTAAATGTCGTACGCACCATTACTGTAATGCTTACTTCTTCTTGTTCGCTACTGTTCTCTTCGGACCCTTTCTGGTTCTTGCATTGGTCTTTGTCTTCTGACCACGAACCGGAAGGCCTTTTCTGTGACGGATACCTCTGTAGCATCCGATTTCCTGCAGTCTCTTGATGTTCAGAGCGGTCTCTCTTCTGAGGTCACCCTCTACCATGTAATGCTCGTCGATGATATCGCGGATCTTTCCTACTTCTTCATCTGTCAGGTCTCTGACACGAGTATCAGGATTTACATTCGCTGCAGCGAGAATCTTGTCTGCACTTGTTCTGCCGATTCCGTAGATATAAGTCAGACCGATCTCTACACGTTTTTCTCTTGGTAAGTCTACACCAGCAATTCGAGCCATGTAATTGTTCCTCCATTTTCTTATTGTCTCTAACTGGGGCAATATTCACTGCCCAGCCGCAGCACACCTGCGGCCTTTCCAATCCATTAAGCCATGAACCTCTGAAAGCATCCTTGCGAGGCATACAGCTTCTGCGCACAGCGGTTTCGCACAGAATCGTGGACTGCCAAAATCCTGGATCGGTATTAAAAGCAATATCGCAACGAAATAAAATCCCTACTATCTATATAAAAAGAATTGTATTCTCATTTATTCCATCGTTATATTGAACTTCTGTTGCTGTTCTTCTGCATTTCTCCGAAATGTTTCCATAATCCCCATAATAAGGTAAGAATCATTTCCGGATGAACTCCGTCCGAACAGTCTGTGACGGATGGAAAACCATCGTCAGTTCCGCCGATTTTAAATTAACCCTGTCTCTGTTTGTGCTTCGGGTTCTCGCAGATGATCCGGATGCTGCCCTTTCTCTTGATGACCTTGCACTTCTCACAGATCGGTTTTACTGATGATCTAACCTTCATTGGTTAATCCTCCTTTCACCATTTGTTCTCTGCTTCGCGAACTTTTGGGCAAAAAAAGACACAGAGAGTGTGTCTCCCCGAAAGCTCGTCTACCAGTATAACACCGGTTTTTGGAAAATGCAAGCGGTTTTTTGCCTATTTTCCGCGCGAATCGCTTGTTTTTTTACAGCATTTTGTTATACTGAACAGTATACAATATATTAGCACGTAAAAGGAGAGAAAAAATGAAAAGAAGTAAAAAGCGAATGCTGCTTCTGCTGAGTATCATGATTTTGGTACTGGCATTCCCGGCAGCCGCCAGCGCAAAGACATCCATCAACAGGAAAAAAGCCACACTGAAAATCGGACAGACAACCAGCCTGCAGGTGCTTGGAAGTAATAAAAAAGCAACCTGGTCTTCCAGCAAAAAAAACGTTGCTGTCGTCAATAAAAAAGGCGTCGTAACTGCGAAAAAAGCCGGAACCGCAACCATCACCGCAAAGGTTGGAGGCAAAAAGTATACTTGCAAGGTGACCGTAAAAAAGGCCGCCACAAATGCAAAGACTACCATCAGTGAAAAGAAGCTGACCATGTTTGTTGGGGATACGCAAACACTGAAGATGCTCGGAACCAGCAAAAAGGTCAGCTGGTCCTCCGGCAAAAAATCGGTTGCCACAGTTACAAGCAAAGGATTGGTAACTGCAAAGAAAGCCGGAACTACAACGATCACTGCAAAGGTTGGAAACAAAAAATATACCTGTAAGGTAACCGTTAAGGAAAACGTCGCTTCCTCCTCCAAAAAATGGACGCGTGCAGATGTCGATCTGTTGGACAGCTACCTGATCAATGCCATGGACGCAATTGACTCTGCCAAGGATTACGCAAAGACTCAGTCCCGTTACGACTATTATATCAGCATAGCGGAAACCTGGTTGAAATGCGGACGTGAGCTTGCCCTGAATCGGGAATGGGGCGGTATTTGTGACAATGACGGAATCACCATCGGTGCCAATCTCGACCACCTGCTTTTTGGCGGAATTTCCGCGTGTAAGGAATTTAAATCCGTAGATGGGCAGATCGGTGGGCGCGTTTTTTACAACACTCCGATTGAAGCAACAAAGCTGAATCTGGAAATCGCAAAGACACGAAACGCACTCGCAAGACATCGATTACAGAATTTTTAATCTATCCGGATCTCTGCCCCTATAGACTGACTGCAGACCACAAAAAAGAGAGTATCTTCCGTCACAATTTTGATGACGGAACGATACTCTCTTTTAAGTTTTAAGTATGAATAGTTCCTTCTGTCTGCCTTTTATCCTTTGATGCCTGCTCCCCGTCTCTCTTCTTTGGTCGGAATCGCCAGCACAAAAATCGTTGCCAGGATCAGCACAAATCCGAGCAGATCCAGCGGTGCAAACTGCACCTTCATCCACACAACCGACAGAATTGTCGCCGCTACCGGCTCAATGCAGGCATACAGCCCGGCTTTCACGCCTCCGATCAGCTTCACGCTCTGCATGTACATCGAAAATCCCGCCATTGTTCCAAACACAATAATATAAAGTACAATCTCGATCATCTTTGCATCCACAATCGGCATATGGTTCCACGGCTGAAATGCGAGCATGAGCACCGTTCCGCCAATGAGCATTCCCCATGCAAGGATCATCGGCGCCTCATACTGCTTCAGCAGCTCTACCGGCTGCACGGTGTAGACAACTACCGCAAACGCAGAGAGCAGCCCCATGATGAGCGCACGTCTCGAGAGCACCAGCGTCCCCGGATTGCCATGCGTCGCGATCACAAAGATACCAGCAAGAGCCAGAACGACTGCCACGATTTCCTTCGGAAGCGGCTTCCGGTGCGTCGTAATGCACACAAATACAACGATCAATGCCGGGCCGATATACTGAACGACCGTCGCCGTCCCCGCATTCGACCACTCGATTGTCTGAAAGTACGCATACTGGCACAGCATAATGCCAGCAAAAGAATAGATCAGAAGATCTATCGCTGTCTTTTTATTTTTCCAAACCGAAAGTGTCCTTTTCGCATCCCTGGCCAGGAAAAACGCCAGCAGCAAAAGCCCTGACACAAACAGCCGCACCGGCACCAGCCAGGTCGCCGTCATCTCCTTTGTCTGAAACAGATACTGTCCGCACACGCCTGAAAGCCCCCAGAAGGCTCCTCCGACCAGCGCCATTGCGGTACCGGCTGCAGTGCGTTTTTTCATGTTGTCCATAATAATAGTTCCTCCTCGTTTTTTTGCAAATCATCCCGCAGTTTTTCTGCAGACGCGCAGTCTGACTGCCCTTCTATGTCCTTTTCGCCAGCCCGTCACGATATTTTTCAGGGTGTAAATACAACGCTTAAGTATAAATGATTTTTTATCTTCGCACAATCTGATTTTTTACTTTTTTCAAAAAATGTGTTGAGCGTTTTACTTTACCGGACGTAATCCCCTGTAAAGCAAAAAAATACTGTGAAACATCTTCTGTCCCCACAGTATTTTATCTGTCATTATTTATTTTTTCTTCCGCCCGGGAAGCGGCAGCCATTCGTCCAGCGCTTTCTTCATATACTGATCCCAGAAATCCCATTCGTGGCCAAGATGCGGTGCCTCTTCATAGTGGAATGGTATTCCAAGGCGAATCAGTTCGTCCCGATCCTTCCGCACCACATCCCGGATAAAATCATCTTCCCCGACTGCAAGATACAGTTTCGGAAGCTCTACCCCATTTTTCAGATTCTTTCTGGCATGATATCCAATATCAAACTCCGAATCTGCCAGCTTTCTCGGATCATCAAAGGCACCATACATCTTCGGCATCCGGATCTGGTCAAAGCTCTCCACAAAATATTTGCTGTCCAGGCTGCAGCCAATCCCTCCGGATAAATCCACACAGGCAGCAAACAGATCCGGACGTTTCATCGCCATCATCAGAGCCGCATTTCCTCCCATTGCCATACCGATCAGAAAATTGTCTTCTCTTCGCGCAGAAGATGCAAACAGTGATTGCACCACCACCGGAAGCTCCTCTGAAAAAAAGGTATAGTATGGAATTCCATATGCCGTATCGATAAAAAAGCTGTCGTGTGCCTGAGCCGTAACTGTCATAACCTGGTTCTGCTCCGCATAATATTCCAGCCGTGTGTATCGGTACAGCAGGCTGTCATCATCTCCTCCTCCGTGCAGGATATAGACTGTCGGCAACTTCATATCCGGCTTATACCGAAGGTTTCCCCGCTTAAAAATCGAATTTCCTTCTTTTTGCGGCGTATAACACGTATACTGCCCAGACGGATAAGTAATTGTAATATCCGTATGCATGCCCAGTACCTCTGAGCGATAGTTGTATCTTAAAATACCCATCGTTTTTCCCTTACCCTGTTTATCCTTTTAGTCCACTTGTAACAGTACCTTCTACGAAATACCGCTGGCCAATGAGGTACAGCACCAGCATCGGTAAAATCGAAATCAGTGCGCCCGCAAACGCGGCACCATATTCTACCGTATCTGTTCCCACAAACAAAGCCAGTCCATTTGACAGTGTTCGCACTTATATATAGCAATGTTTTGCTATAATATTTAGTAATCTCATTATATTTATTTTGCTAATTTTTGTCAATGCAAAAGCTTCTGCTTTGTGCTTTTTCTCCATAATTCACATATTTTTCTTCTTTTTAAGTAGTTTTAAGTTCTCGCATTTGTGATTTATTATAATTTAGCTATTTAGCTTATTTTCTTCTTTAATCATCTATCTATCTATTTTACGGATATTTACATTTTCGTTTTAGCTTTTTTATTGACATCACAATCACCGAATGCTAATATGATTTCATATTCTACTTATCAAAGGGAGGTATCTGCATTTTGTACTCCAAGAATCATACATTTGCTCTCGATCAGCTTCCGTCTGGATCTGACCGTGATATGAAAAGTGAACGTGTCTCAAAACGCCTGCCTGATGGTATTACTTCTTCCATGCTATACCAGGACATTTTACGCATTGCCCTTCCTGCAACGGTTGAGCTGATGCTTAGCTCCCTTGTTTCCATGATGGATATGATTATGGTCGGCGGACTGGGTACATGGGCGATTTCCGCAGTCGGGCTTACGACCCAGCCAAAATTTATTCTGATGACAATGTCCATGTCCATCAATGTCGGTGCCACCGCCCTTGTCGCACAGGCAAAGGGTGCCGGAAAACAGGAAAAAGCCTGCTCTTATACCAAGCAGGCGCTTCTGCTGAATCTGCTTCTTGCCATTCTTGTTTCCATCACAGGTTTTCTGTTTTCCCGCCCAATGGTACGTTTTATGGGAGCTGCAGATGAGCACATTTTAAACGCAGGCACTGCCTATCTGCAGATTCAGATGGCCAGCTTCTTATTTTTTACACTCACAAGTGTCATCACAGCTGTTCTTCGCGGAATTGGCGATTCCAAAACTGCCATGTACTACAACTCAATTGCCAATCTTGTAAATATCATCCTGAATTACCTGCTCATCGGAGGAAAAATGGGATTCCCGCGACTTGAAGTTGCTGGTGCCTCCTATGCCACGGCAATCAGTCAGATCGTTGCCTGCTTCCTTGCATTTTTCGCTATCGCCAAAAAATCATGTTATCTTCATATCAGCCTGAAGGATTCGTTTTCGCCTGTTTCGGAGGATATCCGTGAAATCATGCATATCGGACTTCCGGCTGCGCTGGAGCAGTTTATGATGCGGGTCGGATCTATGATTTTTTCAAAATCAGTTGCCTCGCTTGGCACTTTGGACTTCGCAGCCCATCAGATCTGCATGAACATCCAGTCGCTTACCCTGATGAACGGACAGGTGTTTTCCATCTCTGCCACATCACTTATGGGACAAAGTCTCGGCAAACGACGTCCGGATATGGCGCAAGCCTACACAAGCCGCTGTCGGCGTGCCGGTATGATTGTCGCAATTATGCTTGGAATCAGCTTTATACTGTTTGGGCGCCCACTGTCTTCCCTCTATACAAATGATGAAGCCTGTATCGCGATCTGTGTGGAAATTTTCTGGATCGTTGCCTTTATCCAGCCATTTCAGTCTTCCCAGTTCATTGTCTCCGGAGCGCTGCGCGGAGCCGGAGACACGAAGTTTGTCGCCAAGCTTACTTTCTTTACGGTAATGCTTCTCCGTCCGGGTCTTGCCATCTTCGCCATCCGGTATCTGCGCTGGGGACTCCCTGGTGCATGGCTGGCCATTACAACCGATCAGGTACTGCGGGCCGGTATCATTGCCCTGCGCTACCGTTCCGGAAAGTGGAAAGAAATCTGCCTGACTCTAAATGGAACCCGTTCTTCCTCTTCCATATAGTAAAAATCAAATTAGCTGCGTTGAAAGCATCTTGATCCACTTTCGGCTCTTTAAACGAAATACGCACCAGACCGCTTTTATCACCTGATCCAGCTTCAAAAATACATAAATCCAAAAAACATCCAGATGCCAGTACAGTCCGGCAAGTGCTCCGAGCGGAACAGATACAATCCAGAGGAACAGAACATCTGCTACCATCAGAAAACGAGTATCCCCACCGCCCCGGAGCACACCCTTTGTCATTACTCCGTTGACCGACTGAAATACAACAATCAGTGCAATCGCATCCATAAGCTTCCATGCAATCTGCTTTGTTTCCGGTGTAATATTATAAAGCCCGATTACATAAGAACGGATCAGCAAAATAATCCCTGCTCCGGCTGCCCCTACAATCGCTCCGAGCCATAGAAAGGTCCATGCCTGCTCCTGTGCTCTTTCCTGCTCTCCGCGTCCAAGTGTATGTCCGGTGATAATGCACCCTGCATGACAGATTCCCTGAATCAGAACCGTACTGATCTGCTGAATCACCGCCGTAATTGAATTTGCAGATACAAATCCACTTCCGATCCGTCCCATGACCATCGCCACTGCTGTATTTCCAAGCGCCAGCAGTGTGTCGGAAATAACCACCGGAAGCGCCACTCTTATATATTCTCTCAGCAGCGAAGCGCACTCTCCAAACAGATCCTTTATCCGGTACCCGATTTTCTGGTCTTTTCCAAAAAAATATCCACATATAAATACAAACTCAAAAATTCTTGCCAGCAAAGTACCAAGTGCAGCACCCTGTACTCCCATTTTCGGCGCACCCAATTCTCCAAAAATAAAAATATAGTTAAAAAATATATTGACAAAAAAAGCGCCGGCAGAACTTACAAGCGGAATCTGAACCTGTCCTGTGCTTCTGAGAATCAGCGTAGACGTCAGTGTAAGCCCATGAAGCAAATAGCACGGTACCATCCACCGATAATAAAGTATCCCCTGCGCAATTACCTCTGCCTCCTCCGTATAAATCCTCATCAACCGATCCGGTATAAGCAGCGTCGGTGCCATGAATACAAGCAGTGCAAGTCCGATACAGATCCGAAACATGATCGTCACTACCTTTTTCAGTGATGTGATGTCCTTCATTCCCCAGAACCTTGCTGTCAATACACTGGCGCCCATTCCGATTCCCATACAGCCGATCTGATAAATACCGATAAACTGATTGGCAAGCGCTACTGCTGACAATGCCGTCTCACCCAGCGCACCGACCATAATATTGTCCATCATACTCACGCCAATCGTAATCACTGACTGAAGCGAGATCGGAATGGCTATACAGGCCGCCTGTTTATAAAATTCCTTTTCCTTCACAAATCCCTGCATCATTTTTCTCCTGTTCTCTATTTTTCGGCTAAATGCTATTTCGTTTTAGCTCATGTTTAAAAAGAAAACTCCCATCTCAGGAGTTTTCTTCCTGTCAGTCGGCAACCCCTGCACAACTGTCCCGAAATGCATATTCTGCCTGCATTATCCTAGCCATTGGCAGGGTGATCGCATTGTTCATTACCATCTCTAACAGCTCTGCCGAGGCTTCGGCCACCTTTTCTAATGACAGGTAAACCGCACTGATCGACGGTGAAAAATACGCAAATGCGTCATTGTCTCCATATACAATCAATTCCATGTCCTCCGGGATACGAACCTCCGCCTCCCTGCACGCAATTACAATTCCCAGGGCCTGCTCATTTGAGGCAGAAAAAATTGCTGTCGGACGCTCCTCCTGCCGCAGAATCTCCTGCATCGCTGCGTATCCTGCCCCACAATTGCGCTCCTGTTTCTCGATATGCCACTGCGGCTTTATCCGGAGTCCTTCCCTTTCGCATGCTTCCAGGAATCCCATCATCCGCATACTGCCGCTACGCCCCTTCCTGGAACAGCCGATCAGACCGACCTTTTTATGCCCATGGTTAGAGAAAAGCCTGGCTATACTGCCGCCCACTGCATAATCGTCTCCGTAAATACAGTGATATCGTTCCTCACTTCGAAACAACACCAGAATCGGAAGGTCAAACTGCGTATTATTCAGGAATTCTGAATCCTGATCCGATATTCCGCAAATAATCACAGCACTGAACCGCAGCGGCGTTAGAAGTGCCTGCATTTCATTCAGTTTATCATTTTCAAACATCTGCACGTAAAATTCCATTTTGCAGTCATGTTTTTTCTGATATTCATGTAGCCCGCGAAAGAATTGCCCCATCATTAAATCAGAATATGCACTGTTCCACAGAACTGCAATCACCCTTCCCGCCTTCTCGTGCGCCGCGCTTCTGAGTCTTCTTGCATAAATGTTTGGCTGATAGTTCATTTCCTTTGCCATATCCCGTACCCGCTTCTGCGTTTCCTTTGAAATACGCATCACGTCTCCGCGGCCATTCAGAACAATGGATACGGTTCCGACTGAGACCCCAAGCGCTTCCGCGATCTGCCTGATCTGTACACTTCCCTGCCTTTTCGCTGCCATATTTGTCTCTCCGTTTCTCACTTCTTTTCCATTCCGGCCAGTCGGAAGGTTTCACCAAATTCATATTTTAACGGAATCAGTTTACTGATTGGCATACTGATCTTGTTGTTCATCACCGTCATCAAAATATCAATTGCATTTCTTCCGGTATCCACCATAGAATTACCAATCATCGTAACAGACGGGGAAATATGCCGCAGCATTGGATTTAATCCGTAGGCTACAATCGACATCTCCTCCGGAATTCTTATATCGGAACCCTTAAACTGCATCATCGCCCCGAGCGCCAGAGAATCCAGCAGAATAAAGAGTCCTTCCGGTCGCTCTTTCATTTCGGAAAAAGACTTTGCGCATTCATATCCCGTCTCCATGTCCATGCTTTTTCCCTTTACTATCCACTCGTCCCGCACCGTAAGTCCGCTCGTCCTGCATTCATTTAAAAAGCCAAGCTCCCGCAGTCCGATTCCGATGCTTCCGGCATTCGCGCTCAGAATTCCGGCCGTCCGAAATCCTCTCTTTGCAAACATCCGTGCACACTCTGCACCGATCTCATAAGCATCCGCACAGACACTGCTGAATTTGTTGCTGGGTCGGTTTACAACAACCGGGACATCAAATTCCTGCTCGTTCAGGTATTCCATATCTGCGCTTGAAACGCCACAGATCAGGATTCCACTGTAGCGCTTCTGATTCATATGATCTCTTAACGCAGAAAGCTCGCCATTTCGGAACATTTTCACTACAAACTCCACATCATAATGGTTCTCTTCTGATGCTTTAAATAATCCGGAAAAATAGCGGCTCATAGTATCTTCGCCAAAGTTCTCATTCCAGAATACTCCGACTGTTTTTTCTGCCTGATCCCCTGCTATCGTCCGCGGATGCCGCGCATTCCCGGCCGGGCGGTAGCTCATCTCTTTTGCAGCTTCCAAAACCCTTCTCTGAGATTCTTTCGAAATCCGCATTTCATCTCCGCGTCCGTTCAAGACAATGGATACGGTACTCGGGGATAGCCCCACCCGTTCTGCAATTTGTTTTATCTGTACTGTCGCTGTTCTTGCCATCTGCCACACTCCATCTCTTTCTTATCTTAGTTCTGACAAATACAAGATAATTTTATCACATCCACAACAAAAGCTCAATCCACTCCTTTTTAGCATAAGCAGGGGGGAGTGACGCTGCACTCCCCCCCGCTTATTTTATAGCTTTCTTTCAATTGTGCTCTAAAGCGTCTGTTCGGACTTAATATCCATACTCTTCGTTGATAATACGTTCTGCTTCCTTCTGGCAGTCTTCCAGAACGGTGGATGTGTCTCCATCAAATGTCATGGTATTAAAAAACTGTGTCAAAGGTCCGCTCAAAATCGGTGCCCATGCGCGGAAGTTACCAGGTGCTACAGAATCCATGCAATACTCCGGATCTGTAACAGTAATTGCCTTCATATTTGCATTATTCTGATATCCTTCGCTGTCTGCTACCGGAATGTAGTAGGTCGGGTATCCAATTCGGTCAGACCATGCATAGACCGCGGTATCCTCGATCGCTTCGTCATCATTTCCAGTATGCCACCAGGAGATGAAACGCTCTGCTGCAAGTGCTTCTTCATCGCTTGCAGAGCTTGTCACCATAAAACACTGTGTATTCGACGGTGCCTGTTTCCCGCCTTCCGGTGTCTCAATCAATGTTGTAACACCATAATTGATGCCATATGTATTCAGATCCGCCATCAGCCATGCGCCGGTGATATACAAGCCAAGCTGATTGGATACAAACATGGTGTCCAGATCAGACTCCGTCGGATTCGAACCATTATCAAACTGTGTCTTGAACCAGCTTACGAAGTCGATATACCCCTGATTGTTTTCAAAGTTTGCATGCCACTTTCCATCCTGCTCCGTGACTTCCAGACCACCAAACATCTGCATGATGCAGGCATCTGCTCCGACATTGGTGTAGCTCAGTCCGGAACCATATACGTGGCTGTCCGGGTCCGTGAGCTTCTGTGCCATCTCTGTCCACTCATCATAGGTTGCCGGTGGTGTCTCCGGATCCAGCCCTGCCTTTTCAAACAGATCTTTGTTCCAGTACATGACATAGGAACTGATCTGGAACGGTACACCATACAGACCGTCATCTGTCGACAGCGAATTCAGATAAGAAGAAACGAAGTCCTCTTTCTTAATATCAGTATTATCCCATATCTCATCGAGCTTTCTGAGCTTTCCATCATAGGTATACTTATCTGCCGCATTTCCGAGAATCAGTGCCGGAGCTGCATCCGCTGCCATTGCTGTCGTAATTTTATCCCCGAACTCAGAGGACATATCCATTTCCACTGTAATATTCCACTTATTCGTCTCATTAAATTTGTCCACGTACTCCATCAGAACCTGTCCGTCTGATCCGGTCCAGCCATTCCAAAACTGAATCGTAATCGGATCATAGCTCTCCTCATCTGCCTGAACCGCAAAACCTCCGAGCATGCTCAGTACCATCGTGCCTGCAAGAACCGTTGCCATTCCCCGTCTTTTCATTTGCGTACCTCCCTGTACATTTTATTTTTCCGTTCTCTGCTTCTGCCATTGATTCGTGCAATCCCCTTGTCCTTATCTGGCAGAAGTTTTTATAGCTGTATCATAGCACTTTTAGCTAATAAAGTCAATTATATTTAGCAATTATTTTTTGCTAAATTTAGCCCTTCAGGCCACTTGTTGCCGTTCCTTCTACAAAATACCGCTGCCCGAAAATGTACAGCACCAGCATCGGACAGATTGAAATAAATGCACCTGCAAACGCAGTTCCATACTGAAGGCTGGAATCGACAAACATGGCCAGACCATTGGTCAGCGTCCGCATGCTCGTATTGCTTGTCACGATCAGCGGCCACATCAGATCATTCCATGCACCGTTGATTCCAAGTACAATAACCGTCACAACAGTCGGCTTTACAAGCGGAAGCATGATTTTCCAGAAAATACCAAATTCCGAAAGACCGTCAATACGGGCGGCCTCTTCAAGCTCCTTCGGAAGCCCCGCAAATGATGCGCGCGTCATAAATACCGTCATCGCCGCTCCGAGGTTCGGGATAATCAGACCCGCAAAATTATCATACATGCCCATCTTGTACACTTCAAGGAACAACGGCACCATGATTACCTGAAACGGAATCATCATCGTGGCAAGCACCATGATAAACAACACATGCTTCCCTTTAAAGTCCAGCCTTGCGAACGCATAGCCCGCAAGAGAGTTCAAAAATACTCCCGGAATCGTAGAGCCAAGGCAGTAAAGCAGAGAGTTTTTCACATAGCCCCATATCTTGATTCTTTTCGCTATGTCAATAAAGTTCTGAAGGGTCAGCTGCTCTGCAAAAAATTTAGGCGGATACTGCATCAGCTCTGTCTGAGGACGGAAGGCGCAAATGCCAATCCACACAACCGGTATCAAAATTACCAGCGCCAATGCGGTAAGAATAATTGTAATGATCGTATAGCTGATAGCAGTTTTCATTTTACGCTGCATGATATTTCCCCCTTACGCTTCATCTTTAAAAAGTTTTGCATAAAAAATCACTGTGATCACTAATATGATTGCAAATAAAAACATGGAAACCGCCGAACCATAGCCCATCCGGTTATTTGAAAAAGCTTTTACATAAGTATAGTAAACCAGACTTTCCGTCGTGTAATTCGGCCCGCCCTCTGTTGTTGTAAATACAAGATCAAATACCTGTAAGGAGCCAATAAACCGCGTAATCAATACAAACGAAAATGTATCTTTAATCACAGGAAGGGTAATCGCAAAAAACTGTCTCGGCCTGCTGCAGCCATCCAGATCCGCCGACTCATATAACTCATGCGGCACATTCTGCATGGCAGATACAAAAATAACCGTACTGATTCCAAATGACCGCCAAACCGACATAAATACGATGACATAAAATGTAATTTTCGGGTCATTCAGAAAATTTACTCCTTTAATTCCAATCAGCTCAAACCAGTAGGTCATAATCCCGACATTTGAATGCAGGAACATCCGCCACATAATTGCCACTGCCGTTGCCGAACATACAATCGGCAGGAAATAAACCGCACGGAAAATCTTATTGCGCGCAGTATTTCTTGTAAGAAGTGCCGCCAACACCAGTCCGACCACCATCTGAACCGTTACTTCTATCAGAGTAAACCGGATCGTGACCCATAGACTGTTCCAGAGACGTTTATCCGCAAATGCCTCTATATAGTTCTGAAATCCCACAAATCCTTTTCCGACAAGGAACATATCCATATCAAAAAAACTGCATACAAAAGCTGCCACTGTCGGAATCAATCGGAAAATCAAAAGCAGTAAAACAACCGGCATTACAAAGAGATATGCCACATGTGACGGCTTTGCCCAAAAAGCTTTCCACTGTTTCATAATACGTTTTTCTCCCTTCTAATTCTCCAGACTTACTTTTACAGTTCCATCCTTTTCCCGTCGGAACTGTTTCATATAATTCCAGGACAGCTGTGCATCCTTTGGTGCC